>OHEF01000438.1_pt1 | contig 20823 bp, 17 predicted proteins | sample 1567171 | NCBI WGS metagenome assembly OHEF01 (sample SAMEA3879576, study PRJEB24766) | human gut metagenome | biome: human-associated habitat; feature: feces | place: USA | collected 1985/1987
TTCACTTCCGTAAAATGCAAAAAGCAAACTCCAAAGAATTTGCTTTTTGTATTATTTCGTTCTCAGCTATTCTATTTCAGTTCATCTAAGATAGATGCTCCGATCGTTCCCTCCGGCATCTTTACGTCGAAATTATCTGCAATCGTTGCACCGATCACTGCAAATGTATCTGAATCCGGCAGTTTTCCGTATCCTTCCATAGATGGAGAATAAGCGAAAAACGGAACCATTTCTCTTGTATGATCTGTTCCTGTATGTGTCGGATCATTTCCGTGATCTGCAGTAATGATCAGAAGATCATCCTCTCTCAATCCACCAAGAAATTCTCCTAATTTCACATCAAATCGTTCAAGTTCCTCTGCGTATCCTTTCACATTTCTGCGATGTCCCCACAATGCATCAAAATCCACAAGATTTACAAAGCACAAGCCTTTGAAATCTCTCTTTGAAATTTCAATCGTCTGCTCCATTCCGTGAACGGAGCTCTTAGATTTATTTGATTCTGTCAAACCTTCTCCATCGAAAATATCAAAGATCTTACCGACTGAGATCACATCATATCCTGCATCTTTGAGTGCATTAAGTGCTGTTCTTCCGTATGGTTTCAGCGCATAATCATGTCTGTTACTTGTACGCTTAAACTCACCTTTTTTCTTTCCAACATAAGGTCTTGCAATAACACGTCCGACTTTCCACTCATCTTTCATCGTAATATCACGTGCGATCTCACAGCAGCGGTAAAGTTCATCCAGTCCGAATGTCTCCTCATTTCCACAGATCTGCAATACAGAATCTGCAGATGTATAGACGATCATATGACCTGTTGCAATCTCTTCTTCTGCAAGTTCATCAAGAATCTCTGTTCCACTGGCACTCTTGTTTCCGATCACTTTATGTCCTGTTCTCTTTTCCAGTTCGTCAATCATTCGGGCAGCACGAGCATAGCCAACATTCAAATAACGCTGCAATGAAGACGTGGATGCCTGCCCCAACTCTACAACTGCCTGAATCGCCTCTTCGAGTCGAGGATCTGCATTTCCGTCCGGACTTGCCGTTTCACCCTTCAGAACCGGAATATTCTGTTCAACACCGACCAAAGCAGAATCATCATAAGCCGCCTGTGCTTGCTGCTTGACGAATGCCACTGTTTTTTCAATTTCCTCTGTGGAAACAAAACAGCCCTGTACACGAATCGGTTTCGGCATGCCGTTCGGCAAATACAGCATATCACCATGCCCCAGCAGTTTTTCTGCTCCGCCTGTATCCAGAATCGTTCGAGAGTCCACCTGCGACATGACAGACAGGGCAATTCGGCTCGGAATATTCGCTTTAATTAAGCCTGTAATAATATCAGTGGTTGGTCTCTGCGTTGCAATAATCAAGTGCATTCCGGCAGCTCTTGCCTTTTGTGCCAGCCGACAGATGGCATCTTCCACTTCTTTGGATGCAGTCATCATCAAGTCTGCCAACTCATCAATCGCAATGACAATTTGCGGCAGCGTCTGCCCGTCGGGCTGACTCTGGATTTTCTTGTTATAGTCTGCCAAATCCCGTACCCCGTTGTCCGCAAAGGTCTGGTAACGGTGTTCCATCTCCTGTACCGCCCAGTTCAATGCACCAGCTGCTTTTTTCGGGTCAGTGACAACCGGAATCAGCAAGTGGGGAATGTCCTCATACACCCGAAATTCTACAATCTTCGGGTCAATCAAAATCAACCGCACCTGTTCCGGTGTCGCATGAAACAGAATACTCATGATGATGGAATTGGTACAGACAGATTTACCAGAGCCTGTTGCACCGGCGATAATCAAATGCGGCATTTTTGCAATGTCGCCAATAATCGCATTTCCGGCGATGTCCTTTCCGACTGCAAACGCCAGCTGGCTTTTTGCATTCTGGAATGCATCGGATTCGAGAATATCCCGCAGCTTCACCACATCTTTTTTCCGATTCGGGACTTCAATCCCTACGACTGATTTCCCCGGAACAGGGGCTTCAATTCGGATGCTCTGGGCAGAAAGATTCAAGGCAATATCATCCGATAAACCTGTAATTTTAGAAACTTTTACCCCAGCATTCGGCTGCACTTCATATCTGGTAACAGATGGCCCACGCTGAACATCCTTCATGGAAACACCTACATTGAAATCTTTCAGGGTTTCCTCCAGCATTCTTTTATTGCGTTCCAATTCCTGTTGGATCTCCGGACTTTTGCCCGTGTTGTTACTCCGCTTCAACAGGGAAAGGCTTGGGATCTGATAAGCAGGCTCTTCCGGCTCTGGATGCGTTGCATTTTCCGGAACAATTGCTCCCATTCCCTGCTCCTGAAACAAATCCAACTGTCTTGGCATCTGTTCCGATTCTGGCTCAAAAATCGGTTCTTCCGGCTCTGGAGGTTCAACATCAAGCGTTGGTTCAACGGCAGCATCATACTGCATCTGAAACGGCTCTTGTAAAGGCGGTTCTTGCGGTGGTATCGGTGTTTCCGCTAACCCATCCGTTGCAGCGATGATTTCGCCAGCATCCAATTCCTGTGTATTTTGTGCTTCTGAAGCTTGCACTGCTTCCGCTTCCTGCTCCTGTTCTTCTGCCTTATGGAATAAGTTGGAGAAAAAGCCGATTCTTTTTGGTTCTTCCAAATCTGGAACATCTTCTTCATCCGGCAAGGCATCTTCCGTCGGAAACAGCAGATTTCGAAGAAAACTGCCAGCCCGACAGAACCAATCTTTCAAGTCCAACATATCCCAGCCCATCAGCCACATGACAACTAAAAACAGGACAAACAAGACACAAATTTTATCGCCGGGACTGCCCAGCAGAGCCGATAAGATATAGGCGAGCACACTGATTGCACCGCCATTGAACAAGGGATTATCCTGTCCAGCGTGATAAAATGCAATCAGAGCATCTATCGGGTTCTTGGTTCGGAGCGTCTCCCCAAACCAGACCTGCACCGTACTGCTGACCAAAACCGCAATGCCCAATCCATACAAAAAATATGTACTGACATCTTTCGGGCGGTGTTCCTTTGGCTTTTGCCCCTGAATCTGCCGCTGTAAGAATAGCCCTGCCAAAACCAATACAATCGGCCATGTCAGAACCGAAACACCAAACAGTCCCAGTAATCCATTGTGCATCCATCTCCAGCCGGAACTTCCCGGAATGAATACCAGCAACAATACCAATGCCGCTGACACCATCAGCAGAACGGATTTGAATTTCAAATCCGCTTTCTGCTTCTCGGTGAGTTTTTCTTCTTTTTTGGTGTCCGCATCGGCAGCCCCTTTGATTTCGGCTGCATTAAATCCCTGCGTATTTTGATGATCGCTATTTTTGGGGGTGGCTTTTTTCTTTGGTTTTGATTTTGCCGTTCGTCCCACTGCAACCGTCCTTTCCCAGTGTAGATGACGGCACAGACGCATCCGTATAACGCAGCGGTGCTGCTTCAATCAATTCATACAGGCAGGAAATCGCATCCTGTAAGCTGCCGAGCTGGTCAATCAGCCCTTCTGCCACTGCTTCTTCACCGGTCAGAATCGAACCGATGTCGGTTGCAAGGGCATCTGTACGATGCATGAAAGAAAGCAGCCGTTCCGTTTGGATGTGACTGCACCGTGTAATAAATTCGATAATTCGATTTTGAATCTGATTAAAATAAGCAAATGTCTGCGGCACGCCGACAACCAGTCCATTTGTCCGGACTGGGTGAATCGTCATCGTTGCCGAAGGCACAATAAAAGACCGCTTCGCACTCACTGCCAGCGGCACTCCGATGGAATGACCGCCGCCCAGCACCAGAGAAACGGTCGGGGTTTGCATTCCGGCAATCATTTCTGCAATGGCAAGCCCTGCTTCCACGTCACCGCCAACCGTATTGAGTAAAATCATCAGTCCTTCAATGCTGCGATCCTGTTCAATCGCAATCAAAGCGGGAATGATGTGTTCATACTTGGTTGTTTTATTTTCAGCCGGCAGGATATAATGCCCTTCCACCTGTCCAATGATGGTCAAACAGTGGATGAGATGTTTTGCATTCTGTGGGCGAATGCTGCCGGATTCTGCAATCAAAACGGCTTCTTGCAACTGCTGTTCTGATTCGACTTCGGCAGAAGGCGTTTCTGCCGAAGTGAATGCTGTCCATGATGTCTGCATATCCATTCCGCCTTTCCTGTGGATTGTTTTTCAAACAGTATTCCACAAAAGCGAAAAAATATACTGCAATACCATTTAATAGACAGGTTGGCATACTGCTATTATTATAACATTTTACCCTTAGAATGTCAAGCGGAAATCCAGCTGGAAAATAGAAATCAAGCTGCAACTTCCCTATAGAAAAACGGGAGCAAATGGTTTCATCTGCTCCCGCTGCATATTTTATTTTTGACACTTAATAGAAATCAATGTAATTCTCATCGACCCAGCCGTAATAATCCCCGTCATCGGAATCCCATAGTTCATACCAATTCGTTCCGTAGTTGTAACACGAATTCTTTGCAGTTATATGCCAAGTATCTCCAAGGCTCTGCCGAACCATTCCGCATGCACCGCCATTTACAACATAATCGGTCGTATATCCAGCTACAACACCGCCATGACAGTTGATTTGTCCTCTTATATTGAGACCATCAATTAAAATTCCACCTGTATTGATTGTTCCTTCTGCATCGGTTGGAATCGCACAAGTAACTGTATCTCCAGCATTTCCGGCATCATCATACGGTGTGACAGAAAGCGTGGTTTCTGGATTTGCAATCGGATTAAACGGCAATTCCACATAATCGCTGAAATCGCTTCGCAATACGGTGGTATCATAACTGATGCCGTTTATTTTGATGTAGGCTTTGTAGAAATTGCCGTCTAAATATAACCGCACCTTAGAGCCATCATATCCGGAGAGCAAAAATGTCTTTGCAGAGGCAGTGACATACGGCTTTGGTTTTGCGGTTGTGGTTACCACTGGTTTGGCAGTGGTTGCAATGGTCGTAGTCGTTGTCACGGTAGTGGTCACTGTAGTTGCCTTTGTGGTGGTGGTTGTCGCTGTTGTTGTCAAATCTGTGGTCGTCGTTTCATGAGAGTCCTGCACTTCTGCAATGTTTTTATCATTTGGTTCTATGGTATTTTGTTTTCCCATTTTCGTTGTTCCCAACGCAATTGCAAGAATTCCAACAAGCACTGCCAAAAGCAGAACAATCGCCCATGGAAACCATTCCTTTTTCACAATCGAACTGGCACTGACTGCTTGACTGCCTTCTACATTAGAGGTATCTGTTTTTTTAGTTTTTTCTGTCGATTCCGCTTTTTGTTTCATAGATGCTCCGCATTGTACGCAAAATTTTGCATCATCTGGCAATTCCCGTCCACAATTTTTACAAAACATGATCAATCCCCTTTTCGAATCTATTTTTTCTATAGTATAACACTATTAGTTCTATTTGTCAACCCCACAAGTTACAATTCCTACAAAAAAGCCCTCGTATCACTTCCAACACGCAAAACAGGAGCAAATGATTGCACCTGCTCCCGTTGTATGGTTTATTTTTGACGCTTAATAGAAATCAATGTAATTGGCATCCACCCAGCCGTAATAATCTCCGTCATCGGAATCCCACAGTTCATACCAAGTGATTCCGTAATTGTAACACGAATTTTTTGCGGTTACGTGCCAAGTATTGCCCAAGCTCTGCCGAACGATTCCACACGCACCGCTATTTACTACATAATCCGTGGTAAATCCTGCAACCGTTCCTCCATGGCAGTTGATTTGCCCTTTCATTCCACTGACAGAACTGGAAGCGTGAGAAGCATTATTCGATGAATTTGCATTTTGATTTGCATTGGATGCATTGCCGGAATTGCCTCCAACTGTTTTGCTAACGATAAATGTACCGGAAGAATCTGGATAAGAAACGGTCTGGCCGTCCAACGTATCTAATCCATAGGTTGTAATCGTTCCGCTAATCTTAACTTCCCCAGCGGTTGCACCCGTTACAGTCACTCGAATCAGAGAATCATAAATATAGGTCGTACTTGTTTCAGCAGTTGCAGTTCCATTGGTGCATGTTAAATTGCTCAAAACTGCAATTCCTACATGACCATTCAGCATCAAGCCAGCTTGTGCAATCAATTCATCTGCTTCAAATGTAACGCTATAGGTTTGTACCTTTTCTGCGGTGGTTGCCGTTGTCTGTTTGGTTGTTGTGATTGCAGCAGTGGTTGCTTTTGTCGTTGCCTTTGTGGTGGTAATGGTTGTTGTGGCTGCTGTCGTTGTCAAATCTGTGGTTGTAGTTTCATGAGAATCCTGCACTTCTGCAATGGCTTCATCATTTGGTTCAACATTGTTTTGTTTTCCCATTTTGGTTGTTCCCAATGCAATTGCAAGGATTCCCACAACAACAACCAAAATCACAACCATCACCCAAAGAAGCCGCTCCCTGTTCGCAACGGCACTGGTATGGACGGTTTGACTGCCCTCTGCATTCGATGCGATCGGTTTCCCATCCGTTTCCGTTGAGGAAGATTCTGATTTCAAAAGTGTTCCACACTTCATGCAAAACTTTGCATCCTCCGGCAATTCATGTCCGCAATTTTTACAAAACATCCGAAATCCCCTTTTCTGATTTTACTCTTTTCTAGTATACCACTATTAGTTTTATTTGTCAATCCTGATAGTTTTTTGCACAATACAAAAAATTCCAACAAAAAAGCAACGCTCCGATTGTTGGTATGCAATTTGTTGGTATGCAATTTGACAATTTTTGTTGATTTATGGTATAATCATAAAAAATCAAGGATTCTGTTTGCAGTTGTTCCCCTTTTTCACAACACAGCAGAATAGAAAGGACAAGAAAATGGCTACTGAAACCAAAGGCCCACAAAAGAAATCAAACGCAATCACTCGCTTTTTTGGAGAGTTCAAAGAATTCATCTCCAAAGGCAACGTGCTGGATATGGCAGTCGGCGTTGTTGTCGGCAGTGCGTTCACCGCAATTGTCAATGCACTGGTAGACAATGTGCTGATGCCGTTGGTTGGGGCAGTGATTGCCGGCATCAACTTCCAAGACCTCGGCTTCCATATTCCGTGGGGCAATCATCCTTACATCAACATTGGTGCATTTCTCTCCGCTGTCATCACATTTCTGATTACTGCATTCTGTGTGTTCCTGATTGTCAAGGCAGTCAACACCATGCGGAATCTGACCCTCAAGAAAAAAGAAGAAGAAAAGAAGGAAGAACCGGAAAAGGTTGCTCCAGACATTGCCCTGCTGACTGAAATTCGGGATTTGCTGAAACAGCAGCAGAATGAAGAAACAAAGCGGTGATTCCATGGCTCATTCAAAAAAACAAAAAGCAATCACGCTGATTGTCTATTTTCTGCTTTTCTATGCAGTCTGGGCAGTGTATCATGTTTGGATCGCTCCGTTTCTAAGCACACACATTTCTTCAGATTGGCTCTGTTCCCTCGTTGCAAATGGCATTTTCAAGAATCTCATCTGGACGCTTCCAGCAGCGATTCTGCTCTGTCGGTTCTCCGGCGATGTTTACGCCACCCCAAAGGAATGCTTTTCCTGGAATCGCAATCAGTTGCCATGGCTGCTGGTCTTTCCGTTCTTTGCAGTTTACCTGCTCTTCGGAGCGTATCGGCTGCATGGCGGTTTGCAGATTCTGCCGGACTTCGGGCTTTCCTCGGTGATTGTCGTTCTGTTTGTCGGACTAACAGAGGAACTTGTTTTTCGAGGCTGGCTGCTGAATCTCACTTACTCTGAATCTCATAAAGAAATTGCCATTGGCATTAACGCCATTCTATTTCTGATGATTCATTTTCCAAAGTGGATGATGGACGGCACGTTTTTCTCAAACTTTGCACACTTCGGCTTCATCAGCATTTTACTGCTGAGCGTCCTGTTCAGCGTGATTTTTGTGAAAACAAAAAGTCTGCTGCTGCCGATTGGGCTGCATATGTTCTGGGATCTCCTGATGATGATGGTTTATTAAACATAACAAAAGGCTCGCAGGTTGCGAGTCTTTTTATTTCATGAAAACGATTTCAGCCAAGTCATCCTATTACAGCCAGATTTTCCAAAAGCCTTTGCAGGCGCTCTCTTTACAGCTTCCAAAAAATATGATACAATAAACAACAGGAGGCGATTGCAGTATGTTGCGAAATCTCTGGCATCACTTTTTATTGATTACCCGTCATCGGCATAAAGTCATTGCCCACTGCAAAAAAGCAGGGATTCTCTGGCAGGGACTCCGCCATGACCTTTCCAAATACAGCCCGACCGAATTTATTCCCGGTGTGAAATATTATCAGGGAAACCGCAGCCCCAACGAAAAAGAACGAGAAATCCTCGGTTATTCTCTCGCATGGCTGCACCACAAAGGTAGAAACCGCCATCACTTTGAATACTGGACGGACTACAACCCCGTGGAAAAGAAAGTCATGCCTGTAAAAATGCCAGCCCGATTTCTGGTGGAGATGTTCTGCGACCGCTTAGCTGCCAGCAAGATTTACAAGGGTAAACAATACACTACGCAAGCACCACTGGAATATTTTCAAAATTCTTCTGCCCGAAAAAATGGCTGCCTGCATCCGGAAACCGAACGGCAGCTCATGCAGCTACTGGAAATTTTGGCGAAAGAGGGCGAACCAGCTGCCTTTGCGGCTGCCCGTTCCCTGCTGAAAGCAGAAAAACAACAGAAGAAAAAGGAGCATTAACCCTATGCGATTGGTAATTCAAAGAGTGACACAGGCATCTGTCACCGTTTCCGGCTCTGTCGTTGGAGCAATCAACAAAGGCTATCTGGTTCTTGTGGGAATCGGACAGAATGACACCGAAGCCATTGTGGAAAAAATGGCGGATAAAATGATGCGGCTGCGGATTTTTTCCGATGAAAACGACAAAATCAATCTTTCCTTGCAAGACGTTGGCGGTCAACTGCTGTTGGTTTCACAATTCACATTATATGCAGACTGCCGAAAGGGCAACCGCCCCAGCTTTATCGCTGCCGGAGCACCCAAAACCGCAGAGGCTCTGTATGAATACATGATTGCCTACTGCAAGCAAACCGTTCCTGTCGTGGAACATGGCGTTTTCGGAGCAGATATGCAAGTTTCGCTGTGCAATGATGGACCATTTACCATTGTACTGGATTCTAACGAAATTGTAAAATAAACTTTCTGCAAGAAATACGGGCAATTTGTCCGGAAAAAGCACAGATTTCACAGCATCTTTTCCGAAAAAATGCTGAAAATGAACGTCGATTCTTGACAAATGCCCGTTTTTTTGCTATCATAGTCATGTACTTAAAAACAGAATAGAATTGGTTTTATTGGAAACGAAACATTCTCCTGAATGATAACGAACAACACAAATTTCTATGCGTGCCGTTTTAAAATCGAAAGGAGAATTTTTTATGCCCAAAAACAAATTCCAGGAAATTATTTTTACCATTTTGATGGTGTTCGTCATGGTCTATGCGATGGTTTGCTATAACATCGCCCTGAATACTGGCGGGATGAGCAACGCTGTTTTTCTGGCTGCGTTCCGAGAATTGCCGATTATGATGCCGATTGCCTTTATTCTAGACTTTTTCTTGGTCGGAAATCTGGCGAAAAAAGCAGCATTTCGCATGGTCGATGTAAAAACAGAACGCCCATTTCACCTGATTCTCGCCATCTCTGCGGTTTCTGTCGCATGGATGTGTCCGCTGATGAGTCTGGCTGCTACGATTTTGTTCCAGCACCCCGGAAAGCAAATCATCAGTATGTGGCTGCAAACAACCGTCTTTAATTTCCCAATGGCTTTGTGCTGGCAACTGTTCTTTGCTGGCCCATTGGTGCGGTTTGTATTCGGACGGATTTTCCGAGAAAAAGCAACTGCTCCAGCAGCACAGCCAACCATAGAATAAATAACATTACAATTTCCACAAAGCAGAATGTTTCATGCTGTTTTGTGGAAATTTGTTTTTCTGGAAAAATTGATTGCTCCCACTTGACAACTTCATCCAAAGCTGTTATACTAAAATCAGCCGTTGGGGCGGACACCCATACAAAAAAACGGTACGGCAAAATCAAATAATGGTTACCAAGGGGGAGAAACCCATGCAAAAAAACGTAATGGTACAGGATGCTGCTGGTCAAATCATCGGCAGCACTTATCCGAAACGAGCAAAAGGTCTTTTAAAAAGCGGTCGTGCCGTTCTGGTAGACGACCATACCATTCAGCTGTGTGCGTCTGCACAGAACACAGCCGCTCCGATTTCAAAAAAGGAGCTTCATATGGAAGATTTATTATTTTGTGCACCTGCATTTTCAACGAAATCCCGTTTCAGCACACTGCTGACGGTCACCGATGCAGACGGTGACCCCATGGAATTGTGGGAGCTGGATGCAACAGAAGAAACCACTTCTGCAACCATCTCCGCACAGCTGCAACAGCTGCCGAAAACTGCCTATCAATTCCGGTTTACCCTTGCAGGCAGTTCCGAAACCGAACGGATTCGCTGCACCGTGCAGACAGATACGGACACCAAAACCTATGCACTGGAACAGGGTCGCTATCAATCAGATAGCCGCAAGAATGCAGACGGAACGCTGCTGCGGACATTTTCCCTGCCGGTTACCAGCGGAACAGATGGCAAGGTTTCCATTCAGTTCACCGTGAAACAAGCGTGTATGCAGATTCTGCCCGTTCAGCCAGATGCTGTTTTACAGGCTCTGCCAGCGTATTCCTATCAGGAATGGAAACAGGATGCAAGCCGTGCTGCAAATCCGATTGTGGACTTGTCTAATGCAAAATTGCCGAAAAGTGCATTGCTGCAAATTCTGGCAACCTGCGGAGCAAACACAACGATTTCCCTTGAAAATGCCGATATCTATAACGACATGGAATAACCGCTTTGAAAGCTGATTCCAATCAATAAACAAAAACAACCGCCCTCGTATGTGAAATTCATACGGGGGCGGTTGTTGGTTTCATAGAAAAATTACTTTAAATCTTCCCATTTTGGATTTAATCCGGCAGCTTGTTTTGCATAATACTGCAACAGGATAACAGCATCATCAACACTAATGATACCATCGCTGTTTATATCTCCTTTTACGGTTTCTGTTGCTGTCGTAACGGTGCTAGGTGATTTTGCAGTGGTTGTAGCTTCTTCTCCAACTACATAGAGTGTAATTGCATAAACTTCCCCATCTATCATCGCTCCAATCACTGCTTTGCCCTCTGAAAGACCAGTTACAAGTCCGTTCTGGTCAACAGAGGCAATCGTCGGATAAAAAGAAGACCAAACTACATCAGAATCTTTCGGCTGATTCAAAAGATATAATTGCAATTGTGCTTGTTCTTTCGGAATCCGCTTGATGTTATTGATGGTTACAATTTGCGGTGCACGAACAGAAATATTCACCGCAGATGGTTTTGTGGTAGTCATAGCAGGTTTTGTTACATTTGTACCTTCTTCCATCGTTGTTGTTACCATCGTCGTTGTAATTGTCGTTGTTGTAGGGGCAGCAACTGTAATTTCAATGGAAATCACTGTATTATTGATTTCTGCTGCAATCACAGCTTTTCCCTCTGAAACCGCTGTGACCAAACCCGTATTATCTACCGTTGCAACATCTGGTTGAAAAGAAATCCATGCCGGAATGATGTCCTGATGATTGCTGGAAGATACTGCATAACTTCCATCATTTCCTACGAATAATTGCAGCTGTTCTCCTAATCCAATGGTACTGGATTGGTCAAGGGCAGAAAGATAATATCCCCTAGAGCTGGTCGATTTTTTGGATGTCGTTGCTGCTGTTCTTGTCGTACTTCTCCACATCCATGTTGTAGTAATTCCTGTTCTAGTTGTCGTCCAGTACCAATATGGTGTGGTGGAAGTTGTTGTCCCATGCCAATATGGCGTAGTAGCAGTTGTTGTGGTTGCTCTTTGCGTCGTTGTCATTGGCATCGTTGTATTAAAATCCTGTGCAAAAATCGGTGTTTCCTGCTTTGCTATAGCTTGTTTTGTAGCGGTTTCCTGCTGTGTTGTAACAGATTCTACCTGCATTGTAATTCCAGACTTTGCAAGGTTTCCCTCTTCCTGATACCGATACAAATCAATGTTCGTATTAACCGCCAACGATAAAATTTGGTCTGCATCTTGTGTCAACTCTGTACGAACGGTATATGTTCCATCTCCCGTGATGGCAACTGTTCCCGGTGCAAAATCATCTTCTTCCCCATTGCAAAACCGCAAAATTTCTTCATCCTGTGCAGAGCGTACAACACCAACCAATTCCGCAAAATAAGGCGTTCCCTTTGTGCCGTCTTTCTGCAATCGGTAGGCATCTGTTCCAATACCATGAATGGAAAACGTAACAGATAAATACCCCGAACAGGCAACATCCTGCGGAATATCTTCACAAATACAGTTATTTGCATTTCGCAGATTCAAGCAAAGTGATGTGCCGTCAATTCCAGTTGTGAACCCCTGATTGGAATCTGTGTATGGAATATTGATTTCCGCAGCGGTAACTGCTGTTTGCTGGGTAAAAAAAGACCCGATTCCCAAAGCTGCCAGCAGCATTCCGCCAATCATCCATTTGTTCCTATTTTTCATGAAATCCATCCTCCCTTTTTCCGAATACCCTTATTATACCATAAAAAACACTTTTTGAAAAGAAGCAATTTCCACAATCATTTTATTTGAAAAGAAATTTATTTTCAACATCTGTAAATTTTATCCCAATTCCTCTTCCAACAAAATCATCTCTTCCAGTGCTGCATCCAATTCTGTCCGCAAAGTATCCATTCGCTTGCACTTTTCCTGCATCAAATTGAAATCGCTGTACACTTCTTCCTTTGTTATTTCTTCGTTGAGGGCATCGAGTTCCGCTTGCATCGCCTCGGACTGCTGTTCCAGCTGTCGCATTCTTACCCGCTGCTGGGCAGCCTTTGCACGTTGTTCCTTAGAACGATACGTCTGCTGCTTGTCCTCTTTTTTCTTTTCCGTTTCAACTGCCTGAGCCACCGCATTTGCAGCAGCTGCTTCTTTTTTCGTTGCATCCAGCCAGCTTTGGAATCCGCCGATATACGTCTTTACGCCCGTTGGTGTGATTTCTAAAATATGGTCTGCGACCTGATCCAGCAGATACCGGTCATGCGATACAAACAGAATCGTTCCGGTAAAGGTTTTCATGGCATCTTCGATGACTTCTTTCATGGAAATATCCAGATGGTTGGTCGGTTCGTCTAAAATCAAAATATTGCCATGTTCCAACATCATGACGGCAAAACAAACCTTTGCCCGCTCGCCACCGCTGAGCACGCCCACTTGCTTATAGACTTCTTCCCCTGTAATTCGCACCTTGCCCAACAAGCTGCGGACATCATAGTCCAGCCATGTCGGAACACGGTCGTGAATTTCCTGCATTACAGTTTTCGCTGGGTGCAGGTTGGTGCTTTCCTGCTCAAAATAGGAAATCTTCGTCTGGGCTGCCCAGCGAATCTTTCCAATATGCGGCAACTGCCCCTGTAAGATTTTCAACAGGGTTGACTTTCCAACACCGTTTTCCCCAATAATGCCCCATTTTTCTCCTCGCCGCACTTCAAAGGAAACTGGCTCTGCCAACACTTTTCGTTCTGCTCCGCTGCCGACTGCAATGGCGATATCCTGCACCTGCAAGACCTGCTGCGGCGGTTCGATGTCATAGGTAAATTGTACCCGTGCTGACTTCTGGTAGGTAATCGGCTTTTCAATCCGCTCCATCTTTTCCAGCTGTTTCATGCGGCTCTGGGCACTCTTTGCCGTAGAGGCTCTGGTCTGATTGCGAGCAATATAATCTTCCAGCTTGGCAATTTCTTTTTGCTGCAATTCATACTCTTTTGTTTGCCGAATCACAGCGGCTTCTTTCTGCACGGTATAGGCAGAATAGTCGCCCTTATAGCGAGTCAGCACACCGTGTTCAATCTCACAAATCGAAGTACAAAGCCGATTCAAGAAATAACGGTCATGAGATACCAGCAGCAAAGCACCCTTATAATCTTTCAAGTAATCTTCCAGCCACATGACGGTTTTAAAGTCCAGATGGTTGGTCGGTTCGTCCAGAATCAACAGCGTTGGTTCTTCCAACAACAATTTTGCAATTGCCAGTCGAGTCTTTTCCCCACCGCTGAAACTGGAAATTTTCCGCTCATAGGTTTCTGCACCGAAGCCCATGCCGTTCAGCACCATTTTGATTTTCACATCAATCTGATAGCCATCATTGCTTTCAAAATAAGTCTGCAAGCGGTGATATTCTTCCGCTGCTGCTTCGGAATTGTCTGCCAATTCCTGTTCCAGCTCTCGCATGCGTGCCTGTGCATCCAGCAACGGTTGAAAGACATTGTGCATCTCGTGCCAAACTGTCTGTTCCTTTTCCAAACCGCCCATCTGCTCCAGATAGCCGATACTGGTATGACTGCTCTTGATGATTTCGCCGTCCCCTTCCTGAATGTGGTCGGGCAGAATCCGTTCCGTAATCAACTTTAACAAAGTTGATTTTCCGCAGCCATTCACACCAATTAAACCAATCCGGTCACGGTCTTCAATCGTGAGAGAAATATGTTTGAGCAGCGGTGCTCCATTGTAAATTTTATTGACATCTGTTAATTGCAACAGCATAATAACACTCCTATTTCATGAGATTTCGTGTTATCATGATACCATGAAATTACAGGAACTGTCAAGAAAAAACCGCTGTTTCTGACAGAATGGGGCTGTTATCTCCCAAAACTGCCAGAAAAAACAGCGGCGATTTTCTCAGCGTATCACGTTATTTTCCGATTTATCGGCGGAACAGTCCCCGTTTTTTCGGCTTTTCGGTTGCCCGATTGGCAACGATGTCTGCCATTTCTCCCACGTTCTTCATTCCAGAAACTTCCTTCATCTGGAACTGCATGTGAAATTCCTGCTCTACAGCATCAATCAAGTTGATGTGTTCGAGGCTATCCCATTCCTCAATATCATTTGCGGTAGTCTGGTCTGTAATCACAATGCTGTCATCGTCAAATACATCCCGAAATACCCCTGTCAACCGTTCCATTACCTCTGCATGTGTCATTGTTCTGCACACTCCTTCTGATTTACTGTAATTACATGATTTTTATTTGTATAATCTGCAACATTCAATTCCCAGACACTGTCGCCATTTTCCATGTCTTTCGTCTTGGTGAAACCAAATGTGCCGTACAAATCCTTTACCATTGCATTCTTGGCAGTCTTATAATAATAGCCAACAATGTTCTGAATGCCCTGCTCCCGACACTGCCGTACCAGTTCATCCAGCATTGCAAATTCCATATCCCGTTTCAAAACCCGGCAGCTCATCAGCCACAAGTCCATATGTAATGCATCGTCTACTTTTTCGCCGATAACAACGGAAACAATCCCGTTATCGCCAAACTTATCTTCCAGCCGTCCATACAGCCGAATATAACGGTCAGACGCTGCAACCGTTTCCATTTCGCTTTGTGTATAGCGTTTCGTCGTCAGATTGAACTGATTGCTCTTATTGGTCAGCTGCACAATTCGCTGCAAGTAAATCGGTTCAAAGTCCCGAATCGTGCCTTGCATCTCCAAACTGTTCAGATAGTCGGTATAGTCTGCAAAAGTTTTCTGCATCTGTGCCCGCTGTGCATTTGCCTGATACATCGCATTCCGCTTTGCATCGTCACTTGACAGGCTGGTAACTTCAAAGTATCCGGCACAGTCTAACTGCCGCAGGCAATCTTCCACGCAGTCAAATTCCGGAACAGCAACACCCGGAATCTGTCCGGAAACAATCGCCCGTTCTGCCGGATTGTCGTCTACAAATACAATGCTCTCCGGCAGCAGATTCAATTCTGCAGCAGTTTCTACCAAATTGCGGTCTTTTGGCTCCCAATTTGCCTTGATGGTAACAAAGTCGTCTGGCTTCAGAACACCACTCGGATGATTCAAGCCCAGCAGAGCATTTTCCGGCTCATTCTTTGAGCAGACTGTCAGCAATACACCAATTTTTTTCTGCTGTTTCAAATAGTCCTGCAACTCTTCATATGCTTGTCCCATGGAGGTTTCATGTCCGATTTCGATACCTTCCTGTCCATCATCGCCAATGACACCGCCCCAGAGTGTGTTGTCCAAATCCAACGCCAGAACTTTCTTGTTCTTGCCGTAAATAGAACGAATAATTCGAGTCAGATTGTAGGCAAAATCCGGAATGGCTGGCACACTCAAAGCATATTTATACAGATACCAATAAGACGGCTCTGCCCATGCATCCAAGCCATAGCAAGCGGACAAATACTGAATATCGTGAATATAGAACGAGGTGTGCGTATTTGCATAATCATAGAATTTGCAGTTCAATCGAGTGATGAAGTTGATTCTGCCGTGAATGTCTGAAGCATCCCGATTGCCCAACAGCCGATAAGCTGGCAGTTCAAAGTTGTTCTGAATAATTGGGCAATGATATCCTTCCGCCAGACGATCCCACATCTGGGTAAAGTGGGTGTACTGCCGTTCCAAGGCTGCCTCTACGGTTTCCGCCGGACAATACACATCCTCCGGAAATTCTGTGATGTTGCGGCTGGTGGTATGAATGAAAATCAAGTCTGGCTGAAAGGCTTCCAGCTCTGGGTTTTCAAACATAGCATCCTGCCAATAACGGGCATATTCCGACTGATAGAAAGACGGCTGAATCCCATTGTCCAGCAGGAACAGTTCCAACATGGAAACAATATCATTTGTGGTAGAACCGCCCAGAACTGCAATCTTTTTTTCCATGCGAGGCGTGCCGTCTGCCAGCAGAGCCTTTTTAATCTTTCTGCGGTTTTTCAGAATCCACGCACTATCAAATGGTACTTGTAATTCTTTCATGATTTGCAAATCTCCTTTTTCTTTTTTTGCATTTAAAATTCTGTATCTGCATCTTCCCAACTGCTTGTGTCATATGCAGCATTTTGTGTGCGGACAACTTCCAGATCCTGTCCGTTTGGTCCATTCGCACTGAACAGATTCATACAAAACAGGACATCAGTTGCTTTTGCCTCTTTCTGAATAAAGTCAATGGCATTCAGATTGAAATACCGCATATCACACACATAAATCTCAGAAAATGAACTGGTCAGACATGGCACTAACGCATTGCCATAGCTATCCTTGAAAATCACCAACCGACGGTCATTGTCGCAATCCGTCTGAATGTGGACAATCTTATCATCTCCACACATAAAGACCATATAATAACTGGAATTGTCCCATGCGGACGGGTCAAGAATCAAATCTGATTCATAGCCATTCGCATAATCCCGGTCATAATAAGTGGTCTGAATGTCGTTGGTCGGCACATAATATACAAACTCTTCCGGCGAATTCACCAAATCCGGATAATCATTCGTATAATATGCCATTGAGCCAACAAAATCATCTTCTACATATTTCTTGTAGGTTGTCAGGTCGGCAAACGGAACATCTGCCTGCTCTGCAAACGCTCTTGCTACATAGTAAGCCCCCAGCTGAAACCAATGGTGGTCGGTTCTCGCATAAATCGGCTCAGCAGTGTGTTCTTTTAGAACACCATAGGCATCAATCGGAATGACACCTTGAAAAACCTTTTCTGCTGCATCCATGCAATCCTTTTCACTGGAAAGTGTGGAATCCTGAAAGGCTGCTGGTGTATAGAAAGAAGCATTGGTTGGGGCTAAAATCGAGTAGCACTGCACATCGTCCCCCAAATCTTTTTGATACTGGTTTAAAATTTCTGCATACGCTTCGGTTTGTTCAGCGTACCCATTAAACAGGTTGATGGCACGCTTATGATCCCACAAAATGCCGGATACAACTTCAATTGGTTCTGCACCATCATCCATCGTTGTGACAATCGTCACATAGGTGGTGACTGTGGTCGTAGTGGTTTCCATGGTGGTAACCGCTGTCGTGCTGGGCATCGTTTCAGCGGCGGCTGTTTCTGCTTTTTGGTCGTTTCCGTCTGCTGGTTTCATCATCATGAAAAGCAACCATGCAACGGCTGCCAGCGTTGCCAGCACAGCTGCTCCAAGAATCAATCGGTCTTGCCACTGCATCTGTACTTCACCCGATTGCGGCTGGTTCTGCTGGGATGCAGTATCGGACTTTTTTCTCTTCTTAGGAACTGCCTGCTGCTGCAAAGCTCCGCAGTTGGGACAGGTTGTTTGTTCCGATGTCAGTTTCGTACCGCACTCTTTGCAAATCATATCCGCATTCTCCTTTTCCATGACAAAAAATGGAAAGCTGTGGATGAATGCGTATTCGCATAAACAATTTGTGGGTTTTGAAGATACAGAACAGATTCAGGAAGCAGAGGATTTTTTGGAGAAAGCAGGAAATCCCACCCTGCCGCTGTTCGGTTTCTTTTTCCAATCTGTTCCGAACGATTACTGTACACGATTGCTCTCTAAGTAGCTTTCATTTCCACCAGTTGCACTGAACGTATTCATCGCAAACAGCAAATCTGTACAGCCGACCTGCTTGCAGAAATCAATGGCATTCAATTCAAAATATCGCATATCGCAGACGTAAATATTTTCAAAAGACGACGTTAAGCACGGTACTAACGCATTGCCATAGCTGTCCTTGAAAATGACCAGCGTTCTGCCATTCTTGCAGTCGGTTTCCACGTGTGTGATTTTGTCGTCACCGCCCATGAAAACCAAGTAATACATACTGTTATCATAACCATCCAGATTCATCAGCAAATCACCTTCGGTTGGGTCGGTGAAGCTGGTGCTGTAATAGGTGGTCTTGTATTTGTTTTTCGGGATGTAATATGTAAACTCTTCCGGATTGTCCAGCAAAACAGCACTTTCTGTGTAAGTATACATTGAGCCGACATAATCCTTTTTCGTTGCCGTATCATAATCTGACAGCGATGCAAACGGTACATCTGCAACCTTTGCAAATGCTTCAGCGGCATAATATGCCCCCAATGGCAACCAGTGGTGGTCGGTACGGGCATAAATTGCCTCTGCGGTATGTGGCTTCAAAGCGTTGTATACATCCACTGGCTTTACATCCTTCAGATAGCTGTTGATGTTGTCAATGTTTTCCGTTTCACTTGCTGTATAGTTTGCATACTCTTCCGGCAGGTAGTAGGAAACGGCAGTTGGTGCAACCAAGGAATAAACCTGTACATCTGAGCCAAGGTCTTGCTGATACGCATTCAATGTTTCGGCATAGTCCTGTCCTACAGAGAAACTACCGCCATAAACGCAGACTGCACGCTTGTGATCAAGAATAATGCCCTCGCCGATTTCCGCAGCTGGTTCATCATTCGGATCTTCCGTTGTCGTTACAACTGTTGTGGTAACTGCTGGCTCTGTATTGGTTTCATCGTTACCAGCAGCAGCGACTGCAACAGTCGTTTCTACGGATTCTGTTGTTGCAACAGGTGTTGTGGTTTTCTTCTTTACCTGTGAAACATTGCCGAAAAATACGGTATCTTCTTCGCTCTGAACACCTGTCCACTGCATCATTGCGGAAATCGTCTTTTTCAACTTGCTGCGGAACGGAACGGTGTCGTTATAATATTCTGACCATCCGGAAGTATAAGAACCATCTAACAGCGATGTCAGCGAGAACTTCGGCTTTTCTGCCAGAAGTCGATTTTCTTCATAGGAAATTGTGGAACGTGGTGCTAATAATAAAACAACTGCCACCACGACAACAACACCGCTCAGCAGGCTCACACCAATGGTTTTGGAAAACCGTTGTGCCTTTCGCTGCATATATTCCCGTTTCGTCAAGCGTTTTTTATGCGGGGGATTGCCCGGCTGTTCTGCCTCTGAAACTGCACCCTTTACCGATTCAATCACATCTTTTTTGTGCTGCTGCTGTGCCATTTCTTCTTCGGTTGGCGGAACTGGCTGTTCTGGCTGTTCCGGAAAATCATTGAATAAACGGTTATAAAAAGCAGCTGATTCCAGCTGTGGTTCTGGCTCAGGTTCTTCTTCCCGTGCATGGGAAATAACCGGACGCTTTTCCGGTTTTGGCGATGCAGATACTTCCTGCACAGGGGGCATCACGGGCTGTTCCAGTACAGATGCAGCCATTTCCGGCATGGGTGGTGCAACGGGTTCTGCTGTTGGCTGCTGTGGGGGAGCTGCAATTGGCTGTGGCGGAACAACTGCCTCCGGCTGTTGTGGTGCGGTGTTTCTCGTCAGTGGCAGAACTGGCTTTTGCTGTTCTGGGTCAACTGGTGCATCTTCCAGAAACAGTTCTCGAAAGAAACGGGCTGCCTTGCTGGGCTGCTTCCCGTTTGGAATTATTGACTAAGGCTGTGAAAATGGTGGCTCAGTCGGAAAATGACACTTGCGGGAATTATGTGTCGGAAGGAACGGTAGAATCAGAAAGAATTTTGTTGGAAAAAGGTTTCTCTCCGAAAGAAGCCCGTGAACTGTCGACAGTACGTGTTTTCGGTGGAGCCGGTTATGGAACGGGAATCACAGGATTGGTGGAAAAAGGAGATGCCTGGGAAAAGGAATCCGAGATTGCTGCCCGTTATCTAGTGAATATGGGGATGATGTACAGTGACGGTAAAGCCTGGGGTAAGTATGGTAAAGAAGTTTTTGAAGCGGCTCTACATGATGCGGATGTGGTCGTTCAACCCCGTCAGAGTAATACATGGGGAGCTTTGAGTTTGGATCATGTTTATGAGTTTATGGGTGGTCTGAATCTTACGATAAGGCAGATTACGGGTAAGGATCCGGAAACTTATTTGAGTGACTACCGGAACAGGAACCACATGCGCGTGCAGGACCTGAAAGAGGCGATAGGGGT
>OHEF01000440.1_pt1 | contig 20519 bp, 18 predicted proteins | sample 1567171 | NCBI WGS metagenome assembly OHEF01 (sample SAMEA3879576, study PRJEB24766) | human gut metagenome | biome: human-associated habitat; feature: feces | place: USA | collected 1985/1987
AACGGCTGCCATCTGTCCACAGGTCATCTTTCCCTCTGGACATCCGCCCTGACAGCAAGCCGGACCTGCATGGCGGAACAATGCCGGAGCTGCTTCGCAGCAAAGTTTCAGCATCTGCGTTGCCAAATCCCGAATTTCCCACTGTGCCCGATTGCAGCAGCGTAACTGGAAAAAGTGCCGCAGGCTGCGAACATTCATCGTCACCATCATTTTTGTTTCACAGGCGTTCGGCAGGACATAACGAGCATCTTCAATCGCCTTCTTTTCTGCCTTGGAACGAGCTGCCTTTTCCGTGCAGCCCTCCGCCAAAAACTGCGGATAATAGGTTGCCTGTAAGCGGTCTGCCAATGCATTGTAAGCCTGCACAGTCTGTTCCATCGTCTGATGATACAGGGCAGCGGCTGCTTCATCGGCTGCAATTGCCGGCGGTGTCACATAGGTGAACTGATTCTTCCGCACATAGCGTTGACTCTGTACGGAAAACGAGGCAATCCGGTGACGGGTAATCTGTGCCAGCAGCGAACGGGAAACGCCAGCAATGCCAAACGTAAAGGTAACATGTTCCACGGGGCTTTCATGTCCCATGGTTTCCAGCATGCCAACAAACTTTTCTGCCTGTTCCGCAGAAAGCCCGTCCATCAAGTCCTCTACGGTCGTATCGGAATAACATAATTTTGCAGCGGCTGCAATGATTTGCTCCGGCTGCGGAGTGTGCGAAATTAATGTGACCGTCAAAACGGTACACCTCCCTAAAAACATTCAAAATTGTTTTCATTATAGCATAGTTCTGCGGTTTCGTCAAATCAAAAAGCCATTGTCAAACTGTCGGCGAACTTCTTCACATTTTCCGCCCTGTTTGCATAGAATAAGAAGAAAAAGGAGGCGACTGTAATGGAAGAACGCTGGCCGATTCCCATTCCGCTGCATCGCCTGCGAGCTGGAACAACTTGCACCTTATACGCCCTGCACACCGCACCTGCAATGAAGCGGCGGCTGCAAGACCTCGGTCTTGTCCCCGGAACAAACATCCAATGCCTGCGGAATCCGAAACGCTGCCCGATGCTGTTGCAAGTTCGGGGCACTTGGATTGCCCTGCGGCAGCAGGATGCCCGATTGATTCTGGTGCAAATTACGATTTCCACATAATGTTACAACCAATGACAAAAAGGACTGCCGCCGGCTCGCAGCGGTCTTTTTTTGCGAAACGGGCTGCAAATTCAAAAATGTGCTGCCAAATTTCGCATGGAATCTCTGCCTTTTTGTGAAAAAGAGATGAAAAGCACCCCCGTTTTTCTTGCATTTCTAAAGACAACGTGTTATAATGATTCATATCAAACCAAAAAGGGAGGCACTTTATTATGTGCGGAATCGTAGGTTATGTAGGCAGCCGGAATTGTACGGATGTCCTCATCAACGGATTAACCAAACTGGAATACCGTGGCTATGACTCAGCCGGTATTGCTGTTTTTTCAGAATCAGGCAATATTCAGGTCGCAAAATCAAAGGGCAGATTAGCAGACCTCATTCATAAAATGGAACAAGAAGGCAGACCAGAGGGACACGCTGGCATTGGACATACTCGCTGGGCAACCCATGGCGAACCATCTGACATCAACTCTCATCCGCATACAGGCGGCAGAGTGACCATCGTTCATAATGGTATCATTGAAAACTACAAAGAGCTGAAAGAATATCTGTCTGCAAAGGGCGTAACATTCGCCAGCGATACGGATACAGAAGTGGTTGCAAGACTGCTGGATTACAACTACAACGGCAGCCCGATTGAAACCATCTCCAACACCATTCGGGACTTGGAAGGTTCTTATGCTCTGGGCATTATTTTTGCCGACCATCCGGATGTGGTCTATGCCACTCGAAAAGAAAGCCCGCTGATTGTCGGCTTGGGTAAGGAGGAAAGCTTTATTGCTTCTGATGTTCCGGCAATCCTCCGCTATACACGGGATTATTACCTGCTTGAACAGGAAGAGATCGCTGTTCTAGACCACAGTGGTGTCAAAGTATATGATGCCTATGGCGTGGAAGTACAGAAAGAACGGAAAACAGCGGACTGGGATATGGATGCAGCAGAAAAGGGCGGCTATGCTCACTTCATGCTGAAAGAAATCCACGAACAGCCCACCGCAATTAAAACGACGATTACTCCTCGGATTCGGAACGGTCTGCCGAACTTGGAAGAATGCAACATCACACCGGAGGCTCTGAAACAGTATCACCGGATTTTTGTTGTTGCCTGCGGAACTGCCATGCACGCTGGTGTTGTTGGGCAGTATGTCATTGAAAAACTGGCACGGATTCCCGTTACTGTTGACATTGCTTCCGAATTCCGGTATCGGGACCCGATTCTCAGTGCAGAGGATTTGGTGATTATCATTTCCCAGTCCGGCGAAACTGCCGACAGCTTGGCAGCAATGCGGCTGGCAAAAAATCGGGGAGCAAAAACCCTCGCCATTGTCAACGCAAAGGGCAGCTCGATTGCACGGGAAGCCGATATGCTGATTTACACACATGCAGGCCCGGAAATTGCCGTTGCATCGACCAAGGCTTACATGGTTCAGATTGCTGTCATGTATCTGCTGGCATTTGAATTTGCTCTGGCAGCTGGCACAATTGATGAAACCGAATGCCGGAAACTCGTTGCAGAATTGCAGCAGACACCGGATTACATTTCAGAAATCCTCAAGAACAAGGAACAGACCCAGTTCATCGCCTCTTCTCTGATTACCGCTGACAGCCTGCTGTATATCGGCAGAGGTCTGGACTACGCCCTGAGTATGGAAGGCTCGCTGAAGCTGAAAGAAATCTCCTACATTCACTCGGAATCCTATGCCGCTGGCGAACTGAAACATGGCACGATCTCCTTGATTTCGGATGGTATGCCAGTCATTGCCGTTGCAACCCAGAAGGCATTGTTTGAAAAGACCATCAGCAACATCAAGGAAGTCAAGGCAAGAGGTGCAAAGGTGGTTCTGGTTTGTCGGGATACCTACCAGCCGGATATGGATGTGGCTGACCTCAAGTTCGGACTGCCGGACTTTGACGACCTGCTGATGCCAATGCTCGCAGTCGTTCCGCTGCAATTGATTGCATACTACACATCGGTTCTGCGTGGAAACGATGTTGATAAGCCGAGAAATCTGGCGAAGTCGGTCACGGTTGAATAAACAATATCTGCATCTTATGGAGCAGGCGGTTTCCGCTGCCTGCTCCGCATTTTATGCATGATTTTGATTCTGGGGAAATCTGCACCGTTCTTGAAAAAGAGGATTTACAGCTAAAATTTTTTGAAAGACAGGAGGCGTCCGTTTCATCCGGACGAAACACACCTATGAAACATCCATTTTTTTCGCTTCTTTCCGCTTCTCTGCTGCTGGGCAGTCTGGCAGTTGGCACAGTTGTTTCTGCCATTCCGGCAGCAGCAGACGGAACGAGCGGCGACTATACCTATGAAGTTGATGAGGAAACTTTAAAGGGCTATATCACGGGTTACACCGGAAAAGACAAGGAAATCACCATTCCAGAAGAATTGGACGGCACGGTCATTGCCGGTATTTCCGCCGATACTTTTTATAACTGCGACACTTTGGAGAAAATCACCATTCCGGCATCCATTACAGAAATCGGAGAAAGTGCCTTTTACGACTGCGACAACCTGAAAGAATTTGCAGTTGCAGACGACAGTGAAACTTATTATGCAAAGGACGGTGTTCTGTTCCGCACAAAAGATGATTGCCTGATGGCATATCCGCCAGCAGCAACCGCCACCAGCTACACCGTACCGGACGGCTGCAAGGAACTCTATTATGCTGCATTCGGCAAGTGCAACAACCTCGAAGAAATCACCCTGCCGGACAGCCTGCTCTATATTGACGACTGGGTATTTGCCTATGACAACATCGACCACATCGCCATTCCAGATAGCGTGGTAGAAATCTGTGACTATGCCTTTGCATACTGCGAAAATATCACAGAATGGACGCTGCCATCCAGCCTGACCTATATCGGAAATGCAACCTTTGCCGGCTGCACGGGCATGACAGAAGTCGTTCTGCCAAACAACCTGACGACCATTGGACAGGCTGCCTTTTCTGGAACAGGTTTGACCGAAATTACCATTCCATCCAGCGTGGAAGAAATCGGATACAGTGCCTTCGGCTATGAAGCCGATATGACAACGGCTGTCAAGAACTTTGTCATTTACGGACAGTCCGGCTCTGCTGCACAGCGGTATGCCTCCGATAGTGATGATACATACGGCTATAAGAACAGTTTCTCCTTTGTCACCGTACAGGATGCCAGCAAGGTGCGGGGCGGACGGGATTCTGAAGATCTCTCCGACTCAGAAGAAATCAGCGGTACAACAGAAGCAGCTGCTTCGACCGATTCCGAAAGCAAAAAGTCTGGTTTTAACAGCAAGTATTTGCTGCTGGGAATCAGCGGTCTGGTACTGGTCATCGGGGCAATTCTGGTGATTTTGGGACTGCGTTCCGGCAAGAAAACCGAACCAGAATCCACAGAATCCGATTCTGAATCTAATTCCGATTCCGATTCTGATGCAACACCATCCGAAGAAGATCCCACCGAGAAACAAGACGAACAAACGGAGGATGCAGAATGATGACACGATGGAAACAGACTGCCTGCGGCATCCTCAGCGGCATGCTGCTGCTCTCTGGACTTGCCGTTCCAGTCTGGGCGGAGGATGCGACCGACCCCGTTACCAACGAGGGCGATTGGGTCGTGGATGATATTACACTGAATATGCAGGACGACGGAACGGCTTGGGTAACAAACTGCTTTCAGTCTGCCACATCGGTCGATGTTCCGGCAGAAGTGGACGGCGTAACCATCAGCGGCATTCAAGAGGGTGCATTCTCGCAGTGCTTTCTGCTGGAGTCGCTGACGCTGCCGGATACCATCACTACTATTCAGGACAGTGCCTTTTATGGCTGCTCGGTTCTGAAAAAGTTGGAGATTCCGGATTCTGTCACCTCTATGGGCAAAGGCACAATGGAAGCCTGCATTGCTCTGACCGATGTTAAGCTTCCAAGCACACTGGACACCCTGCCAACCAGTACATTCTATGGCTGCACTGCATTGGAAACCGTTTCATTTCCGGAAGCCATGAACACCATCGGCTCAGAAGCGTTTTATCAGTGTACTGCACTCAAAGACGTTGACCTCTCCCAGATTGCAACCATTGAAACGTATGCCTTTGAGGGCTGCTCTGCTCTGACTGACATCACTATTCCGGAAACCTGCACAACTTTAGGAGATTTCGTCTTTGACGGCTGTTCTGCCCTGAAAGAAATTCAAGTTGCAGACAGTAACCCGAACTATCAGGATATAGACGGCGTTCTGTTCAGCAAGGACGGTTCAACTTTAATCAAGTATCCGGATGATAGCGATTTGGTGGACTACGTCGTTCCGGATGGCTGCACCCGTCTGGAGGACTGGAGTTTTACCGGTGCAAAGTCCCTCAAGAGCATTGACATCCAGAACATCCAAGAACTGGGCGAAGATGTATTTTTCTACTGCCAGTCCTTAACGGACATCACCATTCCGGAAAGTATCACGGAAATTCCAAACAATACTTTTACCTACTGCACGGAGCTGACTTCTATCACGCTGCCGAAACAGCTGACCAGCATCGGCGACTTTGCCTTTTATACCTGCGTTCGGCTGGAGAATATCACCATTCCAGATACTGTTACCAAAATCGGCAAGCAGGCATTCTATAACTGTTTGGAACTGCACGAACTGACCTTGCCGAGCGGTATCAAAGAACTGGGTGACGGAGCATTTGGACTCTATGCAGAATCGGATGATACTTCCCCATCTGTTGTAAAGGATTTCTCTGTGACCTACGGAAAAAACAGCAAGATTAAAAAATATGTTTCTCAGTACAAGATTCCAGCAACGGAAACTGCCGGCTCAAATAGCTGGGTTGTTCCGGTCTGCATCGGCGGCGGTGTTGTCGTGGTTGCTGCAATTGTGGTGATTCTTGTTGTACGAAAGAAGAGAAAGGGCGGTGCCGCATGAAACAATGGAAACAATCCGTTCTGGGATGCATGACAGCAGGTCTGCTGATGATGACCAGTTTTCCAGTCTTTGCCGCAGACAGCAGCAGCGACCCCAGCGGAAAATCACAGCCTGTCACAGAGGGCAGCACATTCGATGATGGCACGCTGACCTATACGATTCTGAAAAATATGCAGGTGTCTGTCACAGGATGCATTACAACTGCTACCAACATCAGTATTATGCCGAAAATTGACGGCTATACGGTTGTTTCCATCGGTGACCAAGCATTTGCTGGTTGTTCTGCCCTGCAATCTGTCACCATGCCAAACGGCATTACAGAAATCGGCGACGGGGCATTTCAATCCTGCACATCGCTGCAAAGTGTTACGCTCTCAAATAGCATTACAGAAATTCCAGACGGAGCGTTTTTAAGCTGCTCCGCTCTGACGGACATTCAACTCGGTGACCAGATCACCAAAATCGGACGAATGGCATTTGCATACTGCACCTCCCTGACTGACATGGAAATCCCAGACAGCGTTACGGAATTCGGCGAACAGACATTTATGGGATGCTCGTCACTGGAATCCATCACCCTGCCGGAAACACTGGAAACGCTGTCCGCTTATATGTTCCAAAACTGTTCCGCATTGGAATCGTTCTCCATTCCGGATACGATGACAGATTTGGGCTATTTGGCATTTGTCGGCTGCCGGAATCTCAAAACCATTGACATTTCCGCCAACCACCCGACTTATCAATTACAGGACGACGTTTTATACAGCAAGGATGGCACAGAATTGTTCCTCTATCCAGCTGGCAAAACAGAAACTTCCTTCACTGTTCCGGATGGTGTGAAAACGATTTCGGATGGTGCATTTTTCGCTGCCCCGCTGCAATCGGTAACGCTGCCGGAGGGGCTGGAATGGATTGGTTCAGGAGCGTTTGACTACTGCACCAGTCTGACCAATATCACCATTCCAGAAAGCGTCACTGTCATTCAAGACCATGCGTTTTCCGACTGTGAATCGCTCTCCAGCGTCTTATTTGCAGGCGATGAAGAGGCAACCGACAATGCCCTGCAAATCGGCAGCTATGCATTTTTCTGCTGTGAACAGCTGATGGATGTGACCCTGCCAAAGCGAGTCACGCAAATCGGAGATTTTGCATTTGGTGTGACCGAACAGCAGAAAGTCAATGCAGACGGCAGCACCTCCGATGAAACGGAAAACATCGCCGTCAGCGGATTTCTGCTGACCGGCTATGAAGGAGCAGCTGCGAAATATGTCAGCAGCAGCCGAAGCAATGGCATTCGCATCAACTTCAAGTCCCTGCAAATCCCGTGGGTGAAGATTGTCAGCATTTCACTGGGCTGCACCGCTGGATTGGTTTTGATTTTCCTGTTGGTTCGGATTATCAAGAAAAAGCGGCTGTCCGCTGCTGACAAGGAAGCGTTGGAAGCTGCGGAACAGGAACGCAAGATTCCGCTTTCTCAGCGAGAACCTGACCCAGAGCCGGAAGAACCCGAAGAACCGGATTATGTCAGCATTCTGGAAGATATGTCCCATTCTCAGATGACCCATCAGTTTGGACATGATACTCTGCCACAGGAATCTGAAACCAATTCCAATGCAGAATCTACAGAATCTTCTGAAACCACTTCTAAATCTACCAAGTAACAAAAAATAGCGTACAGGTTCAAGTCCTGCACGCTATTTTTTTACTCTCTTATAATGTAAATGCCTGTGGCAAAAAGTCACGCAGCAAATGCACACCGTCTGTCAGCAGAATCGGGAAATCTCCATCACAAAATTCTGCCAACACCTGCAAACACGCTCCACAGGGAACGCAAGGCGTTTCTCGTGCTTCTTCTGCTGTCTTTCCGCCGACAATCGCAATCGAACGAAACGACCGCTGCCCAGCGGCAATTGCTTGCAATACGGCATTTCGTTCTGCACAAATCGTCATGGAATAAGATGCGTTTTCCACATTGCAGCCCAGAAACATTCTGCCGTCTGTTCCCTGCAAGGCTGGGTAAACAGCCACGAGAGTGTCCGGTTTGTAGCCATAAACGACCATACGGCAATTATCACGGGCGAATACAACATGGAACAGGTAAAGGTGTGGTTAGAGAAATACACGTCCATAAGGAGCCTTAAAACCAGTTGATAGAGAACGGCGGCTGTTTGCCGCCGCTACTTTCTTTCGTGAGTGCCGGGAAATAAAGTTGCAAAGAAACCCGCCTATATTCCCCAAAAATTATTAGCAACCAATGCCTTCTGACTAGCTGTTGGTTAGCCAATAATACTTTCTGTCTCTCTATACTGTTTGTATATATTCAATACCTGGCAATTTCATAAAACAACTATAGTTTTTTTCAAAAATGCCCCTATTTGTGAGTTGTTTATGACTTGCCGTAAAAAAAACTTGCTTTTTAGCCCGAGTAACTGCTACATAAAATACACTTAATTCCTCAAAGAATGATTTTTCTATATCTTTAGTCATCACAAAATTACAGTCATTTCCATTTTTACATCTACCGCATAATCCATACCAGTTAGGAAATGAATCTTTTTCCATATCAGGAAGTATTACATAATCCCATTCTAAACCTTTTGCTGCATGTACCGTAGAGATTATTATAGACGTATTTAAGAATTCCATATATTGTTTTATACCATTATGTTCAAAGGTATCTTTAATCAGATTAATTTTATCTTCATTAGATAAAAACGAATAATCGACAAAAAGCTGAACCCAAAAAATTTCGAGTAATTCTAAAAGAGCTTTAACAAGTACGGAATCATTGTTAATATATATTTCTCGTATTTTATCAATATGTTTTTTTCCTATCTTTTTAGTAATCTTTGAATTTGATTTTAGTAATTCAATAAATTCATACAGGCATTTTCTGTTGAATGTTATATATTCAGAGTCTTCATCTGTAAATAATCCATAAAAGAATGGTATCTTATTGTGATTGAAAGTTTTTATAATATGCTCAATATTAGGTCCTCTTTGCTTTGCAAGTATGGCAACTTTAGCAAAGGAATCGTTTTGTAATATTTTTTGTGACTTAATTACAACTTGTAAAGCTTCTTCTTCTTGGTTATCATAGATATTAAATTCCACCTTGGATTTTAAGTTATTAGGGTTATCAAAAGGAGTAATAGCATTTTGCCGTATTATTTTATCCAATTGAAGCATATTCTCATTGGATGCAAAACGATAATTCTTCTCCAATGAAATAAGTTGTAAATTGAATGTATTTTGTGCATGTGAAAGTAAATTGGGTACGGCTCCTATAAATCCATAAATTCGCTGTAAAGAATCTCCTAATAGCAATATATTTGTTTTATCTGTAATTAAGAAATTCAATAGCCAATAACTTAGTAGATTGGTATCTTGAAATTCATCTACGAGAATTGATGTATAATAATTTCGGTAAAATTCTAATATTCCAATTTGTTCTTTAAACAATTTAATTGTTAAAGTAATAATTGCATTATATGGAATGGCATTCTTTATTAATAGTTTGGAGATGACAATAGAATTATATTTATCAATATTTTCTTTTAAATACTTTCCTTTTATGTTTTTAACTCCGGCGTTGAATTCTGACAAAACATTCGCTTCATCTATTGAAATATTATTAAATACTCGCATTATACTATCACTTCGACTATCATCAACGGATTGTAGAGTATCTAAATTCGACAATGCAGGATGTAGTCTATGACCGTATTTTTTTAAAATGCTTCGACAGAAACCATGATAATTAGATACATATATTTTTTCTTTAATATTAATTTGCTTGCCTAAATCCTGCAATAGTTCTGGAATATTCTTACTTACATCTTTTTTAATTTTATATGCAGCATTTACGCTAAAAGTTAATGCTAAAAGTTTTTTTGGAACAGGTAGCTTGCCGATAGATATTAAATAGGCTATCCGGCTTACCATTGTATGTGTTTTACCATAGCCAGCAGGTGCTTCAACTAATAATCGTTTGTTAGGAGAAAAAATAATTTCTAATTGTTTTTCATCCCCTTGGTGTTTGTTCTCAATCCGAGATTTTATAATTTCTATTTCGTTTTGATACATCAGCATAAACTTTTAGCTTGTTCAATTAGATTGACATATATTTGAGGGATTTCGCTTTTAGATAGTTTCATTCCTATTAAAAGTCCCAATGGTTGAGACTTATTGATTCCAAACCATGTAGAATAATAGGCTTTTAGGTTTGTGATATTTGTTTTGTCTATATCTGATAATTTGAGGTCTGTACTGATAGGTGCTGTTAAATAGCCATATTTTTTATACGCTCGTTTATTTAATGCTTGTGCATTCAGAATTCGTTCTTGCTTTTCCGAATCATATTCACAAAGTATATCGCATAATACTTCCTCTCTTCCTATATCAATCAATTTCATTAATTCAGCCTCAAAATCCCGTTCTGTTGTTTTCCATAAATTAGGAATACTTGTCGGGGTATTATCTCCATCACTATCTCTAATCCCAATACAAGGTATACCAAATTTTTCTGCTAACTGTATCAGTTGTAGAACGGAATCTCCACCTGCTTGAATAACACATATCCCGCAATCATCTAAATCTATATCACATTTTTTTGCAAACAAGGGAAAACTTCCATATTCAGAATCCCCTTCGACAAAAATAGCACAGCGAGCAAAGAATGCTTCTTTGATAAAAGGAAAATGAAGTAAAAGATGTTTTTCAAGTTGTTCGCCGAGAGATAGATTTGTTCCTGAAACTATTTTAGTGCTTGTTCCTTCTTTATAAAGTCGAATAATCTGCTTAAAATCATTAAGAATAATACTTGGTGAATGTGTTGCGATGATGATTTGACCATCTAATTTATCAATTCCAAATAATTCTTTTATTAATAACTTTAAGTCAGAATCTTCATTATTGATAACTTTATTGAGATATTTAATAAGAGAACGTTGCATATAAGGATGTAAATGTATCTCTGGCTCGTCAAGTCCTAATACAACAGAAATAGACCTTTCTCCTGTATCCTCATTAACAAATACCCCTGTTTCTCCACGTTGGTCGGAAATTGTTTGAAGTTTATTCAAAATAGATAAAGTAACTAGTAATAAAAATTGAATTCCATATCCACATTTTGACAATGCCCCTCCTCTGGCATCTTGTAAAGAGATTAACTTTGGGAATAACAATGAAACATCCCCCTCCAAAACAGCTTTAATTGCGTGGTCTTTAAAAGATTTTATTTTTTCTAATTTAGTATTTACATTAGTTAATAAATCATTTGTAAATTCAATATCAACTAAATTATTAGTATTTATATCTGTATTCGATACGTAATCCTTAATCATTCTTGATAAAAAACGCCCTACGCCTTTACTGCTGTCAAAATTAATTTCAGAAATGGGATTTCTCAAGGAATCATAGTATATAAAGTTTAAGCATTTAATAAGGGTTGGAGATATGTATGTTTCTGTTTCTAAATGATAAAATTCCATATTATCATCAGGTGATACTTGTTTACAGATAATATTGATATAGGTGTAATCATCTATATCAAACAAGTCTTCAAAATGCCCTATTTCATCATTTGTGAGTTTTATTCGTATATTAACTGTTATAGGTAAATTTGCATCATTAAAATCATCATAAACAAATCCTCTTCGTGTGAAAATGATATTTAACAGGTTTAATATATTTGATTTTCCTAAATTATTTTCTCCAACAATAAAATTGCACGATTCGTCAAATGTAATTGTTGCAGAATTTAAGTTTCGATAATTTTCAACGGAAATATCCTTTATTCTCATAATGTGCAGTTATTTTTTTATAAGTTATTTACAAGGAACAAAGGTAATCACAAAATAAACACCCAGCAATAAAACACTGGGTGTTTATCAACATACTAATTCCAAAAGATTTATTCTTCCTCGCTGCTGTCATTGTTAAACGAGAACGAAAGTTGTTGCATCTGCCCGAAGCTGTCGATGATATAAATGTCAATCGTCTGCTGGTCTGTCGATGCCGAGGTGTAGTAGAGCCTGAATGTTTCTTTCTCCAACGGGTAAAGGTCATTGAGCAAAAGCACCGTGCCGTTATCCATTTCCAGCTTTCCTTTGCCGTCCGGCTGGAAATACCTTATCTGATAGGTAGTCGGCTGGTAATAGCCGCCACGCACCAGTCGGCAGCGTATTTCGGCGGTTTCCCCGACTTTCAGCCTTTTGGGTACTGGCAGTGTTTCGATGCTGAACGGGTACGCCTGCTGAATATCCAAGTTGTCATTACAGGCGGTGACAAGCACGAGGGCGGCCACGATGTAGCAGCCCATGATGATTTTATACATTACATTCTTCATATACATTATTATATAGCGGTCAGTTGATAATGAATTTCAGTCCCACAGATACCTGCGTGTGGAACTTGCCGATGTCCGAGCCGAACAACGCCCGTTCCCTTGCGCTCAACAGCAGAGCCACCCGGTCGGTCAGGTAGGTTTCCAGTTCCAGCGTCAGCGCACCGCCGTAAATGAAGCAATCCTTATCCAGCAAGGTAGAGCCGTCCGGCAGCAGCTTTTCGCTTCGGTTGCTTGTTTCGTACCCGGCGAGAGCCGACAAGCCCAATGAAAGGAAAAAGGTCTTTCGTCTGTCCGATAGGAATTTCAGGTAATAGCCGCCCTCTGCGGTGAACTGTTCTACGGGTATCTGCATATCCTTGTAGTCATACTTCTTGTGCAGGTATTCGCCGCCAATCACCCAGCGGTTGGCGTTCTTGGTGTAAACGCTGTACGCCGCCCCGACCGTCATGCCCGCCGTGACCTGCAAGCCTTTCATGCCCGGCAGGTATCTTTGTGCGTGTGCCTGAAACGAGGTCAGGCACAGCGCAAAGAGCATCATTATAAAGATGTGTCTTTTCATTCCCTATTTGATTTTGAGTTCGTCAATCACTTCTGCGTTCACGATGTCGGCGTTTTCCACCCGTATGGTCTGATGCCGCCCGCCGTTCTTCTCGTAGAGTTCCACGACCAGCAGCTTGTCGTCAGGAATGGTAAACTTCGGCAGGGCGTACACCGTGCGCACGGTCGATTTCCCGGCAATCTCTATCACCTCGTTGTAGCTGCGTACCGCATCCAGTACCGTTTCCTGAATAGCCGTGCGTTTGGGCACTTTCTTATCGGTTATCTTAAACTTGATGAAGTCCGTGTCGAAAGGCACGTTGGAACTGTTCTTTGTCTGCGTGTGCACGTAGAGCATCCCGTTATAGGTGTAAATCCCCTTGATTAAGAACTGTATGCCGAAACGCTTGCTACCCAAGTGGCGCACTTTCCGGTCATTGTTCTTGTAAATGCTCTGCATTATCAGCTTCACTAATAGCGGGCTTTCATTACCCAGTTCCCGGAAATGGATGTTCATCCGGGTATGCGAGAAGTCGGACGTATCTTCATTCTCCAAGAAGTCCTTCATCTCGATGTTGAGCATTTCCGGCTCATGGGCGTACTTGGCGTTGAACGAGAAGAAACTGCCGTCCTCGCAGATAACGGAGAAGTTCGTTTCGCCCGAAAAGCCCTCTGTCGTGGCTTTCACCCGGATTACGTTCTCCGCACCGTCCGCCTTGCCCGCTATGATGTGGTTGCTTCCCAAATCCACGTAGCGGACGGCGGCGGGGAAGATGATATGCACCGTCTTGGCAAAGGTCACTTCCACACCATAGGGCGTAACCATTTGGCGGTACGGGAGCTTCCGGGTAATCCCCCGGTACAAGTCGTTGCCAGCCGCATACTTCACGGTGTCAGCGGTTTGTGCGTTTGCCGCACACACGCCCAGCAAGAGGGCGAACAATCCAAAAATCTGTTTCATTGTCAATTGAAATTTTAACGGTTGATAAAATGGTTATTGTTGTTTGGCGTAAAGCATGACTTTATAGCCTGCTTTCAGCTTCACTTTCACGGTTCGGAACTTCTTGGCGAGGTAGCCGGACGTTCCTTGCAGCAATCCCCTTGTCACGTCCATAGCCACCTGCTGCCCGGCACTTTGGGCAAAGGAAATGCTTGTACCCAGCCCGCTTCCGATATTCGCCATAGCTTCGTTGAACGCTTCCTGCTCCATAGAGGACGGTACGGAAAGCCCCTTTTGCCCGTCCGTGTCGAACACGGCGAGTTCCACCGGGATGATGTTGCCAGCGTACTCAATCGAGGACACCAGTATGTCGAGCCGTTCGCCCTGCACCTTTGCCGTACCCGCCACAAGGGTATTCTTCGGCACGACTATGTTCCCTGCCTGCATGGGTTCGAGCAGCCGTAGTTTCACCGCCTGCCCGTCCACCAGCGTTTGGTCTTGGTGTATGCAGGCGGCTACCGTGTTCTTTCCCATAGCGTACCCCGTGCCTACCGCCGTGTTGAAGCCGTAGTTTCGTGGCTGGCTGTAAGCCCGGATGAAGTCGGCATCGCTCATGGGCTGCTGCAATCCCGAAACGGTCGTTTCCCGGATAGCCTGCACCGGAATAGCCGGAGTGCCGATACCGCCGCCGTTCTGCCCGGCTGTCGGTATTTGGGCAATCTGTCCCCTTTGTCCGTCCTGCCCGTTCATGTACTTTGCCGCCAGCTCGTAGGACTTTTCCAAGAGTGCCATTTGGTCGTCAGCCGTAGGCGTGGCGTTCTGCTGCTGTTTCAGTCGGTCGGTCAGTTCCGCCACCTGCCGTTTCAATTCCTCTTTTTCCTCGTCCACAGGGGGCGTTTCGTAGAACGTGCTTAACTGGCGGTTGATGTCCCGGTAAGCCGCCCTTGAAGAAGCACCGCCGCCCCTTTGTGGCTTCGGATCTTCTTCCGGCATCAGATTGATTTCCTCTTGTGGTTCTTCCGTATCATCGCCCAGCGTGAAACCGAAGTCCTGCAAGGATTGTATCTTGTCCTGCTGTTTGCGGCTTGCTTGTCGGCTATAATCCCGTCCTCTGCGGGCAGGGGTATGTCGGCATTGAAGCCGCCCACGCTTTCCACATTCACGTCCTCTTTGCCGGAGGGTGCGAATATCAGGTACATGCACCCTGCAAAGGCAAGGAACATCAGCGGGAAGACTATCATTTTCCTGCGCTGCTGCACCTGCTGCGGGGTAAGTTCCCGTTTGGGTTTATCTTCCTTTTTCGGCTTCCCGTCCGCCTGCGGTACGGTCGTGCCGTTCTCATTCTTCTGTACTTCTTCCATATTGCGGTCTGTTTAACGGGTTGATACTTTTGGTTGTGTCATTGCCGTGCAACGGCAGTTGTCTGATGTGTTCTATTTGCAGCCTTTGCCCGTCCCGTTTCCCGATATTGTAGATTGATGAAACGGTGATGTAGATAGACAAGCCGCCGAAAAAGAAGAACATCACGAGGATAACCGCCAGCCTTTTGCCCGGCGTAATCCGTCCGCACATTCGGCTCAGGCGGTCGTCCGCCCAGTCCCGCACCTTTTCGATGTGGTTTCGTTTTCTTTCCATAAGGCTATCTTTTAATGGTCTGCAAATCCTTGTTCTCGGTAATGGTGAACGCTTCGATGATAAAGCCGTGCGGGTTGTTGTCGCTCCGTGTGGCGTTAAGCAACCGGCACGAGGTGACAAGGCTTCGCACCGTCAGGCTGCTTTCCCGGACAATCAACTGGCGGGCATACGTGTTCACCTTGTAGGGGTACTGGTCGAAGTCGCACTTCACGCTGTCAATCTCCACCGTCTGCGTGACGTTTCCGGAAATCACCCGGTTGTAGTAGCCCTTTTCCGCCAAGTCCTTGTAATAGTTGAAAGCGGTCTTGTCGGCGAGAAACAACGAGCGTTTGATGTTGCTTTCGATAGCCCCCTTTTCGGGTGATAAGGTGAAGAAAAGTTCGTGGAAACGCCGCACGTGCGACTTCGCTTCCACGGGTCTGTTCTGCGCCATGTCCTGCGAGAGTGCCAGCATCAGGCTTTTGCCGTTGTCGAGGACGTATATCTTCTGCCGCTGCTTTTCGGCGAAGCTGTACGAGTTCCACACGGCAAAGCCCGTCACCAGTGCGCACAGGCAGATGAATACCAGCGCAAAGAGCCGGATTTGCCGGAAACTCGTTTCGATGTTCGTTAATGACTTAAATTCCATATACTAAATATTGATGTTGGTTATTTGAGTAGTTTCCCGGTTACTTTCCCGCTTGCCGCACCGACCGCAGCCCCGGCGATTGAACCAGCCCGTGCCACGTTGCGGTTATAGGCAGACGTACTGCCAGCCGACACTATCCAGCTTGCCACCGTTGGAATGGTGAAGTAGCCCACGATGCCGATAATCATAAAGATTATATACACGGTGCTGCTCCCGTCCGGGATGAAATCCGGGTCTGAAAGCTGCTCGATGTCTTTTTGGAGCATCAGGGTTTGTATGCGTGCCAGCACGCTGCTGAACAAGTCCGACACGGGCAGCCACAGGTAAATGGAGATATAGCGTGAAATCCACCGGGTCAGCGTGCTTTGGAAACCGTCATAGACGGAAATCGCAAACGCCAGCGGACCCAGTATGCTTAACACGATTAGGAAGAACGTGCGCAGCGTGTCTATAATCAGCCCCGCCGCCTGAAAGAGCATTTCCAATAACTCCCTGAACCAGTCCCGGACGGACTTCTTTATATTATAAGCCGTCCTGTCCATGTACATGCCCGTCATGGTCACCATGTCGGAGGGCGACCAGCCCAGTTCTTCCAGTTGTCGGTCAAATTCCTCGTCCGATGCGAGGTAAGCCGTTTCTGGGCTTCGCATCAGGGCTTCATATTCCAGTCGGTCTTTCTGCGCCCGGTACTCGTTCATGTCGAAAGTCTGCGTTTCCATAAGCTGGTTGCACCCTTTCACCACTGGCGACAATACCGTGTTGATAGTCCCCAGTACGAAAGTTGGAAAAAACATGATGCACAGCCCCAACGCAAAGGGACGCAGGAGCGGGTACACGTCTATGGGTTCGGCACGTGCGAGCGACTGCCACACTTTGGCGGCTACATAGAACAAAGCTCCCAGCCCGGCTATCCCTTTGGCTACCCCCGTCATGTTGCTGCACAAGGGCATCATTTCATCGTACAGCACCCGCAACACTTGGTGCAGGTTGTCAAAATCCACCGCTGCTAATAACATAGGCATACCGATTTATATGTTACCAGTAGCGTTCATCCGCCGAGCCGTAGAGAGCCAGCACCCGGTCGGTGTCGTTCTTCTTCTTCGCCCGCAGGTAGGACACGGATATGTTCTTTCGGGTATAGTAGTTCACGAGGTTGCGGTAGTTGAGCAGGCTTTTATAGGCGTTGTTGATTACCGCCAGCCTTTCGGCATCCGTCAGCGACATGCCCGTCACGTTCACTACATTCTTCAAGTCCTGCAACACGTCCGCACTTTCGGAGAGCAGCTTGGCGTACCCGGCTGAAATGGCGGTGAGTTCATCCGGCGTGTAGTTCGGGTCTGCCAGCATGTTCTGATAGTTTCGCACGTAGATTTCGGATATTTCCGCCACCAGCTCAATGGACTTCTTCACCTTGATGCCGCCCTTGACCACGTCATGCACCGCTTTGAGCGCATCGTAATATTTTTTACCCTGCTGGAAAATCTTCTGCGCTTCCATGAAGCCGTCCAGCGTGTTCTTGGCAGTGGTGGAAGTCTGCACTATCTGCTTGGTGGTGTTGATGATGCCCTGCGCCAAGTTTCCGGGGTCTGACACCACCCACTGTGCGGATGCCTTGCCGATGAAGCAAAGGCACACCGCCATAAGGAGAATTGTTCTTTTCATTATCTTTTGTTTTCAGGGTTTGTAACTCGTTTGTATTCGCCGCCGGGCATGAGCGTTATCCGGTCGGTCTTTTTGTCATAGGTGAACTGTATGCGGAAGCCCGTTTCGATGAACAGGCAGCCGTTCCGTTCTGTTACCGGGTAAGCCGTTTCCAGTATTCTGCCCCTGACATTCGCTTTCCGGGTGACGGTGTATCTGCCGCCCGTTTCCGAGAGTGTGAAAGCCGGGTGTCCCCTGACGTGTACCCAATAGCCCTGCATCCTTTCCAGCTCCTTGCTTCCGCTGTCCTCGCAGCCCGCCAGCAGGCAGGCGGACAATAGCGTGTATATCAGATTGTCAATCCATTTCATGTTACTTGATTTTAGTTTGTTGGTAATTGGGGGGGCTTTTGCTTTCTGCAAGCCGCTTGATAGCCAGTTCAAGGTTGCCGCCCAGCTTGTCGGCGAGGGCGAACAGTTCCATTTTCTCGCTTTCCTCGGTCGTGTACGTGTAATATTCTTCCAATGAAACTTCCGTGGCATATACCGCCGATTGTGTGCCGCCCAGCGAGAAGAAAACTTCCTTGTACTTCCGTCCGGGGTGGTTCGCCATGTTGATAGACAATATCTGCGAACGCTCCTTGTCGGTCAGCCCCAGCAGGTTTTGTATACTGTCGAACTTGTTAAGGTATTTTCGCTGGTCTAACAATATTTTGCAGTCCGAGTTATTGATGATACTCTCTTTCACGATAGGGGAAGAAATAATATCCTCAATCTCTTGCGTGACTACAATCGCTTCCCCGAAATATTTACGGACTGTTTTGTAGAGGTAGCGGATATAGTCCGCCATGTTCGCCGATGCAATCGCTTTCCACGCTTCCTCGATTAGTATTAACTTCCTTATCCCCTTTAACTTGCGCATTTTGTTTATAAAGGCTTCCATGATGATGATAGTCGTTACCGGGAATAAAATCTTGTGGTCTTTGATATTATCCAATTCAAAGACAATAAAGCGTTTATGCAGCAAATCCAGCTCTTTGTCGGAGTTCAGCAGGTAGTCGTACTCACCGCCACGATAGTACGGTTCAAGCACGTTCAGGAAATTGTCAATGTCAAAATCCTTTTCCCTGACGTTCTTCTGTTCAAGCTGTTGGCGGTAATCATCCCGGACAAACTCGTAGAACGTGTTGAAGCAGGGCGTTACCGAACGGTCTTTGCCTATCAGTTCGATATAGGCACTTACCGCATTGGACAACGCCACTTCTTCCGACCGTTTGGGGGCTTCATCGTCCCGCTTCCACAGGGTGAGTATCAGGGTCTTGATACTCTCTTTCTTCTCGATGTCAAATACCCCGTCCTCGACATAGAACGGGTTGAACGCTATCGGGTTCTCGTTGGTGTAGGTGAAATAAATCCCGTCCTCGCCGTGCGTGCGGTTGTGGATAAGCTGGGACAGCCCCAAGTAACTGTTACCCGTATCGACCAGCAGCACGTGCGCACCCTGCTCGTAATACTGGCGCACCATGTGGTTGGTGAAGAAGGACTTACCCGACCCGCTCGGCCCAAGTATGAACTTGTTTCTGTTGGTCGTGATGCCTTTCTTCATGGGCAAATCCGATATGTCGATGTGCAGCGGGCGACCGCTTACCCTGTCCACCATTTTGATGCCGAACGGCGAAAGCGAACTCTTGTAGTTCGTTTCTTCCACGAACAGGCAGAGAGCCTGCCCCAAGAACGTGTAGAAACTTTCCTCTGCGGGGAAGTCGGCTTCGTTGCCGGGTATGCCCGCCCAAAAGAGCGTGGGCGTATCGACCGTGTTGTGGCGTGGCTTGCACTCCATTAGTGCAAGCTGGCTTCCCACATCGTTGCGTATGCGTTTGAGTTCGTCCCTATCGTCACTCCATGCCATGACGTTGCAGTGGCAGCGTACCGAAATAAGCCCCTTACTGTGCGCTTCGTTCAGGTACTCGTCTATCCACTCCTTGTTCACTTGGTTGGCACGGGAGTAACGGGAGAGCGATTGCATGTTCCGGGCGGTCTGCTCGAAGTTCTTCAGGTTTTCGGCGTGGTCGTCTATGAAGATGAACTGGTTATAGACGTGGTTACACGACAACAGTACGCCCACCGGGGCGGCAAAACTTAACCTGCAATCGCTTCTATCGGTGGACAACTTTTCAAACCGTGTATCTGTCCCGACCTTGCCGGGCAAATCTTCCACGTCCGAAAGCGTGTGCAGGCACAGTATATCGTCCCCGACCCGCATTTCTTCCGGGTACAGCCCGATGTCTTTCAGGCAAGTAGTGTCGGTTTGTGAGAGCGAGAAGTATTTCTCGATGATGCCCGCCTTTCCGTCCTGCCCGGTGATTTCCGATGCCGCCAGCCGGGTAAGGGTGACAAAACCGCTGTCGTTCATAATCCTTTCAAACTGCCCGACCGCTTCGATGAACTTTGTTGCCGCTTCCTTGTCGGCTATCTCCTGCGGAACAATCCTGCCCCGGCAAAGGGTGGAGAAGTCGCTCTGTCGGCGGCTTCTCTCCCTTGTCGTTTTCGTCAGGAACAGGTAGCAGTAATGGTTCAGGAACGGGCGTTCATTGAAGTGCCGTTCAAAGGAGCGGCTTAAAAAACTAAGCTCGTCCCTTTCGGTGTCGGGCTGGTAGTTCTCCTTGATGAAGAAGTCCTGCTTGTGTACTATGGAGTAGTCGGGCAGCACCTTGATTGCCTTGTACCATG
>OHEF01000456.1_pt1 | contig 19603 bp, 7 predicted proteins | sample 1567171 | NCBI WGS metagenome assembly OHEF01 (sample SAMEA3879576, study PRJEB24766) | human gut metagenome | biome: human-associated habitat; feature: feces | place: USA | collected 1985/1987
AAGTGATTCTGAATATTTGCCTGATACAAATGTAACTTCTGCATTGGAAGGAACCGGGATAAATGCCAAAATAATATCTATGAACATCCGGGTATGGATGTACATAAAATCAATTGACAAAGTGATCGACCTATCTCCTTATGTGTTGCAGACGGTTACAACTAAATCTAAACAAACAGGAGAGTTTAGCATTTTGTTAGCACCTTTTTATTTTAATGGAAGCTCATTTAAGTTTGGGGATTCTGTTTTGGAACAATTTAATACAGTTTCTAATACCGGTGCGCAAGTCAAGTCCTTCCAAGAGAAATTTATACAAAACAACGATATTGTCTTTATACGGTTTGAACGTTTGCAAAAAGAAAACAATAAAGGAGATGTGGATTTTGGCAAACGTGTCGATTTGGAAATTCCTGTTTCTAAAGTAGCAAAGGACAATATTTGGGATATGATAGGGTTTGTAGATACTTGTACCACATCTTATGAAGCACAAGGAAACATAAAATCCATTACAATAGAAGGACGGGACATAAACAAATTGTTTTCAGATGATGGTTGCTATTTTATCCCTTTGCTTAATGCAACCGATACATTTTCTCATTGGTATGAAATGAGCGAAGATAGTATTTGGTTTAAAAGAAATGTCCTTACCGGTGCATTTTCCAATCTTTTGTGGTCATATCAAATGAAGCCTATCCGGGAATGTATTTGGTTTATCGTGAACGTGATGTCAAATATAGGTATAGCAAAGAATAGTGTGTTTGATTCATGGCAAGATAAAAGAACGGAAAGTTACGATATAGGCGTAGACGAAAAACAATCTGTAAACGGAATTTGGCAAATATTTAAAGTGTTTGTGGAAGATGTCCTTGAAAAAAGGGTGCTCATAGATTCTTCTATTGCCAATCCGAACGGTACACTTTTGGAGTATATGAATAGGGTTTGTCAATTCCCTTTGGTTGAGTTTTATTTTGATACTTATGTCAATACGATAGACCTTGTGGTAAGACAACCACCGTTCAACAAGGATGCTATTTTGGGTGCATATAAGAATGGGCAATACATTACGGTTAAGTCTGAAAACATGCACGGGTATGATTTGTCTTATGACACAAGAAGTTATTCATGGTATCAGCTAAAAGTTATGAGCAATCATGCCGGGCAGACAAATACAACAAGTCTTGCCTTTGTTCCTATTGTATATTTGAATGAGTATGCGGAAGTTTTTGGTAACAAGAAAATGTCCTTTACGGATCAATATTTGAATTACAAGGATTTGGAAGGTACAGAGGCAACCCGATCTCTTGCAAATTTTCAGGCGGCTGCAATAAACGATTTGATTTACATTATGGAATCAACAGCTTATTTGCCGTTTACAAGGACAGGGACTATTACGATCAATGGGGATAGAAGAATAAAGGTTGGGACGTTTATTTATTTTGAGCCGACAAATGAGTTCTTTTATGTTTCCTCGGTTGTAAACAATGTTTCGTTCTTGGATGGCAACTTGCAAAGACAAACGATTTTACAAGTAGAAAGAGGTATGTATATGCCGATTCTTTCTAACTCTTTTTCGAATGTAAAGAATCGGCAGGATAATGCCAGAGAAGAAAGTAAAGATGTCAAACCGGATTATTTCAAATTGATTGATTTGACAGAAATAAGAAATGCAGCAAAGCAAGCAGAAGCGGATAAAATAACAACGCTTGTCATGCCTAAAGTGGATAAAGATCAGTTTGATTATTTTTTGAATCGTAAGATGTTTAGTTAATTATGGCAGGGGGAAAGGTAAGAAAATTAAATGGTTCTTCTGAACCTATTTCATTTGGGTTTATAGTCATTCCTAACGGAGTGGACAGGGATTTGTATGTAGAGACTTGCTTTCGTACCGGGCGTGTTTCTGTTATGGGAAATGGCGGTGTTTTCTTTAGGGATATATATATCACAAACGAAGTGTTGGCGAATATAGAGTTTCCTTTAAAAGAAAATGAGCAAGGGTCGGCAGTGGTGATAGCTACTAATCCGTATGACGGTATTCCTATTGTAGTAGGAAGTTATTGTAGAAACGATCAATCTCCTATGTGGAAAGAGAATACCTTCCGGTTTAGAAAAACAATAGGAAATGTGACGGCCTCTTTGATGGTTGACCCTACTGATAATACAATTTCTGTTTCTATCAATTCCCCTGAAAAGGCTTCTGTAAATGTGAAAGCAACCGGTTCCTTTGAATCGGAGGTGAATATTGAATCTACCGGTAAAGTGAATGTGACGGGTGGTGAAATGATTTCTGTAAAGAGTTATACCCAAATGGAAGCTAAGGTTGTGAATCCAGAAAAACCGGAAGAAGAGGAAAGAAAAGTCTCTATGGATTTGGAAAAGGTTTATTTTCATTGGAAAACGGAGGAAATGGAACAATCTTTGCAAGTGGATAATTCCGGTGTATCGGTAAAGATTGGGGAAGATGTACAAAGCACGATAACGAAAGAACAGTTAGATTTGAAAACGGGAGCATCTACTTTGAAAATGAACAACGATATTATTGAGTTCAATGGTGGGGGATTGAAAGGTCTGGTTGAACTGGATAATCTTACAAGTAAATTGAATGGTTTTGTAAATACATTCAATTCCCATACCCACAATGTTCCGGCAGGTTCATTTCTTGTTGGAGCAACGGCTGGCGTGCCAAGTCCCGCTCCTGTTCCCGTTACATCTCCCATGCAATCGGCGCAAAGTTTTGTTGCTTCTGATTATGAGAATGAAAAGATAACACAGGGTTAGGATATTGGGAAGAAATTCGTACTTTTGAACAAGTTAAAATTATAAAGCCGTGGCAGTTTTGGATTCAGTGGTAAAAACAGCGAAATCGACACTTAAAAATTTGGGTCGCTCCATGATGGCAGCGCAGTTTCCGAATGATTTTGAAGTGTATATGTGTTCTTTGGAGTTGGCAGATTCCAAAGGGAACACAATTGATGTCTTTACTTTCCCTATCAGCCCGGAGAGTATAGATAAGAGTGAACCTAAAAGAACTACGGTAGTCAACACGGCAGGAGGCATAACAGTACTTACTTCTCCTGTTTTTATGCCGCAGACAATTACGATAAAGGGAAACTTTGGAAGGACATTCAAGATTCTTTTAAGCGGTTCTGATAGCGTTTCGTTGACAGGTGCAGCTTTTAGTATCTCGGCAGGAAAGCGTTATCTCTATCAATTACAGGGAAAATCTACAAGTTCTCTCACTATGCCTTCCTTTGATGCCGGCATCAAAACGGGATATGGTTGTATCAAGATATTACAATCTATCATAGATAAAAGCAACGGAGTGGACGAGAACGGGTTTCCCATGAAACTTTTCTTCTATAACATGGCACTTGGAGAAAGCTATCTTGTTACGATTCCACCGCGTGGCGTTAATTTCAGTCAGAGTATATCAAAGAATATGATATGGGAATACAATCTTGAAATGACTGTTATAGCTCCTTTAGAAGCGGTTTCGGGAACAAGTGGTAGTAAAGGTTCGCTTTTGGAAATGTGCGCCTCTAATGTGATACAAAAGGGCATAAATGAATTTGCAAGTTCAATCTCTAAAGGTTTGTTGGGCAATGGATGATGCTTTCGAAAAATTTTACAACGTAACGGGATATGATATAAAGTCATATTTCCAGAAGTTTGTTGATTTCTGTGCCAACGATTATCCTCTTATTGTGGACTATTATAGTAATGGTGGGGAGATGGACAAGGATTCTTTTTTGCGCCTTGTGGAACTTGTGAGAGAATCGGAAACGATTGAGCCTTTGTTTATTCTGCATGAAAATACTTTGGACGATATTTCCATGTGGGATATTCTGGACAACTTTACAGAGACACAGACAAAACTTTCCACTATTAAAAGTTCTGCAAGGTGGCTTAGAAGTTCTTCTTTAGACAGGAACAATACTTTGCAGATGGAAAAGACACTTCGGACAGGGGAACGGTTTGAAGATGTATCCAGACAGCTTAACAGTACCAACCCGGAAGATGATTGGATGAATATTACAATACCGCAGTATATAGAAGAAACTGATTATTCGTTCTCTGATGGAGGAAACAAGTTCTATATCAATCTAAAGAACGCTGGGAATAATTATCTTGATACTGTTGTGGATGTACTTGTGGGAGATAATATCTTGGGACGTGACATAGATGTGAATTTTGTCTTTGAGAATGACGATTTAAAGATAGTGATAGGCGATGATGCGATCCGACAGGCTTTGGATACTATTCTTTCTTCTCAAAAAGGTGCTATACCAGAGTTTAAGGATTATGGAATTGCAAATGAGTTCATAGGAACAACGGTGAACGCAATCCAGTACCCTTCTATTTTTAAGGATGTAATGAATATGTTCCAAAGGGATTCAAGATGGGACTCTGTGGAGTTGATGGATGTAAAAAGAGAGGAAGATGCCGTGTTCCTTTCTTTGCAATGTAAAACGGTAACAAAGAAAGATTATTTAGTAAATGTTCCTATATAATTGATATTCAGATGATTACAAAAACAAGTGCAACAATAACCAATCTAAAGAATCTTTTTATAGAGATGTTTTTAGATAAGACAGCTAAGGTAAGTAATGTAGCTGACGGTTCGGTTGTGAATGCTACGGCATTCGGTGTAGCGAAAGTTGCTCAAAAGGCAATGAAGGATATTGCCATAAAGGAAGCGCAGATATTTCCAGATACAGCTACAGGCGTTTATCTGGATAAGGCTGCTGCTTTGTATGGTGTCAGCCCGCGTAAAGGTGCTTTGGGTTCTTCGACATATATAAGGGTATCTGCTAATCCAGGTACAGTATATGATACGTCTGTTACTTTTGTAAATAAAAATGGTATTCGTTTCCAAGTTGACGAAGCATTGACTGTAGGGGAAAGTGGTTACGGATATGTAAAGGTAAGAAGTATCAACGCAGGGTATTCCACAAACGTACCGCCTAATAGCATTACTAATGTTTCTCCGCAGCCACAAGGTCATATCGAATGTACGAATGAATATTATGCTATTGGAGGACGTGATAGTGAGGATGATGAAACGTTTAGAATCCGTATTAAGAACAATCTGAATATCCTTAGCAAGAATACAATAGAATACTGGACACAGACACTTAGCAACATAGACGATCGTGTCTTAAAAGTAATGAGTGCCGGTCTGGACGAAAAGGGCATATATAATCTCTATGTTGTTTCGCAGAACGGTATTTTCTTTACCGAAGAAGAACTTGATACACTTCTTGAAAGCGCACAAGGATATTTTGGTATTTCAGAACTGAATATTGAAGGGAAAGTAGTTGGTATTGGTATCAAGAATATTGATTGGTTCTATGTGGGTTCAGAAAGGGGGTTGGATTTCCGTGTTCAGCTTCAACCGGATTACGATGTGTCTACTGTGCGTCAGAACATACAAGTGAACCTTACTAAATATCTTGATTTTCGTTTTTGGACACCTGGAAAAATCGTAGAATGGGACGATTTGCTGGATATTGTAAAAAAGACCGATGGCGTAAAATATGTGCCGGACGAGTATTTCTTTCCGTATTACGATCAGCAAGTCCCGGCAAATCAGCTTCCGCGTATAAGGGGGTTTGTGATGCGCGATCAAGACGGAAATATTTTGTACGATTCTGATAGCAACCTCTCTCCGTTGTTTTACCCGTCTGAACCGGAGGATTTGTTTGTAGGCATCAACGACAGCTCACTCAACCTTTATCAAGAGGTTTATTTCAATGTGACAGATTCGGAAGGTGGCACTGTGGAAGGTGCAAATATTTCTATAGGGAACAATGCTGTTATAACAAATGACAATGGGCAAGCTATTATCCAACTTGCAAACGGACAGTATGAATATATTGTTTCCGCTTCGGGATATATCCCCGTAGAAGGAATGTTTGTAGTGTTGAACGGTAGTGTTTCCATTGATGTACAAATGGTTTTAGCTCCTTATACGGTCACTTTCCATGTGACGGACGAAAAGGGAGGGGTTGTTCCTTATGCAAATGTAATGATGGATAACAGAACAACCACTACCAATTTGCAAGGTGTGGCTTCTTTGTCCGCAAGGAACGGGAACTATCCCTACACTATTGAAAAGTTGGGATATGATGAGTATTCCGGCAGTGTAGTTGTGGATGGTAGAGATAAAGAAGTATATCCTGAATTGGAATTTAAGGTATGGACGATTACTGTCATTGTAAAGGATAAGGAAAATCAGCTTATACCGAATGTCATTGTAAAGGTGAACAATGGAGAATATCTTACGAACCAGCATGGAGAGGCGGAAATACCACTTGTAAATGGTGAATATCCTGTAACAATCGAAAAGACAGGGTATGATACTTTACAGGGGGAAATTAAGGTCAACAACCAGAATGCGGACGTTACCTTTGAGATGGATTTCTTTTTATACAATGTGGAATTTAATATTTCGCAGGTAAATCAGGGGAATCCGGCAGAAGGAGCTACAATCAAAATAGAAGGACAGCCGGGAGTATTGAATGTAAACGGTTCTGGACAAGCTACTATAAAATTAAAGAGTGGAAATTACAGCTACATCGTGCAGAAAAAGGGATATGATGATTTGACCGGATCGTTCAACGTAGAAGGACGGGATACATTTATTCAAAGAACCCTTGTATTGAAACATTATAATGTGGTTATCACTGTTCTTGACAGTGATAACAGTAGTCCGGCACAAGGAGCAGCAGTAAATATCAATGGCTCTTCTTATCCTACAAATGAAAGAGGGCAAGCTGTTGTAAGCCTTCAAAACGGGACATATCCTTATACCGTAACAAAGTCGGGATATTATGACGGCAGTTCTTCGGTTACTGTTCTTGACAGTGATAACAGTAGTGTAATAAGTTTAAAGCCAAGACTTTACAATGTCATAATGACGGTAAAAAATCCATTGAAAGAACCTATTAAGGGGGCTACAGTGGAGATAAATGCAACATCTTATCAGACGCAATCCAATGGACAGGTGTCTTTGCAATTAAAGAATGGCACTTATCCGTTTACAGTGACAGCTTTAGGAATGGATGATTATTCCGGTGAATTGGAAGTGGAAAGTGCGGATATTCCGTCTTTCCCTGTAAATATGGAGTACAAGAAGCATGATGTTGTGTTTACTGTACAGACGGATGAAGGTGTTGCAATTGAAAACGCTAATATTCATATCAACGAAAAGGACTATCAGACTTCGCAGGGTGGTTTGGTAACGGTTCGTCTTTCTGACGGGCAGTATCCTTATACGGTAACGAAGGAAGGTTATGTTCAGACACAAGGTAATGTGGAAGTTTCCGGTAGCAACAAGAACGTATTAGCTCAACTTACCCCTATATCATATAATATTACGTTTGTAGTAAAAGATAGCATGGCTTCGCCCAATCTTTTGCAAGGAGTGTCTATTGATATAGAAAATGAGGACAAGACAGTTACCACAAATGCGTCAGGAGAAGCGATAATCAGTCTAAAAGCTGGTAAATATACCGCTTCATTCATGAAGAACAGCTATAAGACTGAAACTCTTTCATTTGAAGTAACTGGAGAGGCTACGTTTACGCAGATATTGAAGAAGATATGGAATCTTACCTTTAAAGTGACCGCCGCAGGAAAATCAGGCTTAAAAGATGTGACTGTCAGTGTAAGTGGACCGGCCATATTAAGTGGAAATACTGTAAGCCTTAAAACAAAAGATGATGGAACAACTGATCCTGTGCAGGTAATAAACGGTGCTTATGATTGGAATGCGTCACTCACAGGATATTCGCCCGAAGAAGGAGTGGGAAGTGTTCAGGATGCCGATCAGGAGAAAGTGATAGAATTGACTTATGGATTTGAAACTACATTTACAACTTCACCAGCCACACAAGGCGTTGAAATTACTATTGATGGTAATGATACAATCACAACGGGGCAAGACGGTATAGCAACAATAAATCTTTCCACAGGAATGCATACTTACGCTTATTCAAAAACAGGTTTTTTAAACGGGACAGGAAATGTGCGAATCGAAGAAGCTGAAAAAAGTGTACAGATAACACTTGTTCCTGGAGCGACAGTTACATTCCATACAAAGGTAGGAAATTCTGCTTTGGCGGATGTAAAGATAATTGTAGGGCAAAGTAGCGCAAGGGCACTTCCTGAAACCATTGTAACAAACAGTCAGGGTATCGCGGCAATTGATCTTCCTACAGGGGATTATCAATATCAGATTCCTACTACAAGTACGGATAATCCTAATCTGGTGGAAGTGCCAAGCGGAACATTTAGTGTGGCAACCGCCGCAAGCGCCATTGAATTGGATTTGGCTGATTATGTAAAATACAATGTTACTTTCCAGACTGTTCCATCCACACAAGATGTAGCTATAAGTTTTGCCAAGGCAGAATCTCCAGACACACCTGTTGCAAGTGGAGCTACTGCTTCTAACGGCATTCTTACTTTGACTTACAAGAACGGACAGTATATCTATACAGCAAAGAAATCCAGTTATAAAGATGTAACAGGTGAATTTACAATTGCTGGTGGAGATCAGAACATAACGGTTGAGATGCTTCAAATTTCAACGGTTACATTTACTGTAAAAAGTCAAAATGATAGTTCTCCTATTGAGAATGCTGTTATCGAAATGACAAATCGAAGCGATTCATCTAACAAATACAAAGGGACGACTAACTCGTCTGGTGTAGCTACTATGACGTTTGATGGTGGAGAGTTTGAGTGGTCACAAGACAGTGATGCGGATTTTTCCGAGGGGTTGGATTTTTACACACCCAGTGTATATACTCTTCCAACGCAAGACGTTCCATGGACTGAGGAAGAATTTAAATCCAATTTCCCTAAAGGATTTTGTGTAAATCCTATGACTGAATACAAACAGCCACCATCGGACACTGTTTCAAAATTGTTATTTTTTATTGAAGATACATTTACTAAAATAACGGGGCAATGGGATAGCAATCACAAGACATTTACTTTAAATGAAATTGTTCCCAAATCAAAGGATATTGAAGGCTATTTCTTTTGGGCGGATGCAGGTGGCACCCTTGCTTTTGGAAGATTGTTAGATCAATCTGCTAAAATAAATTTGGGTGATATAGATATGGGGATATCTGTAGAAAACATTCCAGAAAAATTTGATATTAGTTATGAAATTTCAGAAACAGGAAGTTCAGTATCAATGATTTTATTTAAGGAAGGTGTAATAGAGAGAATCCAGCTATCTAATTTTGCTTTTGACACCTCCAATAATAGGGGGTCATATTTTGATATAAGTATAAAGCCAAAAGAAGGTGTAAATATTACTTTGGAAGATTGGAAGACTGTGAATAATGTTAAAATATCTTTCTATGGCAAAAAGGTAATAAGTTCAGATATTCCGGCAAATAAAGTTTTGTACGGAAGCTATGATTATACAGTTACCCCGCCTTCTCCTTTGGAAGCGCAATCAGGCATGTTGAATGTAAACGCACCTGCCATCAACAAAGAAATTTTGATTGCAAATAATGTAGATGTAACATTTAAGGTAACCGCAAAGCAGCCTTTACTTACTCGCCCTCAAATAGGTGATTTTGTGTATGGTGACAAAACATGGTCAACTGAATTGGATAGTGCTAAAACTTGTGTTGGTGTTATTACCGATGTAAGAAGTAAGGATTTTGACTTCATAGGTTTGGAAAATCTGACTGCCGGTTTTTGGACAAATTCATTAGGCACTATTTCTGATGTAGTAACTGAAACAAATAAATCTTTAGCCATGTGTGACTTCGCAGGTAAGACAAATTCTCAAAATATCATACTTGCGAAACCAACGGAAAGCACGGCGGCACATCAGTGTGCAGCTTATTCTACAGAAGGATTCGGTACAAATTCTTGGTTCTTGCCTTCTTGTGGGCAGTGGGGTGTAGCTCAATTAAACAGAGTTAAGATCGACACTTCAATAAGTGCGACAATCGGTTCAGATCCATTGATTAGTGGTGCATATTGGACTTCGACACAATATAATTCAAATGATGCTTGGATTTTTGGTTGGGTTAATGGCACAAAAAGGGGAACGACCAAAAGTAGTTCATATACAGTTCGTCCTTTCTGTACCTATGAATACAATCCTGTTCCAAACGGTGTATATATTTATGATAAAGATAATAATCGTTACACAAAAGAAGAATGGGCATCATCTGGTAAGGGAATATCTGATGTATGCGGCATAGGAATTTCAACCGATACTGATTCGTTTATGGTATCGACGAATAAAAGTGGTGTAAACTATGCTTTTGGAGGTCAAGGTACTTTGATCTCCAATGTGCCAATGTTAAGCACTAATGTAGCAAGCACAGACCTATACAAATCAACGCATGGTTTTATTTATACTGATGTGATAATATCTGCTTTAGGAATTGACAATGCACCTGCGGCAGAATACGCTAAGACATATATGTTTGGGAATGGACAGAGTGGCTATTTACCTTCATATGGCGAGGCAACAACTCTGTATTCTTACAAAACACAAGTAGAAGAGATTTTGAGCATGTTGGGTCTTTCTTTATGGGGGAGTGTATCTATTCAAACTTGCACCCAGTATGGGACTCATAATAATGCAACTTTTTATTGGTTGAATGGAGTTTCTGTTCAACCAGGTAAAGGTGACGAGTATAAAGTTTTACCTTTTGCCCTTCTTCCTTTGCCTAATCCAGCAATTCCTATCGAGAACGCTCTTGTAAAAATGACATCTGCATCAAACAATTATCAGCAGAATACAAATAACAATGGAGAAGCTGTTATTTCTGCTGCATTAGGCGTTGATTATGATTATGAGGTCAGTGCTGATGGTTATGTAACGCAGAACGGGAAAGTCGGTGCATTAAATGAAGCGAAAACAATTGAGGTTACTTTGCAACCTGCAAGTGAGCTTACAGTAGTTGTCCATAGGAACACATTAGACGGGGCAACTGACATTTCCGGCGTACAGGTTGTTGTGACTGAAAATAAGGAAGGAGGGGTGCAGATGGCTTCCGGTACAACTTCACAAAACGGGACAGTCGTTTTATTTGTACCAGACGGAAGCTATAAAGTAGCTTTTTCTAAAGATGGATTTGAAAGCAAAGAGGAAACGGTTGAAGTAAGCGGGAAAACTGCGCTTAACACCTTCCTTTTGCAGATATACAATACTATTAATGTTCAGGTAAGGAGAGTTGGACAAATGCAAGGTATGCCAAGCCAAATCCAACTAAAGGACAGTACGGGGCTGGAGGTGATTCAGACTAAAAATATAACCACTACCGTAACGTTCGCCAATGTCGCATACGGACAGTATATCTTGTATGTACCGGAAGGGGATTTTTCCAAAGAAACATCCCAAAGCATTACTGTGAATAGTGAAGGAATGCAGGTGCAAGTAAACCTTGCTCCGCTGTATATGGTGCAAGTAAAAGTAAACCCTACTGGTGGTAATGTGGAATTTACAGATTCAGAAGGGCAGAAGCATACAGGTTCGGCAGGGACAGCAACATACACGGCACGGTTTGACAAAATTCCTGCGGGAAATTATCAGATTAAGATTACATCTTCCGGTTTCAGTGATTTTTCAACGACAGGAAGTATAAGTGGGGTTTATCAAACAAGTGTGAATTTGGAATACACCCTAACTAAACCGAACAAGTTGGTGCAGATAACAAGTGACCAATCCAATTACCAATTAGATACTTCTTACAAATACGTTTCCCTTTTGATAGTTGGAAGGGGAGGCGAAAAATTTGAGTATTGGCAATCTTGGAATGAATTTGCATTGATGGGTGGAACAACTGGACAAATTGTGTATATTCCTAATATATTGATGTCGGATATTTCAAATGGCCAAATAAATAAAATTACATTTAGTCCTATACCAAATACAGGCGGTTGGACAGAAGGCACAGAGTATTCCATAAGATTAGGAATAACAACTTATGAATATAAAGCCTGTAATGGGAACGGTAGTGCTTACAATGATGCCGATTATCCCATGCCACAAGGAAGTAGATTGGGCAATTATTCTGTATATAATGCAAAAAGTTCCGGTGGTTTTGCTGCCCACATGAGAGGTACATTCTATTGTAGTGGAAGTCCGGGAAGCCAAAACGCAAAAGAAGAAACTTATTCTTCTACAGGCCCAAGAATGCAACCAGACGGTGCACCAGGTGGAGACGGCAGATATGGATTTAAAAGTTCTTATGAAAATACTGTTTTTGGAGACGTAACTGAACCTATTCAATCCTCAGTTGTTATCCCTGTCCAGTCTATTTTTGGAGGTACAAGTAAAGGTGACGCAGGATATTTAAACACTAAAAGTGGGAAAAGAACCGGTGCATCTGCATGGGGAGGTGCGGGCTATGGTGGCTCTGCTTTTACTTCTCCAGACGGAGGAACAACAAGAATTGCTGGGTATGGTTCTGGACAAGAATCTTCTCCGGCAGATGATGATGCGGGAAATATTACGAAACCAGGAGAAGGTATTTTCTGCATATACTACCACAATGAACCTATTTAATAAACTAAAGGGAGAGTTTAATTACTCTCCTTTTTGCTTTGATTATAAAAGAAGTGCAAGTTTATCATGTTTGTGGAGAAAAGACTATCTTTGTGGGTAAGTATATACTTTGTTTTTAAACGTTTAAAAATTTCATAATCATGGATATAGTTAAAAGAACAGTAACAGCTAATTCCAATAAGCTGATAACTACTAATGGTGAAGCTGCACCTTCTTTAATCAGCAGTGCATGGAACTTTGCTACAATTGATAAAGATATTGTGCTGATTGACCAAAACGGACAAGAAGTTCCGTTTGTAATCATTCCTCTTTCAGAAGGGGCAATTAAGGTAATCCTTTCAGGTGGAATGGAATATACCATTTCGGAAGCGGAAGTGAGTGCAAATATAGGAATGCCACTCATGTACATGGTTCAGAAGATTTTGAAAGAAGGGACAACGGCAACCAATCTTAGTATAGGTTTTTAAGGAAAGGAATTGACAATGAATTTAATAGGAAATATTAATGCAATTCCTTTTAGGAGATTTAGGGGAGGGGGTGGAGTAACTCCTTTCCCATCTATTCCTGGTATGATTGCAAGGTATTCAGCATTAGGTCTTACCAATGAACAGATGGCTGCCAATCCCGTATGGGTTGATAAGACGGGTAATGGACATGATTTACAAATGAAAAACTTCTCTTGGAAGGGGATGTCCGGGGTTGGAGGGTATGGCGATGAAAATCACCAAACATTCTATAAATTCACATTAGATGATTATGTCTTTATAGCTACCCCACCTGGTGTTAAGCACATGAATTTTACGTTTAGGGTAACGGGGTTACAGCCTGGAAATAAATTAACATTAGCTTTTTTTGGAACAACGAATACTGTCTACGGTACATGGAACAAAGATGGCATATATACTGTTGATGCTGATATTGTTGAGGCAGGGAAACCAACATACTTTTATAACGGATATGGAGCAACCAGAGGAGAGTTTACGATTGAAATTCTTCCTCTCTACCCCGGTGCACTCGTCTTTGACGGAGTAGACGATTACGGTACCTGTGATAACTTCCCTATTCTGACTAAGGAAAAGGGATATACGGTTGTGGTGTTGAGACAGTGGGATCAAGATTTCTTGAATACAACTTTGACAGGAGGACTGTTGTCAACTAGGAATTATTCCACGGGAGAAGGTGTAGCATTTGAAAAAATAGAATCCTCAAATAAGGGTTATTGGAATTTAGGTGCTGGAGGTATCATAGATTTTGCAAAATCACCATTTACATGGCAAACATCAAAACAATATAATAATGTTGGTATTTTAAAAGGTGACAAAAATCATGGAAAACCATTATGTGTAGGAAGTGGATTGTCTGGAGGCCAACAGTGTGGTAGATTTGCTATCTGGGAACTTGTATTTCTCGACCACGATGCCACCGAAGAAGAACTGACCAAGATCAAAGACTACTTCGTCAAAACCTATCCCTGGCTCTTCCCCGACCAGGCATGGACAGTGGTAGGCAAAACCAACGAGGACGAAGATCGTGCTACTATTGCCAACATTACGGGCAATGGTAATGATCTTATACTGTCTAATTTTGGGTTTGCAGAAGGAAGTGGCTACAATAAAGAAGGGGAATATGCTGGCTATCTAGTTACTGATGGGGTGGATGATAAGATAGTTTCGTCAGTTTTTGGAATGGGTAAGGATTTTACGATTGTTGGGGATTGGAAGCTTATAAATACAGGGAAAAATGATAATGCTGGTATTGTAAAATTTGATAGTATAGTCATTTATAATTATAATCCAATACTCATTAATATAAAAAATGGTAGAAATAATTTGATTCCCGATCAAAATTTCGTTAATGCAATTTGTTCTGATGGCAGGATTTATTCAAAAGACTGGAAAGAATCTATTTATAATGAAGGAACGGAATCTACCAGTGAAAATTTCTTAACTATAGGATATTCGGGTAACATTTATACTAAAATTGCTTTCAAAAACTTAGCGATTTATCCTACAGTCCTTTCCAAGGAAGATTGTATAAAAGCATATAACTATTTACAAACTTTAAAAGCAAAATAATTATGGTGTACGCAATAGTAGATTTATTATGGGCAAAATCACATGGTATTGAAATACTGCCCGAAATGAGAACAAGTATAGATCAGAGTAAAGTTATTTTACATGAAGAAATGTTAGTACCTTTTGAAGATGAATCATTTCCAAGATATTCATTTAGTGATCCAACTTTTATTGAATTGTTAAATAGTGAAGAATGGACTAGTACAGAAGAAGAACCTGTAATTAATAGAGACTTTAGTCGTATCTTAGCTTTGAACATTCTTGATGAAGAGATTACTAAAGAAATCAATACATATGATCTTACTCCCGGTGAAGCATTACAAGTTAAAGATCATTATCCAGAATGGGTTGCAGGTATCATGGTTAAAGCAGGAGAAAGATATTTATCTGATAATGTTCTTTGGGAATGTATAAAAGAACATACTACTCAAGATAATTGGAAACCTTCTATGGCTACTGCAAGTTTGTGGAAAACAGTAGACGAAGATCATAAAGGAACTATCGATGATCCTATTGTTTACATTCCACCTATGGAAATATTTAAAGATAAATACTATATCCAAAATGGTATAAAATACAAATGTACAAGAAATAGTGAACAACCTCTTACACATGATTTATCAGCCCTTGTTGGATTATATGTTGAGAAAGTTTAATTATTAATAAGCTAAGGATGTCACAGGAAATCTACAATAAGACCGTGTTCAAACGGTTCTTCGAAGAAAACGATCCTGCTGTAATGGAATGGGCGGAGAATGTACTTGAAAAGGTATCTTCTCCCGGCATTCTTCCTACTTTTATAAAGAAGGACGGAGAGGATTTTAAGGCGTATTGGGAAACAGTCTGTCATATCTTTGCGCTTGTTGTCTTGTATGCAAAGCAATACAATGAGATTGACACAAACAAGATTCTGTTTGAGCTTTTTATTGAAAACAGAGGACTTGTGACAGACGAAGTGAACACACTCGAACAGATGAAATATCTGTTCAACAATTATGTGAAGGAATATAGAAAAAGAGGAACACTTGATATTGTAAACAAGGAAGGCGTGATACTTGGGGAGCTTCTCCGTCTTATTAGATATAAGACGGAGGATGAGTTTATATTTGCTCTTTTGATGTCTCGTGATACTGGATGGACAATGGGGCATAGCTCTCCTACATGGAACAGGACAGACACAGTTCTAAACGTTACAAAAGGGTATGAGACAACGGAAAGCGTAAAAGATTTGAATGCCTATCCACTTGTGAACCCTACAGGTGTTGTTATTGTGGATGATATAGACAACAATGGCACTCCTATACAGGTAATGACTTTCGTTGGAAATGCTTTGGTGGGTATTTCTTCTGAAATTGACAAAACGAAGCTCCTTCCTATTTCAGAAAATCTTTCTTATCAGATTTCTTTTAAGGTTAAAACATCTTCCACAAGCAACCAAAATTTGAAATTCGGTGTGGAAGTGTTTAACGAAGCCGTTCAACCTATGATATGTAAGGAATCTTATGGAAGTGCAGAGAGCAACAATTTTGTTTCCGGCAGTAAAGGAATCCTGGAACTTCCTGTAGCTGGAGTGTATTATGAATGCCGGGCAATTCTATCGAGAAAGAACAGGGCATACGCGAAGCAGTTAGAGCTTAATTTCTCGAAAGGGAGAGGGCTTCAAATGAAAGACGGAATGAAATTCTTGTCATTAAGTCTTACACAAGACAGGTCAAATTCTTCCGCTCTTGTGTACATTTACGATATAAAGATAAAGCCACTTTTCCTTCCATTCTATCAAGGTAATTTAGGGGAAAAGGATGTGATAGCTGCTTATTATCTTAATAATTCCCTTACAAGCGAGGAAGGAGTAAAAGGATTTACAGAAGATTACCTTGTTACCTACAAAAACATAATGGGTAGTGAGGATATTCAGCCTTTGAAAGAGAAGAATGTTATTTTCAAAGTATTGTCGGATAGGGGAGCTTACATAGAAGGAGCTTCTATTTCCATTTTAGACAAACGTCTTGTGACGGACAGAAACGGGGAAGCATCTATTGTACTTTATCCTGGTGATTATTCTATTGATGTGGAGAAGTCTTTGTTCATGAATATAGAAGATAGATTGTTTCAGGTATTGGAAGACGATGAAGAAACGCAGGTGGAATATATTCAAATGCAAGGAGATGTGTATGAAAGAAAAGTCACGTTCGTTGTAAGGGACGAAAATGAAAGACCTATACAAAATGCCCTTGTTACTTTTAATGGTGAATTTAAATATACGGATTCTTCTGGTAATGCCATATTTATGGCTTTTCCTGGCTTATACCCTTATACTGTAAGCAAGACGGATTATTATACCATAAGTAAGAACATCAATGTACAAGACGATCAATCCGAACCTGTAACGCTTATATTGATACCAAGATATACGGTTACATTTACGGTGACAAATTCATCTACTGGCGCAGTGGAAGGTGCAAATGTGACACTTACCGCAAAGGACAGACTGGCAACAGAGGATACTGTCGCTTATTCGGAAAGCAAAAGAACGGGCACGAATGGGAAAGTGACATTCACGAATATATTGGGAGGTGATTACACTTATCTTGTTGAAAAGCAAAACTGGATTCCTGTAAATGGGGATGTTGTTGTGGACAGTAATAAGGATATACAAGTGAGCTTCAATCCTATGCCTACTTTTAACATGACGTTTACTGTAAATGATTACAACACCTTTACGGGAGAGAAAAAGCCTTTAAATGGGGCTACTGTGAAATTTGCCGGTTTGACAAAACAGACTTCTGACAATGGACAGGCTGTTTTTGAAGGAGTGTTGGGAGGAAAATATTCTTATGATGTATTTTACGACAACAATCATCAACGGGTATATGTGGAAAACTATGAGTTTTACAATAATTCAAACCTTACGATAGACTTGAAACAGCTTACCTATAAGACTACTATCAAGGTGTATGGCGCAGGAGGAACAGTCGTTGAAGGTGCGAAAGTGAAAGTAAACGATAAGGATTTTGTGCAGGAAGATTCTTCTGGTGTTGTGTTGGAACTTCCCAACGGACAATACACTGTCATAGCATCCTATGAGGAATATGAGGACAGAGAGCAGCAATTTACTGTAAATGGAAATGATCAAGTGGTGAGCATCTATATGGATCAAACCTTGTATGATCTTACATTTGTTGTAACAGAGGATAACGGTATCATTTCCAACGGCACAAGAATAACACTTAACAGGGGAGGCGCAGGAGAACAAACAGGTCTGACTAATAACGGACAAATCAAATTCTCTGTTCCGAGAATGCGTTATGATTGGGTGGCTTCGAAGCAATATTTCAGTGATCAGACAGGGGTTGTGCAACCAAATGACCTTCCAAAGACGGTGAATGTTGCAATGCCAAGAAAAGAAACGAGAGTGCAGTTCTATGTTTATAATTCCGATACAGGGCTTCCAGTTTCAGGAGCTTCTGTAAAACCAGAAGGACTTAGTGCGCAAAATACAGGGTCGGACGGTACAACGACCTTTACGATGCAGATGGGGAAAACTTACAGATATGAAGTTTCCGTTTATGACTATCAGCCTACGGAAGGTTCTGTCACAGTTAATCAGGAATCAATGCCACAACAAAGGGTAGGTGTTTCTAACAAGACTTACAGTGCTCATATTACAGTGAAATCCCGAAATGGATATAACATTAATCGAGCTTACGTAACTTATGGAGGAAAGAGTGGATACACCAATTCACAAGGACAGCTTACACTTACTGGAATACAATCAGGGTCGTATAATGCCACTTGTACGGCAGACAATTATCAATCCCAAACGAAAAACAATATTGCAATATCGGGAGCTGACACGTATATAGATTTCACTCTTGACTATGAGCTTACGACAACTTATATTTATCTTAGAAAGGAAAATGTATTGCAACCTTATGCTTCCGTGGACATAAGAACTACCGCGCCTGACGGATCGTCTTATTACAGTGGTACAGATCAGACAAATGGAAGTGGTAGGATAACGGTTTCTTCTCCTTCTGGAGGTTATGTGTATGCTTCCGCTACGGATTCGGAATGTGTAGGGACAGGGGATGAATCAACGAACGCAGGAGGGAGCAGTATTTACCTTTATCTTTGGAAAGCTCTTATCGTTTCTTATAGCGGATCGCCTCAAACGCCATCTGTATCAAATGGCGTTTATGAAATAGTGGGGAGAGAAGTAAGGGTACAAGGCGGAAGTAGAAATACAAGTAACCCTTCTACTGTGTATGCCAATTTCAGAAATCATACAAGAGCTACTGCAATCAAACAGTGGCCCGAATCATTTTCTATTCAGGGAAGTTCTGGCACTTATAATGTGGACGCTGCCGGCGGCAACCATTCTGCCTTTAGAGGATGTACAAGTCTTTCATCGATTGCAACAAACACAATTCCTTCTATTTCAGGGGGTGTTATCTGTTGGTTTAGAGATTGTACAAGTCTTAGGTCTATTCCTTCTGGTTTGTTTACCAAAATGACAGGTAATTCTTGTGCGGGTGCTTTCTGGAGCAGTGGGGTTACAAGTCTCCCGAGTGGTCAACTTGTTCCTACTTCATGTGTTTATCATTCTTCCTTGTTTAGAAGTTGTAAGAGTTTGACTTCATGCGTTGGCAATGGTACTTTTGGAAGGGGAGGTGGTACAGAAGATTTCCATGCTGTATTTTTTGAATGTACGGCTTTGAAAAATACAGGAGGTCAATCAGCTACAAGTTCTCCATTTAGCAATTCAACGAATGCACAGTATATGCAATATACATTTCAAGGCTGCACAGCCATAACCGAACTTCCGGTATTATGGTTCAGATATTGCACAAACATTGTTTCTTTTGTTGGTTGCTTTGTCGGTTGTACAAGTCTTGTCGACGGCTGGTCTACCGCTATGTTTTCTTTCTCTTCGAAGGCAACAAATATGCAGTCATTGTTTGAGGATTGTACTTATTTG
>OHEF01000459.1_pt1 | contig 19493 bp, 14 predicted proteins | sample 1567171 | NCBI WGS metagenome assembly OHEF01 (sample SAMEA3879576, study PRJEB24766) | human gut metagenome | biome: human-associated habitat; feature: feces | place: USA | collected 1985/1987
CACGGTGATAACCAACCACTTTCTGTGGCTGTGTTCAAAATGAACACGACCACATTTTGTGGGTGGTTTCAAACCAATCCACAAAGACGGTGGGATTTACAGGAAAAATACCACTGTATGTGAAATTCGTCAATAGGGTTTTGGAAAATCCCTATTCTCACACTCATCCACCCTATCATGTGGGAAACCACGGGCATGATCTTGTGATCATGATTTCTCCCAAAATGCTGACCCCAAATGAATACGATGTGTTTTTCAGCTTTCTGGAAAACACGGTGATGAAAAACGCATACTGACAGTAAAACCGCTCCGAGCGTTCTGCCCGGAGCGGTTTTGCGTCAGCAGTATTTATGCAGAACGGTCATAGACGGAGGGAGAAGTCATGCGTCCTTGCACAGCTTGGTCAATTCTTCGATGGCGGCATCCTCGTCCGGGCCATCGGCGGCGATGGTCACGGTCTCGCCGCACTTCACGGCCAGACCCATTACGGCAAAGATCTTCTTCATGTCGGCGACTTTGCCGTTCTTAGTCATAGTGACTTTGCTCTCAAAGCCTTTGGCAGCTTTGCTCAGGATACCGGCGGGACGGGCGTGCAGACCTTCTTTGTCCTGAATGGTGATATCGATGCTCTTCATAAAAATCTCTCCTTTTTGGAATCGTTATTGTAAGTGCTCCAGCACATAGTTCATATCGGAAGTGGTCTTGAGCTGTTCCAGCGCATCCTCGTCTTCAAGGATCTCGCAGACATTGCCCAGCAGGTCAAGATGGTCGTTGCCGACACCGGCAATGCCGAACACGAGGTAGGCTTTTTCATCGCCGAAGTCCACGCCCTGCGGATATTGCAGCAGGACAACGCCGGACTTTTTAACGGTGCCCTTCTTCTGGCTGGTGCCGTGGGGAATGGCTACGCCCATGCCCATATAGGTGCTCACCAGCTTTTCGCGCTCCACCATGGCGTCGGCGTAGGTCTCGTCCACATAGCCGCGCTTTGCCAGCAGCGCACCGGCGGCACGGATGGCCTCCTCCTTGGTGACAGAGGGCAGACCCAGCTGGATGTCCTCCGCCTGGATCTTCATCACGGAACCGTTGGCTTTGGAAGCCTCGGTCACGGCAGCCGCCAGAGGGGCTACGGCTGCATTGCGCAGGTCGGATACGATCTCCTCATTGGCGGCAGCTTCGGCCTTGGCATCCAGTGCCGGGGTAGTGGAGGTCAGTGCGTTGTACAATGCGTCCAGATGCGGATCTGCAAGGAAGTTATCCAATGTAACAAGCTGTGCCTGCGGGGCGCACTTGGCGGCACGGTCAGCCAGAACGCGCTGGCAGACCACCACGTCCGCGTCGGCGGGGATGGTATCCACGCTGGAGTTGGTCACGGTCAAGTCGGGGCGCTCCGCCTTAATGCGGTTGTGGAACTTGGTAGCACCCATGGCGCTGGAACCCATGCCGGCATCGCAGGCAAAGACGATCTTGCGAATCTGACCGACATTTACGGCAGTAGGCTCGGGGATCTCGCCCTTAGCCTGTGCCTTCATCTCCTTCATTTCGTTCTGGGCATCGGTCAGGCTCTTGGTGTGACCGGAGGTCGCTTTCAGAATGACCGAGGACAGGATAAAGGAGACTGCACCGGCGATGACAACGCCCAGCAGAACGGTGAGAATGGAATCCCGGGGAGCCATTGCCATGTAGGCGATGATGGAACCGGGAGAAGCAGGACCGGACAGACCTGCACCGGTCATAGAGTAGAACAGGATGGCGCAGAAGTTGCCCACGATGGGGGCGATGATGATCACGGGGTTCATCAGGATGTAGGGGAAGTAGATCTCGTGGATGCCGCCCAGCAGGTGGATGATCACAGCACCGGGAGCGGACTGGCGGGTGGTGTCGTCCTTGCAGAAGAAGCAGTAGGCCAGCAGGACACCAAGACCGGGACCGGGGTTGGCTTCCAGCATATACATGATGGAGCGACCGGTCTCAGCGGCCTGGCTTGCACCGATGGGGCTGAAGATGCCGTGGTTGATGGCGTTGTTCAGGAACAATACCTTGGCAGGCTCAATAAAGATGGACACCAGCGGCAGCAGGCTGTGCGCCACAAGGAAGTCCACACCGGCGGTCAGCACGGTGAGGATGGCAGTCATGAACGGGCCGATGACGTAGTAGCCGAGGATGGCCAGCAGCATACCCAGAATGCCGATGGAGAAGTTGTTGATCAGCATCTCGAAACCGGCGGGGATATGGCCTTCCACCTTCTTGTCGAACTGCTTGATGACCCGGCCGGCCAGAGGACCCATGACCATGGCGCCCATCAGCATGGTGTAGTCCGAGCCGCAGATGCAGCCCACCACGGCGGCGCTGGCTGAAAGCATCGGGGTCAGCCGCCGCACCGTGCTGCGGGAGCTGCCCGCTGTGGAGCAGTGGATGCAGGCTGCCGGGGCGCATTTTGTGCGGAATCCCGGCAAGGGTCTGCTGCTGGATGAAGCGCCGGAGCGGCGAGACGCACTGCGCACCCAGCTGAACAGCGGCGACAGGAAAAAACTTTCCCGCGCAGAGCGGCGGCAGCAGCTTTTGACAAGGCTGCTCAGCGAGCAGGAGCCCTGCAAAACAGCGGTACTGGCACGGGCGCTTGGCGTTTCGGAAAGCACGCTGTCTGCGGACTTGGATGAACTTGAGACCAAGCTACACCCCTACCGGGTGGAAATGTTCCGCCGCCCCGGCGTGGGGGTCTGGCTGCAGGGGGATGCTTCTTCCTACCGGAGGGTGGTGTCTGCCCTGCTGCGCAGCAGTATGCCGGAAAAGGAACTGGCAGAGGTGCTCTGCGGACGGATGCCGGAAAACGAGATCTTCTCGACCCTGCTGGATACAAAAACGGCCGAAAAGGTCTGGGCGGTTTTGCAGCAGTTTGAACAGGAAGAGCAGCTCCATCTGCCGGATGCAGGCTTTCTGGCGCTGGCGATCCATTGCACCCTGACCATTCAGCAGCTGCGGCAGGGCGGCGACAAGGGCAGCGCCCCCAGAGGGCTGCGCCCGGCGGGCAATCATGCTGCCCGGCTGGTGGCGGCGCTGAACCGCGCCTTCGGGCTGACCCTGCCGCCTGAGGAAGCGCAGTATCTGGAACTGTATCTCGCTGCTTATCTGGGTGCGGAGGATCCTTGGGGCAGTGCGCAGGAGATGGAACTGCGGAATCTGGAAGCCGCCCTTATCCGGGAAATGGAAAAGGCGCTGCACACAGACCTTTCCGGTTACACCTCCCTGCGGGATGACCTGTACTGCCACCTGCGCCCCATGCTGCTGCGGGTGGAGCAGAACATTCGTACCGAAAACCCCCAGCTGGACACCATCCGCACCGACTACCCCGGCCTGTGGAAAGCCACCCGCACCGCCTGTGATGCGGTGCAGCAGCAATTCGTCCTGCCCGCCATCTCGGACGCCGAAGCGGCCTACCTTGCCATGCACTTTGGCGCAGTGCTGGAACAGAATGCCATGTTCCGGCTGCGGCTGCGGGTGGTAGTGGCCTGTCCGCTGGGCATGGGTTCCAGCCGCTTTCTGGCTTCCCGGCTGGGAAACGAGTTTCCCTCTTTGCAGGTGGAGGGGTGCTGCTCGGTGCGGGAGCTGAACGCCGCCGACCTGCGTCGGAGAAAAATCGACTTCATTATCTCCACCGTGCCGCTGGAACTGGATTACCCGGCGGTGTGCATCAGCCCTTCCCTGCTGGAACCGGATCGTGCCGTGCTGAAGGACGCTATCACGCGGTACAGCCAGAACCGCGCAGAACCGGAACCGGCGGTGCAGCCCGTGCAGGATACAGCCTGTGCAGGCTCTAAGCTGCAGTATTATGCGCGCCTGACCCGGTCCATGACCGGGCTGCTGGAATATCTGACCATCCAGCCCGTCAAGGCTCCCGGCAGCCGCGCTGCCCTCATCCATGCAGCGGCGCAGCTGTTCTGCCCGCAGGAAGCGGACGCCCGGCTGGTGGAGCAGCAGCTTCGCCGCCGTGAAACGCTGGGCGATACCTACATCAAACCCCTGTATGCCCTGCTGCTCCATTGCAGGACAAGTGCGGTAAAGGACTGCCGCTTGGGCTATCTGCAGGCACAGCCGCCGGTCTATGAGCCGGGGCGCATCGTGCTGGGGGCACTGGTGCTGCTGGCCCCGGATGACGGGAACGGCGTCCCGGTGGAGGTCATGCAGAATGTCAGCGGGCAGCTGATCGAAACGCCCCGGCTGATGGAGGCACTGCGCACAAGCGTGTGCATCCGGATGTAGCCGAGCACCCCGCCATCATGGGTCACGAGTTCGCCGGTGATATCGTCAAGGTGGGCAAGGCGCATCAGGACAAGTTCAAGCCCGGCATGAAGTTCACCCTGCAGCCCGCCCTGAACTACAAGGGCACCATGTGGAGCCCCGGCTACTCCTACGAGTTCTTCGGCGGCGACGCCACCTACTGCATCATCCCTGCCGAGGTCATGGAACTGGGCTGCCTGCTGGAGTACAAGGGCCGTGCTTACTACGAGGCTTCTCTGGCCGAGCCTATGAGCTGCTCCATCGGTGCTTTCAACGCCGCCTACCACACCAAGATGGGTGTGTACCATCACGATATGGGCATCAAGAAGGGTGGCAAGCTGGCGATTCTGGCCGGTGCAGGCCCCATGGGTCTGGGTGCTCTGACCTACGCACTGCACCGTGATGTGCGCCCCGGCATGGTGGTGGTCACCGATATCAACGAGGATCGTCTGGCCCGTGCGGAGTCCCTCTTCCCCCCGAAGGAGGTCAAGGAGAAGGACGGCATCGACCTGTACTTCGTCAATACCGCCAACATGGCAGACCCCGCTGCCGAGCTGCGGGAGCTGACCGGCGGTACCGGCTTTGATGATGTGTTCTGCTACGCCCCCATCGCGCCGGTGGTGGAGCTGTCCAGTGCTGTACTGGGTCGTGACGGCTGCCTGAACTTCTTTGCAGGCCCCACCGACAAGCAGTTCAGCGCCAAGATGAACTTCTACGATGTGCACTACAATTCTACCCATGTCATGGGCACCACCGGCGGTAATACCGCCGACATGATCGAGTCGCTGGAACTGACCGCCGCTAAGCGCATCGACCCGGCTGTGATGGTCACCCACATCGGCGGTCTGAACGCCGCTGCCGAGACCACCCTCAACCTGCCCAAGATCCCCGGCGGTAAAAAGCTGATCTACACCCACCTGACCATGCCCCTCATCGCCCTGACCGATCTGCGTGCCAAGGGCGAACAGGACAACGACCCCCGCTATACCGCACTGGCTGACATCGTGGATGCCCACAACGGCCTGTGGTGCCCGGAAGCAGAGGAATATCTGCTGGCAAACTTCAACCCGGAGGACTAAGCAGAACGTGCCATGGGACAGGACAAACGCAGACAGGAGGAATCCCCCATGGAACAACGCCGCAATCAAATCGTGGAGCTGGTGAACCGCAAAGGCAGCATTAGCTTTGCCCAACTCAAGGAAGCTTTCCCTTCCGTTTCGGAAATGACCCTGCGCACCGACCTGAAAGCACTGGATGAAGCCCGCCGTGTGGTGCGGGTGCATGGCGGTGTCAAGTCGGTGGAGCAGGTGGTAGGTACAGACGACCTGCTGAGCCGCCGTGCCGCCCGCAATGCCGAAGCAAAGCAGATCATTGCCGAAAAAGCCGCTGCTCTGCTGCGCCCCAACACCACCCTGTTTCTGGATTCCGGCAGCACCGCCACAGCAGTGGCCCGGTGCATCCCGGATCAGCCCATGCTCATCTACACCAGCGGCCTGAGCTGCGCCATGGAGCTGGCAAAGCTGGAAAAGCCCAATGTATCCCTGCCGGGCGGCAGACTGAACCGGTTCAGCCTGAGCGTCTGCGGTGCACAGAGCATCCAGACGATGGAGGGCATCAACTTTGATCTGCTGCTGCTGGGCGTGACCAGTTACAGCCCGGAAACCGGTTTTACCTGCGGCGTGGAGGATGAAGCACGGCTCAAGCAGACCGTGCTCCGCCGCTGTGACTGTGAGCAGAAAGCCGTGCTGCTGGATTCCTCCAAGATCGGACTGAAAAGCACATTCCACATCTGCGAGCTGTCCGATATTGATATTGTGATCTCGGACGGAAAGCTGCCCGTAGAATTTTTACAGGCCTGCCGGAACGCAGGCGTAACAGTACTATAAAAGGAGCATTATTATGAAGATCATCCGCGCAAAAGATTATCAGGATATGTCCCGCAAAGCGGCCAACATCATCTCCGCACAGGTCATCATGAAGCCGGACTGTGTACTGGGTCTTGCCACCGGCGGCACCCCGGTGGGCACTTATGCCCAACTGGTGGACTGGTACAACAAAGGCGATTTGGATTTCTCCGAGGTCACTACTGTCAATCTGGACGAGTACCGCGGCCTGCCCAAGGAGCATCCCCAGAGCTACTGGTATTTCATGAATGAGAACCTGTTCAGCAAGGTGAATATCGACCCGGCCAAGACCAACCTGCCGGACGGCACCAATCTGGACACCGCCGCTGAGTGTGCCCGTTACAACGGTATCATCCACAAGCTGGGCGGCATCGACCTGCAGCTGCTGGGCATCGGCCCCAATGGTCATATCGGCTTCAATGAGCCGGGCGAAGCCTTTGAGCTGGAGACCCACTGCATCGACCTTGCTCCCACCACCATCGAAGCCAACAAGCGCTTCTTTGACGGCAACGAGGCCCTTGTCCCCAAACAGGCATACACCATGGGCATCAAGACCATCATGCAGGCACGCAAGGTGCTGGTGGTAGCCAACGGTAAAGCCAAGGCACAGGCCGTCAAGGACGCCGTGACCGGCCCTGTGACCCCTGCCTGCCCCGGCAGCATCCTGCAGCTGCATCCGGACTGCATCCTTGTGGCAGACGAGGAAGCACTGAGCCTGCTGTAAACTCCCAAAGCCAACTTCTTCATTTACCATAACTTTGCTTAAGATCCAACCAAAGCACAGAAAGGGCCGGACTCGTTGCACGGGTCCGGCTCTTTCTGTCAGAAATAAGATTTATCTTGCAATCTTACGCAAAGAGCAACTCCAAAAGAGCCGTCATGGAGATGGTGGGTTCGCCTGCTGCGGGATTTACGCTGAAAATACGCTGAAAAGAGGTCACCCCGATCGGTGGCCTCTTTTTTGCTGCCGCGAACTGTCTGGCTGCGGCAGCGGATAACAGCAATGTCCATTGCGCTTTGTTTTGCCCGGATGCGCACCCGCAGAAAGCTCTCCCTCGTCAAACTGCCCAAAATACGGCCTTAAAAGTTTACTTGACACAATTTTCAAATCAATATATAATTGGGTCAGAGACCAATTATAGAAAAGGATGATTTCCAATGGCGCGCAGATACGACAGCAAAGAAGCAAAACGGCGGATCCTGACCGCCTGTGTCCGGCTTTTTCTGGAAAAAGGCTACACGAACACCAAGGTGGCAGAAATTTTAAAGGAAGCAGATGTTTCCGCCGGGTCGTTCCAGAATATTTTCCGCACCAAGGACGGTGTGCTGACCGAGCTGATCGGCATGATGTTCAGCAGGCAGTTCGGCGCGGTAAGGCCGCTGGCGGCAAACGCCCCCTCGCCGGTGTACCTCTACGCGGTGGAGACGGCTTTGCAGCTGGCGGTGACCGAGCTGAGCGAGAATCTGCGGGATATCTATGTGGAAGCGTACACCTTCCCCGCCACGGCGGAGATCATCCACCGCAGCACCACGGCCGAGCTGCAGGCGGCGTTCAGCGCGTACCTGCCCGGGTGCGCCGAGTGCGATTTCTACGAGATGGAGCTGGGCACGGCTGGCATGATGCGCGGCTACATGGCACGGCGGTGCGACCCCTACTTTACACTGGAGCGCAAAATACGGCGCTATCTGAGTATGAGTCTGAGTGCGCTGCAGGTCCCCGCGCAGGAGCGCGAGCAGGTCATCGCTTTTGTGGCGGAGATCGATATGCTTGCCCAGGCGCGGAAGGTGGTAGATGCCGTGCTTGCATCGCTGTCCGTGCAGTTTGATCTGAAAGGATAACAAGGTTTGATGACAAGGAGGGAGTAACATGAAAAAATGGCTGATCCGGTGTTTGACGGTGCTGGCAATGGTGTGCCTGATACCGGGGATCGTGTTAAAAGCGGCGGCAGAAACAACCACGGTGCGCTGCAAAAACTGTGGGAGTACGGAGACACGTGAGATCCTCGGATACAGAAAATATGATTCGAACAGTCATAGGGTTTATGTAACTGAATGCCAGAACTGCCACAACGATGGCAATGTTTCGTATTTAAAGGTACATACCGGCGGTACCGAAACGCCCACCTGCACCAAAGGCAAAACCTGCGAAAAATGCGGCGCGGAATACGGCGAAAAAGACCCAAATAATCACGATTTGGTGCATCACGATGCAAAAGCCCCCAGCTGTACGGAAATCGGCTGGAACGCTTACGAAGCCTGCTCCCGTTGTAACTATACCACCACCTATCAGGAGCTGCCCGCACTGAACCATGATTTGGAGCAGCACGCAGCAAAAGCCCCTACCTGTACGGAAATCGGCTGGGATGCTTACGAAGCCTGCTCCCGCTTCGGCTGCAACTATACCACCCGCAAAGAGCTGCCCGCGCTGAACCATGATTATCAGGCTGTTACCGTAGCCCCCACCTGTGAAGCAGACGGCTATACTGTTTTTACCTGCAGCCGCTGCAAAGACAGCTACACCGCAGACCCGACCGATAAGCTGGGGCATCAGTTCGGTGCATGGTCTCCGAACGGAACCGGCTCTCAGAGCGCCGATTGTCTGCGGCAGGGCTGCGCGCACACTGGCAGCACTGATTGCCGGAAGTTTACTTTCCGCACTGCGGAAGGCGAAACGCTGACCTTCTGCCCCGTGTGCGGGCAGGCAGAAAACGCCGCGCAGCTGGAAATGATCGAAGCCGCAACGGCATGGCCGCTCAGCGGCAGCCTTTCTGCGGAGGATGTGACCGCACGGACGAATGGAGAATACCTGAGTGTGGCCTTTGAAACCGCAGGCAGCCTGACGCAGCCCACCGGTCGGGTAAGGCTCGCGCTGCCCGCCGGACTGCTGGAAGGCAAAACGCTTGTGCGCATTGCCCCGGACGGCACACAGACGGAGCTGCCGTTTGAAACAGAGCGCGGAACGATCATCCTTACGCTGGATTTTGCAAACAGCGAGCTGCCCGTAATGCTCTTCCGGCTGGTACCCCAGCCCACCGCCCTCTGAACGCTTTTACAGCGCGCAAACGATAAACCATAAAATGCCCGCCCACCGTGGTTTTCCACAGGTGGGCGGGCATTCTTTTGTGCCTTTTTGGGCATAAAAATACCCCCGGAGGATGCAGCGTTTTTTACGCTGTCTACTCTGGGGGCAGGATAGCAAGCGCTGCGCGGCAGCTCCCGGAAGCGGACACTGTCTTGCTGAAAAAGCACTTCCTAGCGCTGCTCCTCCGGCGGGCAGCAGCTCTCCCGGGGGATGAGCTTGTGCGGCACGATGATCTTTGTGGCCAGAAGGTTCGGGTTCTCGATGTGGTTGATGGTCTGGCTGGCGGCCTCCATGCCCAGCTGGTAGGGGTTCACGTCCACGGTGGTCAGCTGGGGGCTGCCCTGCCCTTTGTTGCGGAGTGCCCCTTGGCAAACCGGACGGGATTGCGCTATAATAGAGCCGTAACAGTTCCACAAAGGTGTGGTAAGGGAGGTGCGGTCATGATCCGGGTGGCGATCGTAGAGGACGACGCGGAGGTACAGGGGGTATTGCAGGAGTATGTCCGGCGGTATACCCGGCAGTACGGGACAGAGTTTGAAGTGACGGTCTTTGCGGACGGCGTGGATATTCTGGAGGATTACCGCGCGGTCTACGACATTATTTTTCTGGATGTGGAGATGAAGCATCTGGACGGCATGACCACGGCAGAGCGCATCCGGCAGATGGATGCAGACGTCATCCTGATCTTCATTACCAATATGGCGCAGTATGCCATCCGGGGCTACTCGGTGGGAGCGCTGGACTATGTGCTGAAGCCGGTGCCCTACTTTGCCTTTTCGCAGCAGCTGCTCAAGGCCGTTTCCCGGCTGGAAAAGCGGGCAAAGCGCTACCTCACTGTGCCGGTGGAGGGCGGGCTGCGGCGGCTGGACACCGCCAGCATCTATTATTTGGAAAGCGAGGGGCACCGGGTGCACTTTTACACCGACGAGGGTGATTTTTCTGCCCCCGGCGCTCTCAAGGCCTTTGAGGAAAAGCTGGCAGACTGCCCCTTTGCCCGCTGCAACAGCGGCTACCTTGTCAATCTGGCACAGGTGCGGGAGCTGCGGCAGAGCACCGTACAGGTGGGCCCCTGCGAGCTGCAGGTCAGCCGCCCCAAGCGTAAGGGCTTCCTTGCAGCGCTGACCGATTACATCGGAGGTGAAGGCTTATGACCGCGCTGCCGGATATCCCCCGGCTGTACACCGCCCTTGCCGAGTGTCTGGCGGTGCTGCTGGTCACACCGGCACTGATGCCCCGCTTTTCCAAGGCAGTTACCGTGGGTGCCACCCTGCTGTGGGCGGCGGTGCTGTCGGCCTTTCTGGGGCTGACCGACAACGTGCCCGGCGGGCTCTGGATCCCCTGCATGGTAACGGCCATCGGGTTTTCCTACCTATATCTATGGGGCATGTGGAACATCACTCTGCTGGAAGCCGGGTATCACTGCGCACGGGCGTTTATTCTGGCAGAGCTTGCCGCCAGCGTGGAGTGGCAGCTGCACTGCGCCCTCTGGCCCGCCCGCGGCCCATGGGAGCCGCTTTCTTTGCTGTTGCTGGCACTGGTGTATGGGACGCTGTTCGGCATCATGTGCTATCTGCAGCACCGCCGTCCCCAGCCCGCCGGGCACTTACAGATCGGCGGCAGCGCCGCCCTGACGGCGGTCATGCTGGCGCTGACTGCCTTTGCGGTAAGCAATCTGGGCTTTCTGCCCGGCAGCGAGATCAACATGAGCATTTTTTCCATCCGCACTCTGGTGGATTTTTCCGGCGTGCTGATCTTATCTGTGCAGCACGAGCAGCTGCAGGAGAACGCTTTGCACAGCGAGCTTGCCGCCATGGACGAGGTACTGCACCGCCAGTACGAGCAGTACAAGCGCAGCAAGGAGGGCATCAACCTCATCAACCGGCGGTACCATGAGCTGAAAGTCCAGCTTGCCCGCATCCGGGAGGAGCAGGACCAGACCAAGCAGAACGCTGCCATTGCCGCCATGGAGCAGAATATCCGCCAGTACGAGGCCGAGAACAAGACCGGCAACCCGGTGCTGGATACCCTGCTCACCGCCAAGACCATGGAATGCCAGCAGGAGAATATCACCATCACCAGCGTGGCGGACGGCAGGATGCTGGGCTTTCTCACCATCCGGGAGCTGTGCACCATCGTGGGCGTGGCGCTGGACAACGCCATTGCCGCCGTGCGCGCCGAGCCGGACCCCGAAAAGCGGCTCATCAAGGTGGCGGTGTACAGTCAGGGCGGCTTTGCCATGCTGCGGTTCGAGCATTATACAGAGGCCGCCCCCGCACTGGATGCGGACGGTCTGCCGCAGCAGGGGTCGGACCTGAAAAGCGTCCGCACCACCGTCGGGCAGCACGGCGGCAGCATGACGATGCACTGGGAAAACAACTGGTGCACCCTGCGGATCTTATTTCCGCTGCCCCAAAAGCAATAATATTTTTACGGCAGGTATCCCCTGCCGTTTTTTTGTCTGGCAGGGTGCACAAATACAATGTTGCAATATTTGTGTATTAGCACAATAAAATTTGAAACCTTATTGTAACTTTTGCAAATTGTGCAGTTGAAATGACAGGTTATGCTGGAAACATGTGAAAAGAAAATGAATATGCTATACTATAACCATCGTCAGAGATGCGGCCGCATCCAAAATCAGATTATTTGACTTGAAAGAAGTAGGAGGACACTACGGATGAAGAAGAAACGGATGTCCAACAAGACGTTTCGGAGAATCACGATTCCCGTCATGGCGGTGGTTCTTGCGGCACTGATCGTTGGCAATGTTGCTGCGTATTCGTACCGTGGACTGATTTCCACGCACTTTAACCACGATACGTTTAAAATCGTTGAAACCGGAGAGGATGTAGACAGCAACTACTTCCCGTGCGATTTCAGCAGTGAAGAAGAACTGAATGAGCACAATGGTCAGGTCGCTCAGAATATCGAGAGCGAGGGCCTCGTGCTTTTGGAAAACAACGGCGGTCTGCCGCTGAATAAAGGTGACAAAGTCAGCGTGTTCTCGGTTTCGTCTGTGAACATCGTCTATGGTGGTGCCGGTTCCGGTTCTGTGGATACTTCCACGGCACCGACGCTCAAGACGGCGTTGGAAAAGTCCGGACTGAGTGTGAATCCGACCCTGTGGGATTTCTACACCAAGAAGAGTGAGGACGGATATCAGCGTAGTGCACCGAACTGGCGCGGCGGTAAGTTTTCGATCAATGAAGTGCCTTGGGCAGATGTTGCATCTGCGGCGCAGTCCTCTTTTGATGAGTACAGCGATGCCGCGATCGTTGTGATCTCTCGTTCTGGCGGCGAAGGTTCCGACCTGACTGCTGTGAATTTTGCAGAGACCGCAGGCGTTGCGGACAACTCCGGCAACTATCTGGAACTGAGCACCGAAGAGGCGGATATGCTGAAGGCGGTCAATGACCAGTTTGATGATGTGGTGGTTGTGCTGAATGCCAATAATGCCATGGAGCTGGGCTGGCTGAGCCAGTATCCTAACATCAAGGCGGCGATCTGGGCCGGCGGTGTCGGTCAAACGGGTCTGTATGCCATTGCTGACGCACTGGTTGGCGATGTGGTTCCTTCCGGTCGTTTGGTGGATACTTATGCCGCAGATGCCAACAGCTCTCCCGCCGCACAGAATGCCGGCACAAACTTCTGGATCGAGAACGGCTTCTCCAATGAATCCGACCAGTACATTGTGTACGAGGAAGGCATCTATGTCGGCTACCGCTACTACGAGACCCGTTACGAAGATGTGGTTCTGGGTCAGGGTAACGCGGGCGATTACGACTATGCAAGCGAAGTCATCTATCCCTTTGGCTACGGTCTGAGCTATACCACCTTTGATTACAGCGATTTCTCTCTGACCCAGAACGGGGATACCTTCACCGCAAAAGTGAAAGTTACCAATACTGGCGATACTTACTCCGGAAAGGAGGTCGTTCAGCTTTATGCACAGTCTCCGTATACCGATTATGACCGCGAGAACAATGTGGAAAAAGCCTCTGTGGAGCTGGTTGGTTTCGCAAAGACGGACGTGCTGAAGCCGGGCGAATCTCAGGTCGTGGAGATTCAGGTGGACAAGGAAAGCCTGAAGTCCTATGACTATACCAATGCAAAGACCTATATTCTGGATGCAGGCGATTACTACTTTGCAGTGGGCCATGATGCACATGATGCCCTGAACAACATTCTAGCCGCAAAGGGCAAGACGGTTGCGGATGGCATGACCGCAGAAGGCGACAGCACGATGACCGCAGAGTGGAACAATGCCGCTCTGGATACCAAGACGTATGCTGTGGACAGCACCACGGGTACGGAAATCTCCAATAAGTTCGATTACGCCAACATTGCAAATTACGACGAATATTCTGATACCAAGTACCTGACCCGTAATGACTGGGTCGGCACGTTCCCGACTGCATTCTGCACGCGCGTGGACGAGACCACCGGCGAAAAGTACATTACTTTCCCGCAGGAGATCATTGATGCACTGTATCCCCAGTATACGGAGGACAAGGATGCCTATACGATGCCTGTCACGGGTGAGGAGAACACGGAAAATCTGACGCTTGCGCATTACCGTGATACGATGTTCGATGATGATTCGTGGAACGACATCCTGAATGTGATATCTGCCGATGATCTGGCTTACATGGTCCGCATGGGCGGCTATGGTACGCCGAGCCTGAACTATATCCTGAAGCCCGCCACCAAGGAAAAGGATGGCCCTGCCGGTATCTCTGCAACGCTGATCGGTGGTACGCAGGGAATGGCATATCCCACGGAAGTTGTGATTGGTTCCACATGGAATACGGATCTGGCCTATGAGATGGGTGTTGCGGTTGGCAATGATGCAATGTTCGCAGGAATTCAGGGCTGGTATGCACCGGCTATGAATATCCATCGAACTCCGTACAGCGGCCGTAACTTCGAGTATTACGCGGAGGATGGTTTCATCAGCGGTAAGATGGGTGCTTCCACGGTGGAAGGCGCTCAGAGCAAGGGCCTGTTCTGCTACATCAAGCACTTTGCAGTCAACGATACCGAGGGTGTGATCGATGAAAACATGAACATCAAGGGTTCGAAGGACGGCATTTCCGCATTCCTGAACGAACAGGCACTGCGTGAGCTGTACCTCGCACCGTTTGAAGAGAGTGTCAAGAGCGGTGAAACGCTGGGCGTGATGAACGCATTCAACCGCATCGGCACGAAATGGTGCGGTGCAAACTATGAACTCCTGACGGATGTTCTGCGGAACGAGTGGGGCTTCCATGGCATCGTGATCACGGACTTTGCTGGTCTGCCGGATTATATGGATATCAAGGCTGGCTTGCAGGCTGGTACCGATATGTGGATGAACACCAACGAAACTTCTTTTGATCTGGGAGATTATAAGAATGACCCGCAGATCATGACCTATCTGCGGAACGCCGCGCACGATATCTGCTATACGGTCAGCCACAGTGTCGCTATGAACGGTCTGTCTGAGACTTCTAAGCTGGTCAATATCACGCCGCTCTGGATGAAGTGGATGTACACGCTGGATGCCGTTGTCGCAGTTTTGGCAGTGGGCTGCATTTACTGGATGGTCCGCCGCAATAAGGACGAGCAGATGCACCCTGAAAATTATAAGCCATCCAAAAACATCAACGCCTAACGGATAAATTCTAACACGCAAGGGGGCGGCGGGTATCCGCCCGCCCCTTTTCTTTGTTCATCGTCAGGAGCCAAGCTATGAAACACGCAGACATCATTCAAACACTGAGCCTGGAACAGAAATGCGCCCTGCTGAGCGGCGGTACGGTGTTCACCACCCGGGCGCTGCCGGGCAAGGGCATCCCGGCCATTACCCTGTCGGACGGCCCCAACGGCGTGCGCAAGCAGGCCGGTGCGGCTGACCATCTGGGCCTGAACCCCAGTGTGCCCGCTACCTGCTTCCCCACCTCGGCTACCGTGGCCAACAGCTGGGACCCGGAGCTTGGCGAGGCTGTGGGCGCAGCCATGGGCGAAGAAGCAGCGGCACAGGGCGTGTCGGTACTGCTGGGCCCCGGCCTGAACATCAAGCGCAGCCCGCTGTGCGGCCGCAACTTCGAGTATTTCTCGGAGGACCCCTACCTTGCCGGTAAGATGGCGGCGGCCTACGTCCGCGGCATCCAGAAAAACGGCATTGCCGCCTGCCCCAAGCACTTTGCCGTGAACAGTCAGGAGCTGCGCCGCATGGCCTCGGATTCCATCGTGGACGAGCGCACCCTGCGGGAAATTTACCTGACCGGCTTCGAGATGGTGGTCAAGGAGGCGCAGCCCAAGACCATCATGTCCGCCTATAACCTTGTCAACGGCACCTACGCCAACGAGAACGCCCACCTGCTCATGGATATCCTGCGCAAGGACTGGGGCTTTGACGGCGCAGTGGTCACCGACTGGGGCGGCAGCAACGACCACGCTCTCGGCGTAAAGAACGGCTCTACGCTGGAAATGCCCGCCCCCGGCGGGGACGCCATCCGGGAGCTAATGAAGGCGGTGCAGACCGGAAAGATCACCGAAGCGGACGTGGACGCCCGGCTGGAGGAACTGTTGGAGCTGGTGTTCACCACCAAGGCGGCGGTGGACGCCGCACCCGGCAAGTTCGATGCCGATGCCCACCACGCGCTGGCACGCCGGGCTGCTGCCCAGAGCATCGTGCTGCTGAAAAATGAAAACAGCCTGCTGCCCCTTGCAAAGGGGGAGAAGGTGGCGGTCATCGGCGACTTTGCCCAGACGCCCCGCTATCAGGGTGCAGGTTCCAGCGCCGTCAACTCCATCAAGGTGGATTCCTTCTTGGATTGCCTTGCCGAGAGCGGCCTGAACAGCGTCGGCTACGCCAAGGGCTTTGACCGGCAGGGCAAGCCCGACGAGGCACTGAAGGCCGAGGCGGTGCTGCTGGCAAAGAACGCCGATGTGGTGCTGCTGTGCATGGGTCTGGACGAGATCAAGGAGAGCGAGGGCATCGACCGCGCCGACATGAAGCTGGCAGAGAACCAGCTGGAACTGCTGGCGGCTGTGGCGGCGGCAAACCCCAACGTGGTGGTGCTGCTGAGTGCAGGCTCCTCGCTGGAAAGCGATTGGGTCAAGGACTGCAAGGCGCTGGTCTACGGCTGTCTGGGCGGTCAGGCCGGTGCGGGCGCACTGGTCGAGGTGCTCACCGGTGCGCAGAACCCCTGCGGCAAGCTGGCGGAGACTTGGGCGCGCAGCTACGCCGACACCCCCGCAAAAGCGCATTTCGGCGGCGACGGCCCCACTGTGGAGTACCGCGAGGGTCTGTATGTGGGCTACCGCTACTACGACACCGCCGGTGTGCCCACCGCCTTCCCCTTCGGCTACGGCCTGAGCTATACCAGCTTTGCGTACAGTGACCTGAAAGCAGACGAAAAGGGCGTGACCCTGACTGTCACCAACACCGGCAGCTGTGCCGGTGCCGAGGTGGTGCAGCTGTATGTGGCAAAGCCGGATGCAAAAGTTTTCCGCCCCGTCAAGGAGCTGAAGGGCTTTACCAAGGTGCAGCTGGAAGCCGGAGAGAGCAAGACCGTCACCATCCCGCTGGACGATAAGGCGTTCCGCTACTGGAACGTCAAGACCGACCGCTGGGAGGTGGAGGGCGGCAGCTATCAGCTGCTGGTGGGCGCTTCCAGCGCCGATATCCGTCTGACTGCCGCTGTCACGGTGGCGGGCACCGGCGCACCCGACCCCTACGCGGGCAAAGACCTTACACATTACCGCACTGCGCAGGTGCAGAACGTGCCGGACGCGGAGTTTGAGGCGCTGCTGGGCCGTCCCATCCCGGAGAACAAGGTGCACATCGACCGCAACATGACGCTGGGCGAGATGGGGCACGGACGCAGCCCCATCGGCTGGCTGGCGGCTGCCGTGCTGGGCACCCTGCTGCGCCGCAGCATCAAAAAGGGCAAGCCCGACCTGAACATCCTGTTCCAGTACAATATGCCTCTGCGGGCGCTGTCCAAAATGACCAACGGCGCTATCAGCATGGGCATGGTGGACGGCATCGTGATGGAGCTGCAGGGCTTCTGGATCATCGGTCTTGTGCGGGTGATCGTGGAGGCCGTGAAGAACCTCGTGCTGAACAGCCGCATGGAAGAGCGCTTGAAAAACAGCTGAAAGGAAGCAGGCTATGAATTTCTGGAATAACTTCGCGGCAAAGCACCCCGCCGCTGCCAAGTGGGTGCGCGAGGGCGGCCTGTTCGTCATCGTGTCCAACCTCATCACGGTGTTTAAGTACCTGCTGCTGCAATTTCTGCCCAAGGCCTTTGCAAGCCTGCCGGTGGTGGATTTCGGCTGGCCGGGCATCGACATTACCCTGTTCGGCGAGACCTTCAAGTGGAACATCCTCGGCTACGATGCCGCCCACGGCGGTCTGCCCTACTTCTGCGCCTACATGATCGCCATGGTCATCGGCGAGTGCATCAACTTCCCCATCCAGCGCAATTTTGTGTTCCGCAGCAAGGGCAATCTGGCAAAACAGATCGGCTGGTATGTGCTGGCCTTCTGCGTCATCACCTGCATCGTCAACTCCATCAACTGCATCTGGGTGGCGGTGGCAGGGCTGCTGGTACCGGACTTCATCTACAACATCGGCACCACCGTCCTCAACGGCGGCATCTCCATGGTCATCTTCTTCTTTGTGAATAAGATCATCTTCCCGGAGGGCGAAAAAGCCGCCAAATAATAAGACATTCTCCTTCATTTTCTTCTTTTCATCATAAGCCAGAAGGGCTGCTCCGTTCTCCGGGGCAGCCTTTTTGGTTTGAAGGAGAGAACCCTCTCAGTCATCTTATTTTTGTTTTTCTGCACAAAATGTTCTGCGGGCAGGGTTTTCCTCTTGACAAGCGGGCAAATGTTTCGTACTATATTTAGTAGTATGGAATCAAAGACGCTGTACGCAGGTTTCAGTGTGACCCTGTACCCGTTTCAGGCAAAGCGTGCCTGTTTGATATAAAATGGAACCGTAAAGAGAAAAGCCGTATGCTTTTGCCCGTGCCGCCGGTTTTGGGTGGTGCGTATGGTTTTGGTGTCACTTTTTGCATTGAAAGCTCTTTCTATATCATTGCCCGTGTCCTGCTGCGCAGCGTCTCCTGCTTTTAATTTTGCATTGAATTGAAACAAAGGAGAGTGAACGCAATGACCGCGATCGGAGTGATCGTGGCCTTGATCGTTGTTGTTGTCGGCGTGGCTGCGGGCTATTTTATTGGTTACAACAACCGTAAAAAGACTGCCGAAGCCCAGATCGGCAGCGCCGAGGCCGAGGCTACCCGGCTGGTGAACGAGGCGATCAAGACCGCCGACCAGAAGCGCAAGGAAGCGGTTCTGGAAGCAAAGGACGAGGCTTTCCGTCTGAAAGCCGAGGTCGATGCCCAGAAGGCAGAGGCCGACAAGGAGATCAAGCAGCGCCGTGCGGAGATCAGCCGTCAGGAGAACCGCATCGACCAGAAGGAGACAGCGCTGGACCGCAAGACCGAAGCGCTGGAAAAGAAGGAAGAAGAGCTGAAAAAGCGCGCTGCCGAGGCCGAGGAGCGTCTGGCAGAGATCGACGCTCTGCGCGCCAAGGAGATGGAGCGTCTGGAAACGCTGGCCGGTTTGAGCCAGGAGGACGCCCGCGAGGTGCTGCTGCACAAGGTGGACGAGGAGCTGACCCACGAAAAGGCCGTGCGCGTTGCCGCCTACGAGACAGACCTGAAGGAAAACTGCGATAACATCGCCCGCAACCTCATCGGACAGGCCGTCAGCCGCTGCGCTGCCGACCATTGCAGCGAGACCACCGTCAGTGTGGTGCCGCTGCCCAGCGATGAGATGAAGGGCCGCATCATCGGCCGCGAGGGCCGCAATATCCGCGCACTGGAGACCGCTACCGGCGTGGATCTCATCATCGACGATACCCCGGAGGCCATTACCCTGTCCTCCTTCGACCAGACCCGCCGCGAGGTGGCCCGCATGACGCTGGAGCGCCTGATCGGCGATGGCCGTATCCACCCCGCCCGCATCGAGGAGACGGTGGAAAAGTGCCGCCACGATCTGGAACTGCAGATGAAGCGCGAGGGCGAGCGTGCGGTGATGGAGCTGGGCATCCACGGCCTGCACCCCGACCTGATCAAGCTGATCGGCCGGCTGAAGTACCGCACCAGCTTTGGCCAGAACGCCCTGACCCACAGCATGGAAGTGGCTTGGGTGGCCGGTCTGCTGGC
>OHEF01000465.1_pt1 | contig 19232 bp, 21 predicted proteins | sample 1567171 | NCBI WGS metagenome assembly OHEF01 (sample SAMEA3879576, study PRJEB24766) | human gut metagenome | biome: human-associated habitat; feature: feces | place: USA | collected 1985/1987
CTTAATTTCTTTAATGGCTTTGTAAGCTGGGGAAATTATACGGCTTGTTATCCTGCCAACACAGACGTGACGGACTATTTCTACTGTATCAACCGTATGTTTAAATGGGTTGCAAAAACTCTGATTTTGACATACTGGAACTATATTGACAGAGGTACTAAAAGACGCCTTATTGACGCCGTTGTGCAGTCTATCAATGACTGGCTGGCAAGCCTTGCTACTGATGAAAAAATCATTGGCGGGCGTGTAGAGTTCAACGAGAGCGAAAACAGTACAAGTCAGCTTGCAGCAGGAATTGTACGTTTTCATATCTATATCACACCGCCGTCACCAATGCAGAAGATGGACTTTGTGCTTGAATATGATGTGTCATATCTTGAAGCACTGGTGGCAGCATAACAGGGAGGTGAAACAGAATGTCTAAAGTTGATGAATTAGTTATTAACTATGCGATTTATGAGGACGCCACAGAGTATTTGGGAACAACAGAAGTAACACTGCCAGACCTTGAATACATGACAGAGGAATTAAGCGGCGCAGGCATTGCAGGAAATATCGAAGAAATTATTATTGGTCACTTAAACGCAATGTCAACAACTTTCAATTTCCGAACTGTCACAGAAGCAGCAGTAACACTGATGGAACCACGGGTACACAGAATTGACCTGCGTGTTGCACAGCAGAAAATGAACCTGCGCACAAGTGCAAACGAAGTGTCCGGCGTAAAGCATATCATGAAAGTGAAGCCGAAGAAGACAGCACTTGGAAAAGTTGCGGCAGCTTCAACAGCTGATGTAAGCGGCGAATACGCCGTTTCATACTATGCAATGTATCTGGACGGTTCAAAGGTAACGGAAATTGACCCGTTAAACTTTGTGTGCATTATCAATGGCAAAGATTACTTAAAGGACGTCAGAAAAGCATTAGGCAAGTAAAAAAAGACAGCAGGAGCCAGCGGGAAGACCGCTGGTTTTTTCCTGCCCAAAATCAAGGATATATGGAGGAATAAACAATGTCAGATACAACAAATACAACTGAAAACATGGAGCAGGTAACAGAGCAGGAAAAGGAAATGCAGGAAGCACAGGCAAGCGGCGTGGTCAATTTTGACGACAAGAAGAAAGACAAGGAAGAAGACGGCAGTTTGAATTATACACACACATTCAAAAAGCCCAGAGAGATTGAGGGAAAGAAGTATACAAAATTAACTTTCTATTTTGACAATTTAACTGGTGAAGATATTGAAGCAGTAGAACAGGAACTTGCAGACCAGAACAAATATGCACTTTCACCGGAAATTTCCTCTGCGTTCCAGTGTATTCTTGCGGCAAAAGCTGCGGGAGTTGCTTCTGATGAAATCAGACGTCTTCCGGTAGGTGATTACATGAAGATTAAGAACAAAGCAAGGGATTTTTTAATTGCTGCGGGCTATTAAAAATTAAAGAACCCGCAAAGTTCATAAGAAAGCAGATATACAAAATGTCAAGGGCTTCACATACGCCCGTCCCGTTCTGGCTGCAAATGCCTATACGCAGACTTTTTGCATGGATTGAAACCATAAATGAAGTGGAAAAAGAAGAAGCGGAAGAGCAGAAACAGAACAGCAATAATGCGTAGGGAGGTGAAACAGCTTGGCAGGGTCACAAAAGGAATTTGAACTGCTTTTTAAGCTGAAAGCGTCGCTGGGTGGCAATTTTAACAGCACATTCAAAAGCGCAATTAACACCAATAACCAGTTACGGGACAGCTTAAAAAATGTCAATTCCCTGCAATCAAAGATTGACGGCTACACAAAGCAGTCTGCCGCTATTGATAAGAACAAAGAACGGCTGGCGCAGCTTAACGCAGAGCATGACCGATTACAGCAGGAATTGCAGCAGACAGGCGAACCCACAGAAGCACTGCGGAAGAAGCTTGAAAAGAATGAAAACCAGATACAACAGACCACTGCCAAAATCGAAGAACAGGAAAAACAATTAAACAGTTATGCCGACGAACTGAAAGCAGCCGGAGTAAATACGGATAATCTGGAAGAAGCCAACGGAAGACTGCAAAAGTCTTATGAAAAGCTGCAAACTTCACAGCAGACGTTGCAAAAACTGAATGACAAGCAACAGCAGGTAGAACAGAGCATTTCAAAGACAAAAGGACAACTGCTGGGAACTATTGGCACAATTAGTGCCGTAGCCGCCGCAGTGTATGCAGGACCCGTGCAGGCAGCGCAGCAGTACGAAAAAGCAATAGCAAAGGTGGGGACCATTGCAGATACGCAGGAAGTCCCACTGGGCACATTGTCACAACAGATAATGGAACTGTCAAACAAGACAGGAATTGCAGCCAATGCCATTGCTGATGATGTGTACAACGCTATATCTGCCGGACAGAAGACAGGTGACGCCGTAAACTTTGTTACAAACAGTACGAAGTTAGCAAAAGCCGGATTTGCGGAAAGTTCGCAAACGCTGGACGTATTAACAACCGTATTAAACGCATACGGCATAAGTGCGGACAAAGTAAGCACGGTATCAGATATGCTGGTACAGACGCAGAACAAAGGTAAAGTAACAGTAGGAGAACTGGCAAGCAGTATGGGTAAAATCATACCGACTGCAAACGCCAGCAATGTTTCACTGGAACAGTTATGCGCCGGATATGCAATAATGACCAGCAAAGGTATTGCAGCCGCAGAAACGACAACATACATGAACAGTATGTTAAATGAGTTGTCAAAGTCTGGGAGTACGACAGACAAGCTATTGCGGCAGAAGATGGGCGGCAGCTTTGCAGAATTGATGGCAAGTGGTAAATCACTTGGGGAAATTCTGGGAGGTATACAGGAAGAAGCTAACAAGTCCGGTCTTGCCCTATCTGATATGTTCAGCAGTTCGGAAGCTGGAAAAGCGGCAATGTCGCTTCTGTCAAACGGAGTTGACGGCTTCAATTCAAGCGTACAAGACATGAGATTAAATCCAAGCAGAATACTGTTCACAGAGGTAAGAAGCAGTGAAATAGAAGAATTAGCCGCATTATGGACAAGCGGTGTTCCGGGAATAACAACAACACATTCAGGAAATTACAGGAGCATACCAGACAGACTTATAAATCTGCTTGAAAATAAAAATTATTCTGAACAGATAGAAAATAACATTTACGAAAATTTAGATGTGGGAGTTGTCATAAAGAAACGTAAAAATCCTGATGGAACAGCAACAAGATACATTGATGAAATCGGCTTCTTTGAACGAGTTAATAAAAAGAATAACTGTATTGATTATATGATTAAAGGAACTGATGTGTCTAATAAGCTTCCTGATAAGATTTTGAAGAAGTTTGATGAAAGCAATATCAAAGACCCTTTTTATGTAGATGATAATAAGAAAATATAAGAAAGGATACCCAATGAAAAACAGAAAAAATTATCTCAATCATAAAAATCTGATTGGAGAAATTGAACACTATGGATATGTTTATTCAGTTAAAAAGCTTGTATTGACATATGTATTAATGCTTGCTTCAGGAATAATTGCCGCATATTTATTCAGGCTACATCTGGCCGGATATATAGCAATATCATTATTCCTCTTATTGATAACACCTAAACTGATTGTCCAGGCATATAAAACTATGTATGAACAGCGCAGATTTTCAGATGCTTCTAAATACATCGAAAAAATGCTTTATTATTTTAAAGCACATAATAAAATAATCACTGCGCTGTCTGATGTATCACTTATTTTTCCGGAAGGAGAAATGAAAGACACAATATTACAGGCTGTAGACTATATATATAATCAGGACGATTCAATACTTGATAAGGAAACAAGAGAGTATTTTAAAAATGATTTTGTGGCAACATCAACAAGAACAGCCGAAGAAAAGGCACTTAAAATAATCGAACTAAAATTCCCTAATAAGAGAATAAAACGTATGCACTCATTCTTCATCAAAGTTGAAGAAAATGGTGGAAGTCCAAATCTTGGAATAGAACTTATGCTAAATGACAGGGACGACTGGGTTTCCAGCATTGTAAATGAACAGAAAGATAAGGCATACGCAAGAAAGATTTTTATAGGTTTAAGTGTTGCTATATTATTAGTTGCGCTTGTAATCTTATATCTTCCTATTCAAAACAAATCCCTCAACTTTGATATTAGTCAGTCTTCTGCTGTAAGAGTTGTATCAACAGTAGTTATTATCTTTACAATAGCTTTGTATTCCAAAATAAATAAAGCAATAGAAAAGAGCTGGTTTAATGATGAGAACAGCAAATATGCAACATCTGAATATTACTACAAAGTTGTCAATTATGACTTTAAAAAAGAAAAAAGAAAAGCATTAACTTATACAGCTATTACACTTGCAATAACAATATTATTATATGTCATATCTTATAGTAATGTAATTCTTATTTTAGGTCTGCTTATTGCTGTATTTATGTATTTTTCATCGAGTTTAGGATATAAGGTAGGAAAGGCACAGGTATCAAGAGCAGTTCAGGCTGAATTTGCAGACTGGATAATGGAAGTAGCATTAAGAATACAGTTCAGCAATGTTGTAGCTGCTATAGCAGATTCTTATGATACAGCACCAGATGTTTTAAAGCCGGAAATAGAAAAACTGCTTACAGAATTGGGAGAAACTCCGACAAGTCCTGAACCATTTAACAATTTCTGTAAATTCTTTAATTTTGAAGATATAGGAATAGTAATGAATACATTATACAGTGTTATGTCAGCTTCAGGTTCAGATGTGGACAAGGAGCTTTCTACAATATTCAGCCAGAATAGAAAGCAGGCTAACACAGTTTCAGAACAGCAAAGAAAAAATAAAAATGCCAGGAATAAATTATACTGCTATTGGGAAATACTTGCCTGTTGTGCATTATTACTTACAGATATGGTGTTTTATGCTTTGTATTTTATTGATAGTGTTACGTCTATAATTTAGGAGGGTGTATGGATAAGATAATAGAAGCTATGCTTAGTGTACTGCTGACTGTTTTAACCGGAATTATATTAGCCGGAATAATATCAGCTAATCTTGATGCCTCAAGAGCAAAGAGCTATCACGCTGATGTTATACAGGAAATAGAAAGTGCTAATATGTCAGATAATGTTATTAACAGTTGTATTTCTAATGCTGATAATGAGGGATATTCACTTAGCGTGGATAAGATAAGTGACGCAAACGGAAAAACAGTTATGTGCAAGGTCATTCTAACATACGACTATAAAATTCCAGTTCTTAATGTGGCCTCATCACATCAGTGCAGAGGATATACAAGATAGAGGGTGCTACTAATAGCACCCTGACTTAAGGAGCAAATATAATGAAGATATTAATAAACCAGATTGGACAGGCGGCAATCTGTCTAATTATCGGAGGAGGCATAATAGCCATCTTCTCACAGATATTTTTATATCTTACATCATTTTAACTTATGCGTAAACGCATAAGAAAGGGGTATTTATGGACGAAATAGTTGAATTTATAGGCGAAGGTGCGATTGCAGTAATGACGTTTAGTGTAATTATTGTAATGGTAATTTCTTATTTTACCGGAACAAGCTTTTCAGATTATATACAGACACTGGCAATAAGCACACTGGGGTAAATTATGAATAGTAGAACAGATAAGGCAGATAACAGCAACATAACAGACAAAGAGTTTATGCAGTCTGTCATATGTAACGAGATGAATGGTAAATCAATAAGCATAGATGAGCTGTTACATTTAATTTTTAATTATGAAAGTGAAGATAAGTTTAATGAATATTCTGATGGCAATTGACTTTATATTAGCTGTCATCAGGATTGCAGGGAGATAAAAAATGGAAATAATTGTAAGTGAAATTGGCGAAACAGCTATTGCGGTACTTATATTTATAGCAATTGTCGGGATATTGGGAAATGTATCTTATACAACGTCTGACGGACGTACAGTCACAGGCTATAACAATGTAATTGCGGCTAATATGGACAGTGCAGATTATACATATGACAATTACACAGATGACACAGCGGTCATAGAAGCTGCTAACGTCATAAAACCAGAAATAAAATATAACGAAACACAGGAAATAATCAAGGCTGGTGAAGCCGTTGCATTAGATGATTATTTTGTTGCTGTTCTTGATGGGGTTGAATATACTGCTTCAGATATAAATACCTTCAGCATTGTTAAGATTATGAATGGTGCAACTGATATTACAGCTATATACAACCAGCAGAACAGGACAGCAGTGTTTCCGGAAGATGCTGTATATGAGATTACAGCATATGTATATGATGCAGTAAATAATGAAGCAACTGTAACAATAAACGTACCGGTGGAGAAAAGAGTATGAAGAATATTATTGTAGGTTTTGTAATTACTTTAATTGCCCTGTTGTCTATTAATATCGCAATGACAGTCAATGCAAGAGATGTGCGCCAGCAGGAAGCTGAAAATGCTCTTGATTCTGCACTGGAAGGAACTATAAGCACACTGTCAAAGAATACGTACAGCATTAATAATCAGGAAGAATATATAGCGGATTTGGTTATGGCTCTTACTGAGCAGATACAGTCAGATTCAAGTGTGACAATAAGAGTTCTTGATACTGATTATGATAAGGGAATTATGTCAATACAGGTAACAGAAACATATAAGCATATAAATGGAAAGACAGGAAATGTTGTTGCCAAAAAGACAGTAATTCTTGAAGATAAAGAACATCAGGATATTAATAATGATGTGAATATGTATACTATACAATATTTATATCCGGATAATTCAGTATATAAATATATGCAGGTTTCTGAAGGCACATCTTTAAATGAACCTGTAAATCCTTATCCGGAGAAAAATGTGTATTGGACAAGTGATAATGCTGTAGTAAGCTTCCCCTTTATTGTTAATTCAGACAAAATAATTAAAATTAATATAAATTAACGCTTTACAAATAGTCCAATATAGACTATAATAACATTGTAAGGAAATAATTGATTTTAAAAGAAAGGCGAAGCTATGACAGTAAAGGAATTAAGAAGAAAAACCGGAATGAATAGAAAGGAGTTTTCAGATTACCTTAAAATTCCATATCAGACCGTAAAAAACTGGGAAAGTGGAATATCCGAATGTAAGCCAATGGTCCTTAGGGGAATGTATTATGAACTTCTTGTAAAAAAGAAAATCATAAGAAATGATATTAATATGACAAATATCACTTATGCAGGAAGAATTCTCACAGAACAGGAAGTCAGAGCAGTGAGGGAAGCATTAAACAACATAAATTATTATGATGTTGCAGATGATGCCGAACGTATGCAGGAATGGCTGGAAGATGATACGATTTCAATCTGTGAGTGTCGTAATAAACGAAAGGCTGTGTGGGTACTGGTAGAGTGTGATGAGGCGGCAGTCTATATAGATAATCTTGAAAGCCTGTCAAAAAATGAAATAAAGGAGCAGTTAGAATAATATGCAGGGCGAAGATAACTATGTAATAACAATAAGCAATACAGAAGCCGAAGTTATTAAAAAGTTTGTGTCAATAATAGATAACGCTACAGTTTCTATAGATAACGATGATGTGTGGGATATTATGACAGCTATTACATATAAAAGAACTTCTACAAATGTAGTAGGTGTAAAGATTATGTATGAAGAAAGCGAGAAATAATTATAAAAGAGAGACTTTACAGCCTCTCCTTACCATTCAAATAACATAAGCCTAAAACAAAATATTTAAGGGCTAATGTCATTAATTATAATAGTCCTAAATAAAAAAATTGTCAAATATCAGTACATAGAAAGAGGAATAATATGGAAGCTTACATAATTGTGCAAGTAATTGGAATTTTATTTATATTGCTAGCAGGCATATATGCAGTATTTTCAAGTGATGCAGATAGCAGAAAAAGAGGATATATAATAAGTGCTTTGATATTATCTGCACTTATATTATTCGTAATTAGCAGTTTAATAAAGTTATGGTATTAATAATCAAAAAGTTAATTTATAACAGAATAATCAGTATCTATAGCTTGGTTATGAAAAGAGCATTTCCAGCTAATACAGATATGAGAAAAAGGAGTTGTATATGAGCCAACAAGAAATTCTAATAATAGAAATAATGATATTTTTTTTCACAGCAGTGTTTTTATGGATAAGGTATTCTAAATTACGTTATAATTCAAGTGATATTGATAGTATAAGAATATCTTTCCTAAAAGCAGGGGTATGTACAACTGTTAGCATTGGTCTTGTTTTATATTTAGGAACAAACGATAAGCGTATGACTATTTTGTTTGTTGTGATTACAACTTTAATGGTTATAGGAAAAACGTTATCAATAGACATTTGATAGTATAAAAACAACAATATCACATAACTAAGATGACAAAGGAAGATTGAAAAATGGACGATATATATTTGATTTTAATGTTTACAATGTTTTTATGGATAAGCTTATTCCTAACATTTCAAGAAATTGCCGCTGATAAAGATGATAACTGTGATGATAATGAGCAAGAATATAAAATTACCGATGATATGGTATTTATAACAATTAATAATCAAAAAATGGCTTCTGATGTAACCTCTGAAGACTTCTATATAACAGAATATGTAAAGTTATCAGACAAAACAGTCTGGTTTGTAACATCAAAGAATGATAAGTTTACACAGGAATTTGATGACAATGGAAAGCCTGTTATATATGATGGAGATATAGACTTATTAAAGCAACGACAGCAAGATGCTGAAGAATTTCTAAAGTCATTAGACAAAACAGTCTGGTGTGCAAATCCATCAGATACCGAATTTACACAAAATTTCAGTAGTAGAAACCCAGTGATATTCTATGGAGATACAGACTTATTAAAGCAACAATATCCGCAATATAAGTACTATAAACTTAATATAACTGAGGCGGCAGATTGTAAAGGTGACGAAGAATGAAATTGAGGACTGTATTTTTAGTAGGTAAACTAATATTTTGTGTTTTTGGAGCATTATTAATTATAATTATGTCTTCAATAGGAATTTTTATTTTTATAAAAGAGCTTGTAGATAAAAAAATAATCGTATATCCTAAATCGAAAAATGTGATAGGTATTTTCATAGGTATATTTTATATATTAGTTACAATTGCAGGTTGTTATACTGGAATCCCTCTCATCTTACAGGAATTAGGGATATTGTAATAAAAGTGTATTATTGAATTAACTATAAATACAATTAGGAAAAGAGGTATTAAAATTATGAATGATTTTACAAAACATTGTGGTATTTATTTTGCACACACTATAGATGATACAGATTGGTCATATACAGTGATTTTTGGTTATCACATTAATGGAGCTTTTATTGCTGTACCGAATTGGAAAGTAAGCTGTGAAGCTTCAGATGATTTATATAACAGTAATGAGAGTAAACTTATCGAAGCTGGTCTTAATGAAATACAGGCAAAGACAGTTTCCGGTCATATTAATATATGGCTTAAAGATAATGAGGAACTTGTTAAGCAACGTAGAACAGAGCAATGTAAGTTATATGATGAGTACATTCAAAGTATTGTAAATAAATAACAATAATTACATAGAAATAAGTAGTAAGAATTATTAATTTAATAAGGTACTTAAAATATGAAAGTTCAAAAAGAATATAATTTTATTGATAAAAAAGTAACAATCATTTTTGATGATGAAAAAGATAAAGAACGTATTAGGACTTATGAAGAAGTATGTGCTAGACAATATAAAGCATATTTAGATAGTAGAGATTTATTTTGTTTGTCTGCACGTCTTACAGTAATAGTAATTTTTTCATTGCCTTTATTTATTTTATTTAATGTAAAAATATGCTTGTTCTGTTTATTTTTTGTATGCTCTATATTAATAAATATTATTTGCTTTAATTATGTAAAAATAAATGAAAAATATGAAAGAATGTGGGACGAAGATTATTACTGTGAAGAAAGAATAAAGGACATTGATAACTTATTAAAATACAGTGACTATAGATTAGAATATCCAGATGGTGACAGGCTGAGGTTTTCTAAAGATGGGGGTTGGCCCTCATTTAATTTAAAAATAAACACTCCAATCCCTGATAAAGATTTTTATGTAGAATTATATACAGAAAGTTCAGGGTGTCCTCATTGGATAGTTTATACTTCATTTTATGAAAAATACAATTTACTACTGCGGTAGAAAAAAGTTAAAAATTGTATTAAAATAACAAAACAATTGAAAGAGAGGAATTTATTATGAAAAAGACAAAATTATTAATCACAGCTACAATTGTAGCAACAGTATTGACAGCGACAGCCTGTGGTGGTAAGAACCAGGCTTCTACAGCAACAGAAATTCAGACAACAACAGTTGCAGTAAAACAGGTTAATTCAACAAGCAAAGAAAAGGCAACGGACAAGCAGGAAGTAACAGAAGCTACGGTAGAAAATACAGTGTCTTCTAATGAAGAAGTTTTAGTAGCTGAAGCAGTAACAGATGAAAATCAGGGAAATAGTGATAGTGTAGAAGAAGTTAATAATACAGTTCCTGAAGAACAGCCAGCAGAAAATACAAATGCAGGCTGGACAGATACAACACCGGCAGAACAGCCTGTAGCAGAAGCTCCAGTAGAGGATACTAATTCTGGTGCAGTAGAAGAAGCTCCGGTAGAGAATAACAATTCAAGTGCAGTAGAAGAAACCCCGGTAGAACAGCCTGTAGCTCCAGAACCAACTCCAGAGCCAGTAGTGACCCCACAAGAACCAGCAGCTCCAACATTAACAGATGAAGAAAGATTAGTTGCAACTGGAAAATGGACAGAAGATATTAATGGTAGATACACAAGTTCAGAAGGAGATAAAGATACAGTTTATACTTATATAGACCCAATAACAGGATATGAGCTTAGGGTACTTTTTACAAATGGAGAACTTATTTCAACAATGACAAAAACACGAGAAGAATATATGGCTATTACAGCGGCACACAATAATGTAATGTTATCAACTATAGAAGGACTTGAACAATTATAAAATATTGGGATTGAAATAAAAATGATGATTATTAAAAAAGAAAAATTAATTAAAAGAATTGTTGGTATAATGGTATTCATTATGGCTATGATTACTGTAATAACTAACGTAAATTCACAAAAAACATATGCTAATGAAATCTCATCTGAAGTAGATGGTATTGTAGATGTACAATACACTCTGAAGTATAAATTTGAAGAGCATTACAAACCAGGTTCAAGCTGGACGTGTAAAGGAGAGGCAAATGGAACATCTACATTTTCTGTTCCAGTAAAAGTTAAAATAACAAGAGATACTAATGGTAAAGCCACCTATAGTATGTCTTTTAAAGAAACATCTGATTGGAGATTAGAATGTTATGCAGTAGCTTCTGGTATGAAACCAGACCAAGGGTCTTATATGATATTCGAGGGAAATGCCAGGTTTGATTTTACAGACAGCGGCGAACACGACTTATCACAAATATCTTATAATGAGAAAAAAGATGCCAGTGTTGATTTAACATCAAAGGGCTGTGAGTTTAGTGTTACAAATTTCTTTGATGATAACCCAGACTGGCAGGTTGACAAGTACATAGAAAAAACAAAACGTGTAGACAAAATAACATTAAAGTTTACATATCCGGAAATACCTAATTATACATTGAGCTTTAATGCAGATGGTGGAATTCTTCCAACGGGAGGAAACATAGATTTATATGGAAATTTAAGTACGGATAGAACTACTGGTAGTGTAACAGTAACTTATAATGAACCTTCATTCAGCTTAATGGGTAATGACTGTCCGTCAAGGGAAGGTTATTCCTTCAATGGCTGGTATCGTGCTTATTGGAAAGATGATGGCTCATTAGACCATTTAGAGCAGATATATAATAGTTCAGGTAATGCAGTAGAAAGCTCGTTATGGAGTTATTGGGATAATAGCTGGCATTATAAATATGCCGGGGATATGACGTTATGGGCTGGCTGGACAAGGAACAGCTATATATTAGACTTAAATGCCACCTATAATCACAGCACTAATTTAAGCGGACTGAAAGACGGAGGCTTAGACCTTGGTACTTGTGATGTATATATTTATGATGATAATGGTAACGTCTGGGATAAGGCAATAGGTGTAACAGATTATTACAAGCAGGTGCCTTATGGATATACTTATGAAGTTAAGAATTTTAGTAAAAATGCTGGATATATTTTCTGCGATAATAATACCCTAAAAGGAAATATAAAAGCAGCGAATAACGAAGCACGAATTTATGTTTATAATGGCTATGCACTTGCATATTATGACGGCAATGATGCTACAGGTGGACAGTATGAAGCCAGTAATGGTAGTGACTATTATTTAGGCTACAATGTAAGAGAGGCTTATGAAAAGTATAATGCTAATGCTTCTACAATAAATAATAAGTTCACAAAAAATAATTTTGCTTTTGTAAATTACAAAACCGAAAACGGAACATTCAGAAAAGCAGGAGAGAATATAGACCCTTCTGATAATAATAATGCCAGGGCAGTAATCAGAAGTGCATATAATAATAATCTTGTATTTAATATAGCCGGAGATAATAATGCAGATGGAACTAATATTCAACTGTGGTGGGACGATATTAGTAACCATAGCAATTACTGGAGTTTTCTTCCAAGCGGAGATGGATATTACTATATAGTTAATAATACAAATGGAAAGTTCTTAGACTTGGCATATGGAAATACTTCAGACCCCGCAAACGTACAGCTTCATCATCTTAACTGGTCTGAGGCTCAGCAGTGGAAGCTTATTCCTGCCGGTGACGGATATTACTATATAGCTTCAAGATGTAATGAAAATTACAGGCTTGATGCTGAAGGTGGAAGCCAAAATAGTAATGCTGGTCAGAATGTATGCGTATATCACGCAGTCGATTATGACGGACAAAAATGGAAAATAGACTTCCTTAACAGGGAAGATTATTTCCAGGTGCAGTGGACACCAGCAACAAGACTTACTGAATATTATGGCAATGGGGATAATGATAACTTCTCATACTTCAAATCATTACAGGCTACAGATGACAACATTGCAGATATAAACAGATTTAAGAGAATAGGTTATACATTTACCGGATATAATACATCTGCTGATAGTTCAGGAAAATCTTATAAAGAAAATGATGTTATTGATAAAACAGACTGTCAGGGCATTACGCTTATTAGAAATCGTACAGACTATAATATTGCAGTTAAGCAGAACAACAGTACATTGTATGCACAGCAAGCAGATTATGAAATGGCACAGTGGTGGTCTTTTATTAAGGCTGATAATGCACAGGCTTATTACATAATGAATATGTCAACCGGACAGGCATTGTATTCTTCATCAGGTGAAGTAAAGGCTGCGGCACTTGATAAGAACAATTCAGCTTTTATGTGGGATTTAGAGTTAGTGGACGTACACGAATACAAAATAAGCGTACATAATAAAAATGAATATCTCACAATGAGAAGCGATAATTCAATATACGTTGACAGCAAATATTCAGATACTGAAAGTTCTTATGATTACCAGGTCTGGAACATAGATGGAATAAGCTCTGCCTTATATGCACAGTGGAAACCTAACCCAGATACACCATATGTAGTAAAACACTGGAAAGAAAAACTATATATTGATGGCACAACACAATATGCAAATGCCAGTGAGCATAATGAAACTAACTATTTTCTTGCAGATACAGATAACCTTAAAGGCACAACGGACTCTCTGGTAACACCAGGTGTAAAAAATTATGAGGGATTTACAGCACCAGAAGCGCAGACAGTTACTATTAAACCTGACGGAAGCCTTGTAGTTAATTACTATTATACAAGAAATACATATAAATTAGGCGGTGATGATTCTTCAGGAAACAGTACATCAATCAGCGCAAAAAATGGAATTGAAAGTGCAAGCGGCGCAGGAGCATATAAGTATGAAGAACCGGTAACAGTAAGCGCAGAGGTAAAGACAGGATACCACTGGCATACTTCAGGCTGTAACTGTGAAACAGACATTTCAAAGTATCCTACAGGCTGGTATTCAGTAAACAGCAGTAACATTACTACATTTATTAGTGGAAGTTCATATGACACACAGACAATGAAATTCACTATGCCAGCACACAACGTATATCTGGCTGTAAGGGCAACAAATAACAGTTACTATATAAACTTCAATTCAAATGGTGGAAACGGCTCTATGGACAAAATAAAGGCTGTGTATGATGAGGATATCAAGCTTCCAAAGAATACATTCACAAGGTCAACTCCTGAAGGAGAAAGTAAGTTTTTGAACTGGTATGACAATAACAATACGTATGCTGATGAAGAAACAGTTAAAAATCTTACATCGAAGCTTAATGATACAGTCACATTATTTGTCAAGTGGGACGACTGCCCGGTAATAACCGCAATAGACAGATATTTCACACTTGATAATGCACAGACCGGAAAAATAACTTATGACAGCCTTATGTCAACAGCAACAGTAACAGATGATAATGATAATCCTGAAGATATTATATTTGAAATAATTGATTATTCAGAAAGGGATTTCACTACACTTACTAACAATGCAGTAATATCTGTTACCTACAGAGCTACTGACAGTGCTGTAAACAGCACTGTGAAAATGATACTTGTACACATTGTTAGTACTGAAGCTGAAAAGGTTGAGAACACAAAATACGTAAGGTCTATAAGCGAGAATTATTATGATAAGCCTTACGAAGATGGCGGACTTGAACCCGATTCAATCTGGAGAACGAACAGTGAATATGCGGAAACCCTGAAAAAAGCTATGGATAACAGGGCAAGCATTACATATGATGTAGAACAATTCAGAGTAGTTTTTGCAGATTTCCCATATTATAATTTTGGAAATATGAGCTGTGACCATATAGAGCAGGAATGGACATTCTCACACGATGACATCAAAAAGGTACAAAACTATGTTGATACGTATGGTCTTGGCAATATATATGATGCCAATAACCTGCAAAGATTTATAGAAGAATTTTCTTATTGCAAAAATTATTGATATATGTAATATATAAATCAATAATAAAATTTATTTTTTAATTTATTTTTTTTAAGCTTGTAACTAAGAACTGACCGCTCATCGGGCTGGACGTTTGATAAAACAAGCATTAAACCTTATAGCATTATGAAATATTACATAAAATCCCTCACAAGATACCAGCTTGTGGGGGATTGTGTTTATGAAGAAAGGATACGCTTATGTATTTTGAAAATTTAACTAAACAATATGAGTTATCAAAGACACTGAGGTTTAATTTAATACCACAGGGAAAAACTCTGGAAAATATCAAGAATGACAATATAATTGAAGCAGATAAATTCAGGAAAGAAAATGCTGTAGTTGTAAAGAAGTTGTTTGATAAAGTCCATAATGAGGTAATTAATTCAACACTTGAAAAAGGTAACATTTTAGGTGATATTGGTTATGTTGCTGATTTATACTTCAAGCCATCTAAAAATATAGAGGAAAGGCAAATGCTTGATGAGGCATTTTCAGCATTAAGAGGGTGCATATCAAAGGCATTAAAAGAGCATAAACTGTATAAGGAACTTTCCGGTACAAAGATATTTAAGTATGCCGCAAAGGATACTGCATTAACAGAAGAAGAATATAATATCCTGCAAAGCTTCAACGGCTTCACAAGCTATTTTACGAATTACAATGATGTAAGGGCTACTTTATATTCAGATGAAGCAATAGCCGGTTCTGTAGCAAACAGAGCAGTTAATGATAATCTTCCACGATTTTTTGATAACATAAGCGTATTTAGTTTACTTGATGGGCAGTTATCGGATATTCCGGATATAAATGATTATTTTACTGTCGGTATGTATGAACAGTTCCTGTCACAGAAAGGAATTGATGCTTATAATGAAATGATTGGAAAGCTTAATATGCGTATCAATCTTATTAACAATAGTAACAAAAAGAATAATATTAATAAAAAGTTCCCGAAGCTTAAAGAGCTGTATAAACAGCTTTTATCAGACAAGAAAACTCTTTTTATTGATATGATAGAAAGCGATGAGGAAGCTATTGAAAGACTGCACAACTTTGAAGAAGAATTTATGCCGTTTGTTTCCGGAGAAGCCTTTAATTCATTTTATAATGACTTATATGCTTCAGGAGGAACTGGGGTATATGTAAAAAATGACGTATCTTTAACATCACTTTCTGTTATGATTTTTAGCAAATGGAATGAAATTAATGATATGCTTATTGACAGATATGACAGCAGCTATACAGGAAAGAAAAAGAAGTATGAAGATAAGTATATTGAGGAACGAAAGAAGCAGTTAGATAAGTATAAGAGCTATGATTTAGCCTCTGTACAGGCTTTGGCTGATGATAAAAATATTAATATATTAAATTGTTATGTTGACAAAATAAATGAAGATATTAGCAATATTAAAACAAGCAGAAAGCTTCTTGATAATGTTCTGTATGTAGAGCATATAAGAGAGAAGAAGCTTGCTAAAAATCTGAAAGCTGTTGATGCAATAAAAACATATTTAGATTATATTAAAACTCTTGAAAGGGATTTGAAGCTTCTTTCAGGGACAGGAGATGAAGATAACAGAGATATATTTGTATATAACAGCTTAGAGCTTATTTTAAGCAATGTAACTAAGGTAGACAGCATATATAACCTTATGAGAAATTACCTTACCAAAAAGCCTTTTTCAGAGGAAAAGATAAAGCTTAATTTTAATAATCCTTGTTTACTAGCTGGCTGGGACATAAACAAGGAATCTGATTATTGCGGTATTATGCTGCTAAAAGATGATAATTACTATCTTGGCATCTTAGCCAGCGGCTGTCGAAGCGCATTTAAAAATTTGAAGGCCTGTGAGAGCAGTGAGCCATATTACGAAAAAATGGTATTAAAACAGATACCAAGTTCAGCGAAATATCTTTCGTCAAAACAGATATACCCACAAAATCCGCCGGAAGAAATTGTGAGAATACTTGAGAAAAAGAAAAAAGACAGCAAATCATTAGATAAAACAGAAATAAGCACACTGATTGATTACCTTCAGAACAACTTCCTGAAAAATTACTCTATGCTCATTGATGAAAATGGAGAGAATTACTTTAATTTTTCATTCAAGAAACCGGAAGAATATAACACATTAAATGAATTCTTTATTGATGTAGACCGTCAGGCATACTCTGTTAAGACAAAGAAAATACCTGAAGAATACATCAATAAATTAGTAGATGAAGGAAAGCTGTATCTGTTTAAAATATACAGCAAAGATTTTTCAGAATACAGCAAAGGCAATCTGAACTTACATACTATTTACTTTAAAATGCTTTTTGATGAGAGAAATTTGAAAAATCCGGTATACCAGATAAATGGAGGAGCAGAGGTATTCTACAGACCAGCCTCAATTGATAGCCAGGATATGATAGTACACAAAGCACACCAGCCTGTTCAGAATAAAAATATTAATAATGAGAAGAAAGAAAGTGTTTTTGATTATGACATTATAAAGAATAAAAGATATACAAAAGACCAGTTCCTGTTACATATTCCTGTTACAATGAATTTCGGTGCAGGCAAGATTTATAATTATAATAATATTGTAAATAAATGTATCAGTGCAGACCCTGATGTATGTGTTATTGGTATTAACAGGGGTGAACGTAATCTATTGTATGTTTCTGTAGTTGATAAATCTGGCCGCATTTTAGAGCAGAAATCGTTAAATGTCATAAATAATACTGATTATTACAGTTTACTGCTGGACAGAGAAAATGAAAGAAATAATGCAAGAAAAGACTGGAAAAACATAACGGATATTAAAAATCTTAAAGAAGGATATTTAAGCCTTGCTGTTAATGAAATCGTCAAGCTTATTTTCAAATATAATGCAGTCGTTGTACTTGAAGACCTGAATAGGGCATTTAAGAATTCACGACAGAAAATTGAGCGAAATATTTATCAGAAATTTGAGAAAATGCTGATAACCAAGTTCAATTATCTTGTTGTTGATAAATCAAGAGAGCAGACAGAAGCCTTAAATACCGGAGGAGCATTAAACGCATTGCAATTGACTTCCCAGTTTGAATCATTCAACAGGATAGGAAAGCAGACAGGCTGTATATATTATGTTCCGGCAAGATACATAGGCAGAACAGATACTACATCAGGATTTGTTAATTTACTTCCAAACCTCAGATATGAGAATGTAACAAAATCCCAGGAATTCTTTAATAAATTTGATGTATGTTATAATTCACAAGCTGATGAGTTTGAGTTCCAGTTTGATTATAATGATTTTACAGACAAAGCAAAAGGTACTAAAACTGACTGGACACTTTCGTCATATGGGGACCGCATTGTAAAATTCAAAAATGAAAGTACAGGCAGTTGGGACGAGGAAGTAGTAGATATTACGTCTGAATTAAAGTCATTATTTGACGAATACGGCATTGATTATATATCAGGCAATAATTTCATAAATGACATAATAAAATTAGAAAATAGGGACTTTTTCTTAAGATTGACAAAGCTGTTTAATTTAATGTTACAGATGAAAAATATTTCATTAGATAAAACAACAGACTACTTTATATCACCGGTTAGAAATAGACAGGGAAGCTTCTACGATACAAGAAAACATAATAATACACTGCCTGATTGTGCAGATGCAAATGATGCGTATAATATAGCTCTTAAGGGGTTGTGGGCAATAGATAAGGTGAGAAGTTCAGAGGACAGGGTTAATCTTGTTATGAGTGATAAAGAATGGCTTACATATATACAGAGTAATCTTATATAATTTATATTTTGCCGCAGACTGATAATACAATTTATCAGTCTGCGTTATAAAAAATATCTTGCAAATTGCAAACGTAAGCCTTAATATATATTAAAGCAGGAACTTAACTTATTTGACAGATATATATTGTACAATATGCTATATATTTCAGCTTCATTTGTCCTATATTATTTGTTGAATTTGACTAAGTAGCTATTTAATATTATTAAAGAATTTCTACTGTTGTAGATTTCAATACTTATTGTCATATATTGCTTATTTAATATTATTAAAGAATTTCTACTGTTGTAGATATCTTTTACAATTTCAACTCTTCCTGATTTAATATTATTAAAGAATTTCTACTGTTGTAGATG
>OHEF01000470.1_pt1 | contig 18885 bp, 14 predicted proteins | sample 1567171 | NCBI WGS metagenome assembly OHEF01 (sample SAMEA3879576, study PRJEB24766) | human gut metagenome | biome: human-associated habitat; feature: feces | place: USA | collected 1985/1987
TTGCAAAAGTGCCTATACAAAGGGCTATGCCCTAAATTGAGCACTAACCAATGTCCTGAATTTAGTACTAACAATAATATATGAATAATAGCATAGATTTGTTGTTGAAAGATAAGAAATAAATGGAAACTTTAAAAATAAACATCTCACATATAAAAAATATCAAGAAAGCGGAACTTGAAGTTCCTTTTGACAATGGTATTTATACGTTTGTAGGAGCAAATGGTTGTGGAAAAAGCTCCTTGATGTTGTGTATGGCTCAGTTATTATCTAAATATCAATTACGTAAATTGCAAGATGGTGATATTGATAATAACTCTTTTGTAGAATATCGAGTTGGGGGAATTGTACAAAAATGGTGTTGGAAATCATCAAATCATTTAATGTCTAAAGGACAATCCATTAAATACAATGGAATGTATGAAGGTAGTTTGTTCTATGGAACAAGATTTGAAGATTCTACCAATATTGAGCAAATGATTCAAGAAGGTAAAATTACAGAAGAAAAAATAGCTGATGCTGATCAACAAGTAAAGGATCAGTTAAGTTACATCATTCATGGTGATTATATGCATTATAGAACACTTATGCGTCTTAAAAACAAAAAGGTTGCAGATGAGTTAGGAATAACTAATAGACCATATTTTATACGTGTCGGTACTAGTTTAATTAGTCAATATCGAATGAGTTCTGGAGAATGTCTACTGATATCATTACTTCATTTTCTTTATAATTCTATAGAGCGTAGATCTCTTCCCGAAGATAAGAAAGTATTAGTGCTTATAGACGAATTAGAATTAGCTTTGCATCCTATTGCAATCAATCGCCTTATGGAATATTTACAAAAATTGGTAAGTGAGCATTCTAATTTGGTGATTTATTTGTCAAGTCACTCTCCTGAAGTAATAAGGCGTATGAGGCCATCTTCCTTGTATAGATTAAATAATGATAATGGTAATCTTACATTGGAATCCAATTGCTATCCAAGCTATCTTATTCGTGATCTTTATAGTAATGTTACCCCAGACTTTTTACTTTTAGTTGAAGATCATCTTGCACAATTGGTTGTTAATCGAGTGCTTTCTATGAATAATTTAAGAAGTAGTAAACTTATTCATTGTGTCCCAGTTGGTGGAGCAGATAATGTGTTGGAATTACATAAGGAACTTTATTCAAAGAAAATACTTGGTACTAATACCGAGATTGTCTCAGTTTTGGATGGAGATATGGAAGGAAAACTGAATAAAGAACAAAAGAAATTTCCTCATTTGTTCTTACCAATATTAAGTGTGGAGAAATTTCTATATTCAGTGATAAAAGAAAATACTAACCTTACTTTACGACGCATTATAAATGACAAATATTTTATAGTTTCATCTCTCAGTGATATTGTCGCCGAATATAATAAAGGTACATTGGAAGGTGCTACGGACAATAATAAAAATTTTTATGGTGCATTAATAAAGCATTTAGCTTCGATTGGTACCTCTGAGGATATTTTTGTATCTGGATTGTGTGATGATATTATTAATAATGTGAATTTTACAAAATTCATTAATGCTTTGAAGAAAGTATTTGAAAAATAAAATTATGGCAATAAAATTAAAAGTGTCAATCGCTCCAGCTGTCATATTGGTGGTATTGAAAAAAAAGATTGACAATAAAGAGATAGATACATGGGAGTATGACGAAGATGGAGATTTCACACATTCTGCTTCACAATGGAAGAATAAGGCTTGGTTTACTCCTATATGTAAAGATGACATACTCGAATTTGAATTATTGGGTAGGAAAGAAACTAAAATGACTATGATGGAGTATTCTGTTTATCATGGTCGGTTTTCAGAAATGCTTCTTAATTATTTTTCTACTTATATCGTTTCTTTTGAGTTAACTACCCCTTATACCTCAAATATTGACACTGATGAAATTTAATAAGCTATGGAATTAAACAGTTTTGCAGAGAAAAAAGCCGAGGAAGCAGTAAAGTTATTTGCTTTCCAAGGTATAAACTTGCCATTGATCAAAGATAAACTTGCTGTTATTTTGGCAAAGATAGGCGCAAATGGCATTTTTGATGAATATACTAAACATGATGTTTCTCATGTGAATGGTGTGTTAAGCTTATTAGATAAGATCATACCCTCGCAAACCAAGGAGATAATGACAGGAGCAGATTGGTTGATGATAACTCTTGCCGTTTATTTCCATGACATGGGCATGTTTGTAAGCAAGGAAGAATATGAGGCAAGGAATTCAAACAGTGAATATGTTGACTTTAAGACATCTTTGTTGAGTAAGGTTGATTTGAAAGACAAATTATTGGCTATGACCTCTGATAACAGAGAGCGATTTATGTATCAGGAATTTGTTCGGCATAATCATGGTAGGCGTGTCAAGTCATGGATAGAGAATACGGGAGATATTGTGAGCAAAGGCTTTCAAACTGAATTATCAGAGATGCTTAAAGGTTTTGATAATGAGTTAAAGGAATCTTTGGCATTGATTTGTGAATCACATCAAGTTGATGACCTGGATATAGATGCATTGGATGTCAATAAGGCTTTTGGCTCTTCGGATGAAGAAACATCCAACTTACTGTATGTCTCTTTATTGCTGAGAACAGCGGATTTGCTTCATATTACGCATGACAGGACGCCTTCTACCGAATATAATGTGATAGATGTCAAAGACCCATTTAGTCAAACAGAATGGGTAAAGCAACACTCTGTAAAACAAGTAAATATATATTATGACAAGGATGAAGAAGGAAGTATTGATAAGACAAAACAACCGTCTAAGTTTGAGGTTCAAGCTAGTTTTTATGATCCTGTCGCTTTTTTTTCATTCGACTCCTATTTGAACTATGCTGAAAAAGAAATAGAGAAGAATCATCACATTTATGATAAGGTAAAGGGAAGAACTACGAAAGCTTATAATTATCCATGGATAGGCATAAACCGTGATAAAATTGTCGGAAAAGGATTTGAAACTCGAAAATTGTACTTCGAGATCGATAAAAAGAAAATTCTTGACTTATTGATGGGACATACGCTCTACAATGATACTACGGTTGTTTTGCGTGAATTAGTGCAGAATGGCATAGATGCTTGCCGTATGTTTAATTCTACATTGAAGTCTACAGCACATTATGAGCCTAAGATAAAAATTAGCTATGATAAGGCAAAGCATGAATTAAAGGTTCAGGACAATGGTACTGGTATGAGCCGAGATACCATATTCAAGCATTTGTTGCGTGTAGGGTGTTCTCGCTATCAAGATCCTGACTTTATCAATGAGCATCCAACGTTCCACTCAATAAGCCATTTCGGAATAGGATTGCTTACATGTTTTATGGTATGTGATGATGTTGATATTTATACAAAAGAAGCTGGAGGGGTTGCACGGTTATTACAGATAAAAGATCTTCATGGAAACTTTATCATGCGTGATGAAAAAACTGATAGCGAAATTTTAGAGGGCAAGCATGGTTCTACGTTCATCCTTCGTCTTCGTCCTTCGATTGATACGAAAGATTTTAAGACTATAGTCAAGAAATGGATTGTCCTACCGTCAATGCAAGTTACTTATAGTGTGGATGGAAACGAAGAGAAAGTTGGATTCGACTCAGCTAAAGAGTACATTTATGCTCAGTTAGCCTCCCAAGGCATCATGGAATCTGATGCCAATTATAAGGTTGATGTTGTGAAAGAAAATGGAATCGAAGTTACCTCTTTGCTAAAAAAAGACCCTTTGACGAAAGTTTGGAGATTATGCGATAATCATGATTTTGATATTTCTCGTGATGCTCCACTTGTGGGTACATGTATAGAAGGTATTAGAGTAACATCATATACCCCAGGCTTTAAGAGTTTTGCCTATGTTTCCATAGCAAATTGTTTAGGGGAAAATGCGCCATATACCAATGTTGCTCGTACCAATATAGAGAGAGGTGTTAAGTATGATAACATGCTTCGTGCGGTCTATCGCTCTTTTTTGAAAATCGTTGATGATCAAACTCGGGATTTAGCGGCTTCATATTCCTTGACTTGGGCTTCGGCAGAAATTAGTTATGTCCTCAACAAAATGGCAGAAGATAACTTTGGGCGTAATTGCATCTTGTCACAAGAAATTTTTGATGAGTGTGTCAAGGAAATCTCCTTTTTGACAATAGAGGACCAAACTGCTCGCAAACTTTTAAGTTTGAAAGATTTTCCTAATAAAGTATGGACGATAGAAAACAGAGCATATAATGCAGCTACAGACATAATGAGAGAGGTTAAAGACTCTTCGCATACAGCTATGAAAATTTTAGGAGAGTGTACTGAGAATTTCTGTGCAGATGATGCTGTAGAGTGTGTCTTTCCTAATCAATATACAACAAGCTATGTGGACAATCTTTTCTATTCTGATTTTGAAATTTCTTCTTTGAATGGAGATAGAATCCACCGTAAGCTATGTATCTGTTGGAAGCGTAAAGAAAAGGTTGGTAAGTCAAATTGGATGATAATAAATGTGTCGAGACGTGCTTCAAGACGAGTTGCAGAGAATAAAATATTTATCCCATTAAGCAAGGACAGTTTTGATTATTCCAAAAACAAGGATGACTTTGCCATCCTTTCGTCTAAAATTTGTATTCTGATACCAGAAACTCCTTTTTACGAAGTAGTGAAAAGAATTTTTGAATCATTTGACAAACTCAACAATCGAAGAGCTGATGATTTATCATACTTCATTATTCATTACATACATGTTTTGTCAAAAAAGAAAAATGAGGATGTCAGACGCTACATCGATTCGCAAGATGAGTTCACGGAGTCTTTTTGGAATGGTTTACCTATTACTAAGCAAGAGTTTTTGGACGCTATACCAGTAAATCCAATTTCTGTGTTTAGCAATGATGTTTATTATACGCACGAGGAGGATTTATATTTTTAAACTAGTACTGATGCGATAAATTCGCACGGTATTAAAGTTCATCAAATAAAGTGAGTTCTTTGACATCTTGGTTTTGAATGATTGAGTCCTTGGGTTTAGCTATGAGATCTCTCAAATCCACGTAAGCACTCAAATTAGGGCTCAATTTTGAAAGGTGTAACTTTGCTGCCATATTTTAATCATTGATTTATGTACAGTAGCGAAGATTTGGAACATTTTCGATAAATTATGAGCATAGCAAGCTTGCTTGAACTTTTCCATGACGAGAAAATGTATGAAACGATTCTATTTCCAGTACTAGACGGAGGCTATGCCGAAGGGCATCTCCATTGAACAGTTCTGGAACCATAATAAAGTACTAACTATTAGGAGGAAATACATCAAAACACTTTTTCCGTAAGTGCTGAAGATGTTTTGTAATACAAAAACCACGGAAATATAAACATATATTTATGAAAACAGTAATGCTTGTTTTCGGAACCCGTCCCGAGGCCATCAAGATGTGTCCTCTCGTCAAGGAGTTCCAGAAACATACGGATGAGTTTAGAACCGTAGTGTGTGTGACGGGTCAGCACCGTGAAATGCTTGACCAAGTATTGACCATCTTCGACGTGAGACCTGACTACGACCTCAACATCATGAAGCAAGGTCAGGATCTGTATGATGTAACGGCTCGCGTGCTGACGGGTATGCGTGACGTGTTCAAGGAGTGTAAGCCCGACGTGGTGCTCGTGCATGGCGACACCACAACTTCGACGGCTGCAGCCATTGCCGCATTCTATCAACAGATACCCGTAGGACACGTGGAGGCTGGTCTCCGTACACACAATATCTATAGTCCTTGGCCAGAGGAGATGAATCGTCAGATAACAGGGCGTATCGCTACCTATAACTTCTCTCCGACACCGCTTTCGGAGAAGAATCTTCTTGAGGAGAAGGCACATGGCAAGGTATATGTCACGGGTAATACCGTGATAGATGCCCTCCACATGGTGGTTGATAAACTCAAAAATGATGCCGCATTGGCTAAAGAGCAGGATTCTGTCCTTCTTCACGCAGGATATGACATCACTCGACTGAAGAATGGAAAGAAGCTTGTCTTGATCACAGGTCACCGCCGTGAGAATTTTGGTGACGGCTTCATCCGTATGCTCTCCGCCATGCGTGATTTGTCCATGAAATACCCAGGGGTGGACTTTGTGTATCCCATGCACCTGAATCCCAATGTGAGGCGTCCGATCCATGAAACCTTCACGGGTATGGACACCCTTCCCAAGGGAAAGGGCTGGGGAGAGGCTTCCAACTTCTTCTTCATCGAACCGCTCCAGTATCTGGAGTTTGTTCACCTCATGTCGAAAGCCGCCATCGTGCTTACCGACTCAGGAGGCATCCAGGAAGAGGCCCCCGGTCTTGGCAAGCCCGTCCTCGTGATGCGTGACACTACGGAGCGTCCCGAGGCACTTGCCAGCGGTACAGTACATCTTGTGGGTACGGACTACGACAAGATTGTGAATGAAGTAAGCGTGCTTCTTGATAGCGAGGAGGCGTATAAGAAAATGTCACAAGCCGTCAACCCCTACGGAGACGGAAAGGCTTGTGACCGCATCGTCCGCATTCTCAATGGCGAGGACGTGGAGCGTTATGCATAAAGATAAGTGGAATACATTTTAAAAACATCAAAACAAAAAAACACTATGGTTAATGTAATTGGATTAGGCTATATCGGACTTCCGACAGCCCTTATGATGGCAGCGCACGGAGTAGAAGTGATCGGTACCGACTACAACAAGGAGCTTGTCAATACGTTGAACGCTGGTCATACGACGTTCAAGGAAGATGGGCTGGACGATCTCTTTCAGAAAGCACTGAAGGCAGGAATCAAATTCACCACGGAATATCAGAAGACGGACATGTATATCGTCTCTGTTCCGACCCCTTATGATAAGTTCTCGAAGAAGGTGGATGCCTGCTATGTCGTTTCGGCCGTGAAAGACGTGATGAAGGTTTGTCCCAAGGGTGCAACCGTCGTCATCGAGTCAACTGTCAGTCCAGGCACCATCGACAAGTTTGTGCGTCCCGTGATAGAGGCCAATGGTTTCACGATAGGGGAGGATATCAACCTTGTCCATGCCCCTGAGCGTATCATCCCGGGCAATATGGTGTACGAACTTCTGCACAATAACCGTACCATTGGTGCTGACAACAAGGAGATTGGCGAGAAGGTAAAGCAGTATTATGCCAGTTTCTGCCAAGGCGAGATTGTTGTGACGGATATCCGCTCTGCGGAGATGTCAAAGGTCGTGGAGAACACCTTCCGTGCCGTGAATATCGCCTTTGCCAATGAGCTTTCGCGTATCTGCCGCCATGACAACATGGATGTGTATGAGATTATCAAGATCTGCAATATGCACCCGCGTGTAAACATTCTCCAGCCTGGTCCTGGAGTGGGAGGTCATTGTATCTCCGTAGATCCTTGGTTCCTTGTCGGTGACTACCCCCAGTTGGCCAAGGTCATTGATGAGTCTATGAAGACCAACGACAGCCAGCCGACATTTGTTCTCAACCGCATCTATGAGATAATGAAGGAGAACGGTATCACTGACAACCGTCGTGTCGGTTTGTATGGCTTGACTTACAAGGAAAACGTGGATGATTATCGCGAGTCGCCTACGCTCCAGCTTTTGGAGGCTCAGGAGCGACACCTTGCTCGTCCCTTGAAGTGCTATGACCCGTTCTTGGAGAATCATAAGATTGCAGAGAATCAGATCTCTGACTTTGATGAGTTCTTGAAGGACATTGATATGGTTGTAATCATGGTGAAGCATGACCATATCAAGCAGAACTGGGAGAAACTTAAGGGTAAAGTTGTGATGGACTGCTTCAACATCTGTCCGTTGGATGGTGTTTATCATATTTAAAAAGAGAATAAAGGTAAGTGTGTGCGCAGGTGAAACTGAGAGGTTTATGGTTCGATACCATCACACACTACATATATAGAGCATTTGTATATGCGATAATGCCAAATACTGTCTTCGAGGATAGAATGATAATAATACTTTGAATTGAATTTATGATTAGTGTAGAAATTATTGAGTGTGGAACTATTGGAAGCGTACAGAATAATAGCTTAAGTATAACGCATTAATGAAAACGTCGTTTATTTTCATTTCTGGTAAAATGTTTCGTTGTAATATAACCAAATTAACAATATAACCAAATGCTTTTATGTAAATATGCAAAATATTAAGGTTGATAATAAGCGTATTGCTAAGAATACGGCGTTCTTGTATGTGAGAATGTTATTTGTTTTGCTAGTTTCACTATACACCACTCGTGTAGTTTTGCAAATCCTTGGAGTAGAGGATTATGGCGTATATAATGTTGTTGGTGGTTTTGTGTCAATGTTTGGTTTTTTGAATACGTCTTTAGCAGGAGCTATTCAAAGATTTTATAATTATGAGGTAACGAAACAAGGCGCAGAAGGTATTCAAAAGGTTTATATAACATCTTTGATTATTCAGGGAATGATATCAGTAGTGTTATTACTCGTGTTAGAGTCGTTTGGATTATGGTATGTTAATAATGTGTTGGTTGTTTCTACGGATAAGATTCACGCTGCGAATATCCTGTTTCAATGTTCTGTTTTATCAATGTTGCTTGTTATTATGCAGATACCTTATTCTGCAGCTGTTATGTCGTTTGAACGGATGGATTTTTATGCCATTGTTGGTATAATTGACGTTTTTCTTAAACTAGCAATTGTTGTTGTCTTGCCATTTGTTCCTTATGATAAATTAATAACATATGGTGTTCTGATCTTTTTTGTTTCATTGGTTAATTTTTTTCTATATTTTGCGTATGTAAGAAAACACTTTGTGGAAATGAGCCTTCGGTGTGTTTTTTGTAAAGAACTGTTTTTTTCAATGTGGTCCTTTTCTGGCTGGAATGTACTTGGTACATTTTCGGGTGTCCTTAAGGGACAAGGTTTAAATATGCTTTTAAACGCATTTTTTGGTCCTGTTGTTAACGCTGCAAGAGGAGTGTCCTACCAAATAATGACTGCTCTTCAACAGTTTTCGCTTAATATTGTTGCTGCTTTTCGACCGCAATTAGTTGACTCATATGCAAATGGTAACTATTCTCGTACAAAAAGTATAGTATTCAGTGAATCAAAAATATGCTATAATTTAATGTGTTTGCTGGTTGTCCCTGTCATAGTTGAATTACGGTTTGTTTTACGCATGTGGTTGGGAGAAAATATACCACCAAACACTATTCCTTTTACTATCCTTGTTCTAATAATCATGACTGTGAGTACTCTGAATACGCCATTAACTCAGGTTGTCCATGCTTCAGGAAAGTTAAGAGCGTACATGATTGTTACAAGTGTTATTACTTTTGCAATAGTACCATTATCTTGGTTCTTTTTGAAAATGGGGAATGGACCTATTAGCGTTTTTGTTGTAAGTCTTGTAATGACGATAGTGAATCAAATTGCCAGCCTGTTTGTTGTTCGAAATATGTTGGATTATGAGATAAAAGAATACGTGATGGAGGTGGTGTGTCCATGTATAATAATGACATTATTGCTCCCATTGCTCCCATTTTTGGTTCATCGGATGTTAAATGAGTCTGTTTTACGGTTATGTTGTGTGTGTGTAGTTGATTTTATAATGGGATGTGTAATTTCTTATTCTATGGTTTTAAGTGAAAGAGAAAAACAAATTGTACTGAGTTATATTAAAAGAAAGGTTGTGAAATGATGAGTTTGTTGACAAAACAAAATGCGTTGTATGTTTATTATCTCGTATTGTTAATTGTGATGGCGTCTTGGACCAATATGGACTCTTCCCCGTCGATGCCTTTAAGAATTTGCTTTTTGATGGCATTGGTGATCCCATCGATGATTCAAAATGTAGAGTTGTTGCCTTCAATATTAACATGCTTTGTTTTTGTGTCTTCATACGGATTCTCTTCTTCATATATGCCTACTTCGTATGATTTATATGCAATACTTCTGCTTTTATGTGCCGTTGTGAATAAATGTTTTTCGCAATCTTGTAGCAAATACAGGCCTCTTTTGTTTTTTGCCTTATTTGTTTCGTTCGTTGATGTAGTAACATGGGGTAAGGTAGAAAGATTAACCTTCTGTCTCTTGGTTTTATATCTCTTTTTAGTTATTACAAACAAGTCAATTCTTGTAGGTAAAGTGAGCACTCTAGTAAAGAGTATGGCAATTTCCTTTGCAGTGGCCTCTTTGGTAATCGTCTATTATTATTTCGTATTCGGTTCGTTGTTTACTATTTCTTATGGCTCTGATTCCGGCTTGGAGCGAACTTCATGGATAGATCCGAATTATCTAAGTACGGTTTTAGGTATGTCCGTAATGAGTTCTAGCATCGTTTTAATATCATCACTACGAAAAAGTGTATTTGAAAAAGTTCTTTTCTGCATTGCAATGATTTTATCATTTATAGTGATGGTAATGTGTGCTTCCAGAGGCGGAATTGTTTCTATTTCAGTGGGTTTTTTCGCCTTGTTGCTTCTTTCAAAGATGCGATTAAAGCATAAAGTTTTAATAATGTTGCTTCTTGTCGTTTTTGTTTTTTATCTTTTATATAGTGGCTATTTTGATTTGTTGGAGTATCGTATTCAAAACGATACAGAAGGTGGTTCGGGGCGAACTGAAATATGGGCCATGAAGTTGAATTCTTTTATGGATGGTGATAATTTTTTTGATATGATTTGCGGACTTGGCTTTCGCCGAGCTACTTATTTAGGAGGGAATACAACCTCATATCAGTGCTTTCACAATGATTTTATAGCATATTTTGTCAGCTATGGAGTGATTGGCCTATTTGCATTTGTATGTTTTCTCTTGTATCCATTAAAACTGGTAAAGAACAACTTTGTTTCCCGCTCAGCGGTTGTAGCGTCTCTGTTGTATTTGGTAGCATGCAGCATGACTTTGAATCCGTTATCTGAAGGATATATTGTTTATTTTTGTTTTTTCTATTTTATAATATTATTGTCTCATCTAAGTGATAAATATGTCAAAGAGTAAAATCCTTTTTTTGTTGCCCACGTTGTGGTCTGGTGGAACAAATGCTGCCTTATCGAGTTTAATAAATAATTTTGATCAGAACAAATGGGATATTTCTGTTTTTGTCGTTGCTCAAAGTGGCAAGCGCATCTTGCCATATCAAAAGTTCGTTCTAAAAAAGTATTGGTTTGTATCGGCTTTTTATGGAACTCTTTCTAAGACTTCGGGTTGGGAAAAACTGCAAACCTATTTTGTGAAGATTCTAAAGACCATCGCGTCTTCTTGTGGTATAGATATGGAAGATTGGGTTCTTAAACTGACAGCAAGTAAGTTGGAGAAGGAAAATAAGTATGAAGTAGTGGTTGCTTTTATGGAGGACTATAATACAAAACTTGGTTCTTTTTTTAAAACCCCCAATAAAATAGCATGGCTTCACTGTGACTATCAACGATATATGAAAGGTCGTAGATCTCAAGAAAAATACTATCAACAGTACAAGGCTATAGTTGGTGTTTCGAAGCAAACAACTGAATCTATAGCACAATACTACCCCGCCTTGTCTAGTAGAATGTGTACAATATATAACCTGATTGATACCCGTAGGATACTTGAAGGAAGTGCACAAAAAATAGAAGATGAACGTTTTCTTACAGATAAGTTTACTATCATTTCTGTTGGTCGTATAACAGAGGTGAAACGCTTTTCTCATATCCCTGCGATAGTAAGGAATCTTAAAGATATGGGTGCTGAATTCCGATGGTATATTATTGGGCCTGTACATGATTCTTCTGAGGCTCAAAAGCTGGAAGCTGAAATATTGAAATGCAAAGTACAGGATTCGTGTATTTGGCTTGGAGGGAAAAATAATCCATATCCATATTTCAAACATGCGAACTTGTTTGTTTGTACATCCTATTCTGAGGCGTGTCCAATGGTCTTTAATGAAGCTAGATTGTTAAATCTTCCAATAGTAAGTACAGATTTTGCCTCCTCTTATGAGTTTATTCAAAATGGAATTGATGGTGTTATTACTAGTATTGACGACATGTCACAAGAAATCTGTAGGCTTATTCAAGATAAAGTTGCTTATCAAAAGCTATATGATAATACCCCAAATAGTATCATTCGTAATGATGATATAATGGGGCAGGTTTACCAGCTATTGGAGTCTTGAATTCAAAATATTTTATATTGCTTTCTTGACATGGATGATAAAATAAGATATTTTTTCCCTAAGTTAAGGAATCGTCTTTCAGCGCAAAAAACGCGCCTTTTTGAGAAGCTGCCTGTTGAGATTATTTCCTTACGAGGAATTGATACATGCGGAGGATGGAGAGGTATGACGGATCGCCTCCATGTATTATTAGGGAAAAGTGTAACAGAGTCAATTCGTTATAACAATGACACTGGTGCGATATTGGCTGCAGCCAATAAAGCATGTAATCACGTCTTTGCTTTGTTGGGTTCGGGCGACGTAAAGTTGGATCCAATTATTTGGAATAAAGAAATCAAAACGGGATTTGAATGGCCAACAGGAATCTACTACTCTAAATTGAGAAAGACAACTCCTCAGGGCAGTGATATAAAAATACCTTGGGAACTCTCCCGATGCCATCACTTGCTTTGGCTTGGTGAGGCGTATGTAATTACGGGAGAAGAGAAATATGCATGGGAGGTAGCGAACGAATTGAATGATTGGATCGACACGAATCCTTTGATGTATTCTGTCAATTGGACTTGCGCTATGGAGGTGGCTATACGAGCCGTCAATTGGATGTATGCTTTGTTATTCATAGTGGACTCCGTACATTTCACTGATGAACTTGCTGAGAAAGTATATAGAAGCCTCTATCAACACGGATTTTTTATATACAACAACCTTGAAAGGACCATCCCATACAGCAATAATCATTATTACTCAGATATTGTCGGCCTGCTCTATTTGGGACAGTTGTTTCATCAGACTCGACAAGGAAAAAAATGGTTTCGTTTTGCATTGAGCCAATACTATACTGAGACGCTTGCGCAGATTCTTCCCTCGGGTGTCGATTATGAGAAAAGTGTCTCTTATCATCGTCTGATGACCGAACTAGCCATGTATCCTTATTATATGTTGGAGCGAGTAGGTGCAAATGTTCCAGAAATTGTACGACAAAGGCTCGTGCACATGGTGCAGTACGTCAAATTGAATGCGATGCCTAACGGTAGGGCTCCTATGGTAGCTGATAATGACGATGGAAGATTCCTGCCTTTTGTACCAAGAGATTTTCGCGAGCATTTGTATTTGACGGATTCTAACAGTTTGGATAATAGAATAGTTGCTTCTAGTGCAGATATGCTGTCTTTTGAGTCAGTGAGCCTCGGAAGCCGATTGATTCAAGACTCAAAGATTGCCATACTTCGTAAAGGTGATAGTTATCTTTTTGTCAATAATGCTGACCGGTGGAGATATGACAAAGAGAAGTCTGGATACATTGGAACCCATATTCATAATGATCTTCTCTCGTTCGTATATGCAGTAGGTGGCACAGAAGTCATTGTTGATCCCGGAGGGTATGTTTATACATCCGATATGGAACGCCATGAAGAGTTTCGTTCGACGTCCAAGCATAATACTGTTGTGGTGGATGGCGAGGAACAGCATTTACGGGATCGTTCCCGTGCCTTCATGATGAAGTATAACTCTACCTCTCGTTTCCTTGAGTTAGTAGAAAAGCAGGATTGCGACATTTGTACAGGCGAGTATTTTACAATCAAAGGCAGGCTGACGCATAACCGCTCGTTTTGCCTGGAACAACAACAACTGACTATAATGGACACCCTTGTGAAGTCAGGAAAGGGGCACAAAGCCGCGTTGTTTTATCATTTTGCCCCAGGGATATCACCTGTCCTTGAGGATAAAGCGGTTTCGTTTGAGATGCATGGCATGCGATTCTTGCTCAAAATCGGGTCTTCTTGTCCCGTAAAAATGTCAATAAAGGATGATACTGTGTCTCCATCGTATGGTGTCTTGCAAGACTCGAAAACTCTTGTTGGCAATTTTGAATTTGATGAAACAACACAAATATGCACAACTATTAGTTATAGGTAGGAAAAAATGAAGAAACTTATAAAGAAAATCTATATCCCCATCAATGAGCGGGCATACAGGGGTAAAGGATGTCTTTAAGAAAAGAAACATCCTATGAAGTAATAAAGAAATCATTTGACGACCATAATGAGGTGGATAAATATTTTGCGCCTTGGACATTAGAAAGTCTTAGAAAAATATAAAAGTATGGAAAAAAACAAACAATACAAGATAGCATTAGTACTTTATACGCAAGGACTTGATTATGATGATCGAATCCGAAAAGAAATGTTGTCTATAAAGTCTCTTTTTCACAATGTTGATTTCAAAATCTTTGCGGTTGAACCTAATAATCGGGAGGAAAATGGAGTGACTTCTTATGGCATCGCTTATCGTATTCCTTATTTGAAATCACGGGACAAGTATGCATCAGGAACCCATACCTTACAGAAGGCATGGGACTTTTACAAAGCGATAAAGAAGGATCTGAAAGTTTTTGATGCCGTATGGTGTGCGGACCCAGAGACTTTTATTTTCGTTTTGATGCTGCGTGGAAAGCCTGTTGCATGGGATCTTCATGAATTGCCTTTGGCTTTTATGGGAAATCCGATCATGAAGTTGTTGTTCAGGTATCTTGAACGCAAATGTAAGGTAATGGTACATGCAAATGAACCTCGTTTGAGATACCTTGAAAAAATAGGAATGGTAAAGTTTCCGCAAAAACAGTTTGTTTTGCGCAACTATCCGCAGTTTAATGAAATTGATACAGAGTATGATGATGTTTATCATAGGTTTGTTGATTGGAAAGGAACTGCAAAATGTGTCTACCTTCAAGGTTTGAATAATTCAAGTAGGGCGGCACTTGAGACCATAAAGGCTGTTCTATCTTTTAAAGAGATAAAAGGTGTTGTGGTTGGTGGGTTTGATGATGAAATTAAAGAAATGTTAATAAAAGAATATGGAGAAGATTTTCTCGGTTCTCGGATATTGTTTGTTGGCAGAATTAAACAGCTTAAAACGCCTCAGTATATTCGCCAGTGTTGTATGGGGCTTGTTTTTTATAAACACACATCTCCTAATAATTGGTATTGTGAACCTAATCGCTTGTTCCAAAATGTCATTAATGGCAAACCTGTAGTAGTGGGAAATAACCCTCCGATGAAAGAATTTGTTGAAAAAAATAAAGTTGGTGTAAGTGTTGACACTGATGGTGAGAATGTTGCTAAAATTGTTGAAGGGATGAAGGTCGTCTTGGATAATCTTGATAACTATAATAATTTCCGAGCAGATATTGTTCTTTGGGATACACAAAATGATGTGGTAGAACGAATAGTAAATAAAATTTTTTATAGATATTAAGATAGAGCTTGACAAAGATTCCTCTGAGACTACTCCTTACTTGAGGGCAGCGTTGAAGTATCTTGATAAGTTCTGGGACAACATCTTTGCTTTTCTAAAGGACGGCAGTCTTCCCATTGATAATAATCTGGCAGAGCGTCCGATTCGTCCTTTGACTACCCAGCGCAATGCAATGCTCCACTTCGGCAGCGACGAAGGGGTGGAGATGGCAGCTACTTATCATAGCATCATCAGTACGGTGAAGATGCAAGGACGGTCCGCGTGGGAGTACCTCGGTAAGTTTTTTACTAAAAGTCTGACTAAACGAATAGAATCAAACTTGTTTGAATTCTTGAGCGTGAAGACTTTATCCAAAAGTCTGATTAAGCGAACAGAATCAAGCTTGTTTGAATTCTTGAGCGTTAAGACTTTATCCAAAATATTCAACGGCTGCTGGGATTTTTTCAGCTTCGACCAGACCGAATTTTCGTGCCAATGAGTGCAGAGCCAAACTTGTTTGAGCTATGCCGAGTGCAGCCGAAAATCATGAAATAAATAGGATTGGCAATATGCCAACATTTTCGATAAGTGAGTACAATGAAAGCTTGCTTTCTAATTGTCGAACGAAGAAAATGTATGTAATAATTAAAAAACAAGCGAAATTTTAACAACTCAATGTATAGGCACTTGCAAAAGTGCCTATACAAAGGGCTATGCCCTAAATTGAGCACTAACAATCTTTATGCTCACTAAGAATATATATATATGTTCTTTGTATCTTTTTTTCAAACGAGAGCGATATTGCCCAATGATAGTGCGAAAAGTATATACTTGGGTTATGAATCGCCTTTATTAAATTAGAAGACTTTTTTGACGTTTTTAAAGCGAAAATATATAGATTAAGTCTTTGTGGTGTTTTTAGATTAATAGTATAAGTACTTGTAATATTTTGCAAAAATGAAACCAAAGGTAATAATTCTTTATAACAGACTTTTCCATTATCGTATCCCCATTTGGAACATATTAGCCCAGTGGTGTGATTTGACGGTGACTTACACAGAGGGTGGAGAGGAAGTAAAAGCAGATTGCGTCAATTTCAAAATTAAATATCTTCCATCAATGTATGGCAAAAGTCGTTTTGTAATTCAAAAAGCTAACATAAGAAGATTGGCAAAAAACTACGATGTAGTCATTGCTTATGGAGATATCTCATGGTTGAAGTTTTCTACACTTCCTTGGTTTAATAGTCAAAAAGTCATATTTTGGACATTAGGGGTTTCTGCGTCATATGACTCTGGGTACGATAAGAAAAAAACTTGGGATAAGGTGCGTGCTTTCTTTTATAGGCAAGCGGACGCGATGGTATTCTATACCAAGCACCCTATTGATAAGTATGAAAAGATGGGAATTCCAAGAGAAAGAATGTTTGAAGCACCTAATACGGTTGCGGTAGAGACATTGGCAGAAAACCCGATTAAAGATTCTTTGTTGTTTATCGGCACTTTGTATCGTCAAAAAGGCATTCAGTTTTTGCTTGATGCGTATAAAAATAACAAAGATAATCCTAATCTTGTGCCATTGAATATCATTGGTAAAGGTCCTGATTCTGACGCTATTGATCGTTGGATCAAGGATAACGGTATGCAGGAGATTATCAAAATGCATGGAGCAATTTATGATGATCACGAAAAGGCTAATTATTTTGCCAGAGCTTACGCTTGTATCTCGCCTTTGCAGGCTGGTTTGTCTGTTTTGGAAAGTATGGGATATGGTGTACCTTTTGTTACCGTTAAAGATGCTATTACTGGTGGAGAATCATTTAATATTCATAACAATGTAGATGGTGTTGTAATGAACTCTGTGGAAGAACTCTCTACTGTTGTAGCTGATATTTTTAATAATAAGCGGAAATATATCCAATATGGCAAAAATGCAAAGTCATTTTATGATAATAATCGTACACCTCAACATATGGCTGCGGGATTGTGGCGTGCCATACAATATGTTCTTAGTAAATGATGTTTCCAATAGCACATTATATAAAGGGGATGGTGAAAAACCTCTTTAACCCCCGAATCTCGAATTTTTCTTTTGTCTCTGCTAATGCCGAGATCGATAAATCGGCCTATATCTATCGTGGAGTAAAGGCTAAGAGAGCAAAAATCGGGGCATATTCTTATATAGCTGCCAATACTGACATAGAGAATGCGGAGATAGGCAAGTTTTGTTCGATTGCTGATCATTGTCGCATTGGAATGAGTAGTCATTCGATGCAGTGTGTTTCTACGTCTCCGATTTTCACGCAGAAGATCAATGCGCTTCAGGAAAGTTGGGTAGAAAACGAGGTCTTTACACACAAGTCCGAGGATGAGCGTGTTTTTATTGCCAACGATGTGTGGGTCGGTTCTCATGCACTTCTCAAAGGAGGAGTACATATAGGAAATGGTGCTTGCGTTGCTGCAGGAGCAGTGGTTGTCAAGGATGTTCCCCCGTACGCTATAGTTGGTGGTGTGCCAGCCAAGGTGATTCGCTACCGTTTCTCGCCCGAGATTATTCAACGGCTCTTGGAATTGAAATGGTGGAATTGGGATGAGAAGAAGTTGAAAGAAAATATCTGTTTCTTCCAGAGGGATAACATTAGTTTGGACGAAGTAAACGCATTCGTTTCAAATGTTGTTACTAAATCAAGCGTGAGGTGATACTGGTGATTGATAATTTATGCTAAGTAATGGAGTTATAGTGAAGTCTTTTCGATCGAAATGTTATTATTGATCGTTGGCTCTGTTTGAAGATTACTATGGAAATGATGATTCGTACTGTGATATTTTCTTGCTGTATTTAAAATGCCGCATTATATATCGTAAGCAGGTATGTTTTAGGGGCTTAAGTGTGGTGTGCTATGAAAGGGTCTAATATCCTTTTTAACAACGCTGGGGGGTAAAATCAACATTCTCTCCCATCCATTCAGCAATATGTTTGGATTGTCGCAACGCTGCATTATTGTGGCAAAAAACGGTGGAAAGATAGTCATCAACGAAGGGGTTGGGATGAGTGGGTGTACCATCTACTCAATGGAAAGCATTACCATTGGGCGCAATACTGATATTGGTTCGGGATGTAAAATCATAGACAATGATTTCCACCCCTTACCCTATAGTGAGCGTTACCCTGTGGAACGACTTGATCTTCTGAAAAAGCGCCCTGTCGTGATAGGGGAGGGCTGCTTCCTTGGAGCCAACTCCATCATATTAAAAGGTACGACATTGGGAAAGAACGTCGTGGTTGGTGCTGGAAGTGTTGTGAGTGGCACGTTCCCCGATAATGTGATCATTGCGGGGAATCCAGCGAGAATAATAAAAAACAATAGAGAGTGAGGCTGTGGTGGGTCATGTTCGCGTGAATGGTGGGAATAGTGGAGTCAATGGTTTGAGCCAAAAAGAGCATCAAATTGTTCCATGATCGGAAAGATTCTTCCAAAAGGAGTGAGTTTCTCGGA
>OHEF01000545.1_pt1 | contig 16209 bp, 14 predicted proteins | sample 1567171 | NCBI WGS metagenome assembly OHEF01 (sample SAMEA3879576, study PRJEB24766) | human gut metagenome | biome: human-associated habitat; feature: feces | place: USA | collected 1985/1987
CCTACACCCGCCCCGGCAGCTACGATGCGTACGCCACCCTGCCTACGGACGGCGGCAGTGAGGAGCTGCCGCCCTCGGTGTACGAGCAGTTTGTGGCGCGCGTGCTGGAAAGCGCACACGCCGCAGCGGAAAGCGCCCGCCGTGCCGAGAACGGTGCGGCAGATACCGCCATGCAGGCGGCACTGGCGCAAAAGACTGCGGACAAAATTCTGGCCGACCGTACCGATGCCGAGGCCAGCGCAAAGCGGGCGGAGGCTGCCGCACTGCGGGCAGAAAGCTATGCACCCACCGGTGGGCAGGTGCTGAGCGTGAACAGCAAGGGCGGCGCGGTGCAGCTGAACGCACAGGATGTGGGGGCGGTGCCGCTCCCGGTGCAGCCTTTGCCTGGCGAGATGGTGCGCATTCTCAGCGTGGATGCCGCCACCGGCGCGGTGCAGACCGATACCACCCCGCTGCCGGACCTGCGCCCCTATGTGCGCAGCGAGACCGTGCCTACGGCGGCAACGCCCGGCGCGGTGCGGGCAGACGGGCAGTACGGCGTTGCGGTGCGGGCAGATGCCACCCTGACCACCGTGCCCGCCACGGCGGCGCAGCTGGACCGTATGACCGAGGCCTATGCGCCCCTGACCCCGGCGCTGCTGCCCTACGGCGTAAAAAAGGCGCTGACCAGTGCCGCCGGGGCAGCAGGCTGGTCGGCGCAGGAAAAGGCTGCCGCACTATTGCAGCTGGGCGCGGACGACCGGTTTTACTCCAAGGCTGAGGCAGACCGGAAATTCGGCATGGGCTGCACCATGCCACCCGCCACTGCAGCCGTGCTGGGCGGCGTGAAGGTGGGGCGGGGCCTGACCGTGAGCGCAGACGGCACACTGGAAGTAACGGCGGAAAACCTTGACACGGTGCTGGGCTTTAGCCTGGCAGAAAAACTGAATCAACTGAGAGGAGTGACGGACATGAACGGAAAGCTTGTCTACACAAGCGACGGTGCAGCGGGCAAAAGCAACAAGACGATGACTGTGCCGGACGAGGTGGATTATATTGTGGTAAGGATGGCGGTCCCTCTGGAATGTACCACGATCGCTACCACCGGCGGAGTAGCCGCAGCGGCGGCTGCGGACTACGGCTGCACCCGCATCGTGCGGGGCGGTACGGCGGTGGCCATAGTGGGCGGCGGCAACACCTACAATCTGCGGGACGGCGTTTACTGCAAGGGCGAAGCACTGGTGAAGGTGAGTTTTGCTGCGAACGGCACGGTGAACATCGGCGTGGTCGATGTAAACCTGGCGAGCAATGACAACGCTTATCCCTTCAACGTGGAGGGCTACCAGTATGTGTAAGGGCGGTGCAGCATGAACGAGATGACCATCCGGCTGGACAGAAACGGCGCGGCAGCGGTGCCCGGCGGACAGCTGCTGCTGGGGTATGCGGGCAACCGGGGCAACTACCGGCTGCGCATCGAGCAGCGGGGCGAGTGGAAGGGGCTGACCGTGTGCGCCCACTGGCACACCCCCGGCGCAAGCGCGGTTACGCTGGTGGAAAACGGAATCCTGACCGTACCGGCGGCGGTGACGGCAGTGCCCGGCGCGGGCTGCCTCACCTTTGAGGGCACGGACGGCAGCCGCACCGTGACCAGCGCTGATGTGCGGTGCAAAGTATGCGCCAACAGCGGCACGGCAGAGGGCACGATGCCTGCCCCGGCTACGCCTGCGTGGGAGGCGCTGGTGGGGCTGCTGGGCACCGGCGGCGGCATTACCACCGCGGAAAAACAGGCGCTGCTGGCCGTACTGCGGCTTCTGGCGGCGGGCAATGACGCAGCTATGAATGCCTGCGACCGTCTGGCGACGCTGTGGGACAACCCGCAGCCGCCGAAGGAGAACGTTTTTGCCGTGCTGGGGCAGGCGATCCTTGGAAAAATGATCTTAGGGAGGAACAAATGAGCTACGTAAAACAGAATTTTGTAGACGGCCAGACCCTGACAGCTGCCCAGCTGAACCACATGGAAGCAGGCATTGCAGCAACCGCCACAGGCGTCAAGGGCGATAAGGGAGAAAAGGGCGACCCCGGCCCGCAGGGCCCAAAAGGCGATAAGGGCGACCCGGGCGAGGGCTTTACCGCCAACGCAAAGGCGCTGCTGCTGAACCTGTTTGAAAATGCAGCCTATAAGACCGACACGATGCAGCCCACCCTGAATGCTCTGCGTGCAGAGTGGGGCGGCAGTGCACAGGAATTTCCGGTGCAGAGCGTGAGCCTGAGCGCCGTGACCATGACCCTGAACGAGAGCGAGAGCAAGACCCTGACGGCCACCGTGCTGCCTGCGAACGCAACCGACAGGGCGGTGGTGTGGAGCGTTCTGCCTACCGGCTTTGCCACTGTGGCAAACGGCGTGGTGACAGGCATCAAAGCAGGTAACTGCACCGTGACTGCCACAGCAGGCGGTAAGAGTGCAAGCTGCGCGGTAACGGTGGAAGTAGTGGAGACAGCACAGCTGATCTACAGTCTGCCCGGCGAGACCGTGCTGACCCAGGGACTGGACACCGGCTTGAAGCTGCTGGAGCACGCCTCCACCGAGACGCCGCAATACACGATCCTAGTGGATGCGAAAGCGGGGGACGACTTTAATGCCAACACCTGGCCTGCCTTCCTGCACTGCCTGACCGAGACCGGCGATACCGACAATCTGCCCGGCTTCAACTCCACCAGCAGCCCGCTGAACAATAAGACCGAGTTCGCCTACTACAACTACGGCGGCGTGACCCTGTCGGACAGCATCGAACACCTCAAGACCCGTACGCGGTATGCAGTGCAGATTGACGGCAGAAAATATCGCGGCGGCAGTACCTACTGCCCGCTGACCGAGTGGAAAACCACAAACGGTACAATCATAGATGTGCCCCAGACCTTCCTGATCGGTGCGGCGCAGAGCGCGGACGGCAGCAAAAAGCAGCAGTTCTGGTCTGGTACGTTGTATCAGTGCAGGGTGTATAAAGGCCTGCTGAGTGACGACAAGGTGAACGATTACATCGAGAAGGGGTGGTAAAATGGAAGTGTTTGACATCAACGGTCAGATCATCAGCCCGCTGGCGGGAAAAACACTGTACGTTGCGGGTGACAGCATCGCCTACGGCAAGGGCAGCGCAGGCGGCTACGGCAAATGTATTGCAGACAAGTACGGCATGACCCTGACCAATGAAGCGGTGGACGGCGCAACGCTGACCCCGAATATTACCGATAAGGTATACGGCGGCACGCGCGGCTGCATCAGCACGGTGGTGACAAACTCCACAGCGCTTGCAAAGGCAGACTACATCCTGTTGGAGGGCGGCGTGAATGATGCCTGGAACAACGCCCCTGTGGGTACCTTGACCGATGGGTTTGCCGCTGCCTACGATGAAACGACCATGACCGGCGCACTGGAGAAGATGCTGGACGATCTGGCAACGAATTACAGCGACAAGTGCGTGGCCTATGTATTCCCGCACGGCGGGATGTTTGCAGGCAGCGAAAACTGGTACAAGACCTATAAGCCTGCCATCCTTGCGGCGCTGAAAAAATGGGGCGTGCCCTACGTTGACATTGCGGAGACCACCCCGCCTATGGGAAAACACGGCGTCAGCGAACTGGGCGATAAGTACACCAGCGACGGCACCCACCCCAACGCAGCGGGCTACGAGCGGTTTTATGCAGAGCCCATCGCAGCGCTGCTGAAACGGCTGTAAGGGGGCGCACGATGGCATTGCAAGCGTATTCTCTTGCCCGGGACGGCAGCACCGCCCTCTCGCCGCACTTCTGTGTGCGGGAGTTCCGCTGCAAGGACGGCAGCGACCCTGTCTTCATCGACACGGCGTTGGCAGAACTGCTGGAGCGTATCCGGGAGCACTTCGGAAAACCGGTGACGATCACCAGCGCCTACCGCACCCCGGCACACAACGCCAAGGCAGGCGGGGCAAAGTTCAGCCAGCACCTGTATGGCCGGGCAGCGGATATCCGGGTGCAGGACGTGAGCGTGGAGGGCGTGGCCGCCTACGCCGAAAGCCTGATGCCGGACCGGGGCGGCGTGGGACGCTACCCCGTCAAGGCGGGCCGCGCCGCCGGCTGGGTGCACGTGGATACCCGGGCAGACAAAGCCCGGTGGAGGGGGTGAGCGCGATGACAGGCATCATCTCAGCCATCATTGCAGGCGCGGTGACCCTGATCGGCGTGCTGATCGCCAACGGAAAAAGCCAGGCGGTGACCGACACCAAGCTGGAAGAACTGACCCGGGAGGTGCGGGAGCATAACAACTTTGCCCGCCGCGTACCCATTTTAGAAGAACAGATGAAGGTGGCCAACCACCGCATCGCAGATTTAGAGAAAGAGAGGAACTGAACCTATGAACGATACCCATTGCAAAATTTCTGCCGCCACCCTGGCACGCACGGCTGCGCTGGCGCTGGCACTGACCAATCAGGTGCTGAGCGCCTGCGGCAAGCCCATGCTGCCCATCGAGAGCGCCACCGTGGAGCAGCTGGTGACCACCGGCCTGACCGTGACCGCCGCCCTTGTGAACTGGTGGAAGAATAACTCCTTCACCCCGGAGGCCATCAAGGCCGACGGCTATCTGGAACAGCTGCGGGAGAAGAAGTAAAGGCCACAGAGTAGGCGGGACGATTTAGAATGCGCGCCGCGCTGCTTTGCGCATAGTCAGCGGAAGAATTATTTTTAATAGAGCAATGCCGGAGCGTCTGCGGACGCTCCGGCATTGCATTTTTACAGAAAGGGTATTGATTGGGGGCATTCCCAACAAAAAAACTCCCCCGGCGGGTTGCCGGAGGAGCATTCATTTTTCTATTCTAAACACGGATGCGCCGCCCTGACATGGTGCGCAGCCGGTCTTACTTCAGGAACTTTGCCACGGCGCGGGCGACGATGCCGCCCAGAATGCCGGACACCAGAAATTCGGCTACGCCCTGCACGCCAACCAGCAGCACTACGAACATGAAGGGGTTGGCAGCGCCCTTGACGGACACCAGATTCTGCACATAGTCGCAGCCGTAGAAAGCCAGCACGATGTAGCCCATGAAGAACAGGGTGTTCAGGGCGGGTGCGGTCATGGCGCTGAGGATGTAGCTCCAGGTGCGGGACTTATCCAGCTTCTGCAGAGCCTTGAAGATCAGGCCGCAGCACAGACCCATGAGCACACGCATACCCACACACAGGATAAAGGTGTTCAGCGGGCTGACCTGAAACAGTGCGCCGGTCATGGCAGAGGCACCGGTGATGGCATCGTAGAAGCTCACAGCGCCGAACACGCCGCCCAGCAGGGCACCCACGGCGGGGCCCATGGTGATGGCGCCCACGGCGATGGGCAAGGTGAGGAAGCTCATGTACAGCGGGCCCACGGGCACACTGCCCAGACCGACAAGCTTCATCACCAGTTCAATGGCCACCAGCAGGGCCACACGAGTCAAAGTCTTGGTATTGGTATTCTTCATAATTCAGTTTTCCTCCTGCTGCCGTTCCGCCCTTTTTGTCGGATACGGCGCAAATCTGCCCGCTCTTTGCGGGTTTTAGGTGAATATTCAAATCTTTGGAAGCGCGTAGTTGTCAGGGCGTGTTCCAGAGAAAAATGCGTTAGAACCTGTCGCCGGGGAAGCGCACCCCGGCGCTGCGGCGCGCCACCGTGAGTACCCGGCTCACCGCGATGCTGGTATCCAGCATCCGGGCACACAGCTCCTGATCTCCGGTGGTCATGGCGCGGTAAAAGGCCTCGAACTCTGCCGCCTGCCGGGGACGATCCCCGTTCAGGTTGTAGTGCTCCTCCTTGCCCTCGTTGGGATGGAAGGTCACACCGCCGCAGTAGTTCGGGGTGGATTTTTGCAGGATGTAGCCCTTCGTGCCCTGAATGATGCAGCGGGCAGGGGCTGCGCAGTCCTTGGCGGCAAGGCTTACCGCCTTGAAACCGCTGTAATCCATCATCAGCACACCGCTGGTGTCGATATTGCGCTCCATGTTGGCGGCGTATACTGCCTTGTTGGGCTCACCGAACAGACCCACGATGTAGCTGACGTTATACACGCCCAAGTCCATCAGTGCGCCGCCCGCGCACAGCGGGTCGAACACCGGCGGGGTCTGCCCGGCGCAAAAGGCGTCGTACCGGCTGGAATACTGGCTGAAGCTGCACTGTACCATGCGTACCGTGCCCACCCGGGGCAGCAGCTCCCGGAGCTTTGCATAGTTGGGCTGGTACTGGGTGGTCATCGCCTCAAAGAGGAACAGCCGCTTGCGCTGTGCCAGCGCAGCCAGCTCCTCGGTCTCGGCGGCGGTCACCGCCATGGGCTTTTCCACAATGACGTGCTTGCCTGCCTCCAGCGCCACCCGGGCGTAGCGGGCGTGCTGTAAGTTGGGCACGGCGATGTAGACCGCGTCCACCCACTGCAAAAGCTCAAAATAATTGGTGGTGTGCTGCGGGATCTGATATTGTGCACACAGCTCTGCGGCCTTTGCCGCCGAGCGCGGGGTGCTGCACACCGCCTGCACAGTAAACGGCGTGTGCTCCACAAGCCATGGCAAAAATTCCTGCACGATCTTACCCGTGCCAAGAATGCCCAGTTTCATAATGCTCTCCCTTATCCTCTTGTTCCCTCAGCCTACCAGCGCCTCCGGCTCGCGGCGGGTGCGGCGGTTGGGGTGCGGGTGCTTTGCCCGGAGGCGTCCCTGTTGACCGTAGTGTCTGCCGCCGCCATGGCTGCGGCCGTGCTCCTGCGGGGCGTTCAGCTGGTACAGCAGTGCCAGCCCCTTCATCAGCAGCTCTGGGTCATAGGTCAGGGGGTGGCGGCACAGCGGGGTGACGTACTTTGCCAGACCGCCGGTGACCACCAGTGTAGCCGGGCTGCCCAATTCCTCTTCAATGCGCTGCACCATGCCGTCAATGAGCACGGCGGTGCCCAGCACCGAGCCGGACAGCATACAGCTTTCGGTATTGGTGCCGATGGCTTTTTTCGGGGAGCCCAGATGCACCTGCGGCAGCTGGGCACAGCGCTCACCCAGTGCGCGCAGCCCGGTGGAAAGGCCGGGGCAGATCACGCCGCCCCGGAACACCCGATCCTTGTCCACCACATTAAAGGTGGTGGCAGTGCCGAGGTCTACCGTGACGATCGGCAGCGGAAAGTTTGCCGCCGCGTAGGCGGCATCCACCAGCCGGTCCTTGCCCACGGCGCGGGGCTCGTCCACCCCCATGGTCAGCCCGGTGCGGATGTCCGGCGAAACGATGACCGGCTTTTTGCCGGTGTAGTGGCGGGCGCACTCGGCCAGTGCCCCGGTGATCTGGGGCACTACGCTGGTGAGCACCGCGCCTTCAAAGCGCATGGGACGCTCCGGATGGCGGCGGTGCGCAAAAATTTTATCCATTTCGGCACGATATTCCGCAGCCGTGCGGGTGCGCACCGTGTCCATGCGCGCCACAAAGCATACACGTCCGTCCCGGATGCCCCCAAGGGCGACGGTGGTGTTGCCTATATCAATGGCTAAGATCATAATTCTGTTTTCCTTTTCAAAATAAAAGAAAAGAACCGGTTTGCTCTTTGTCAAGCGTATTTTACCGCATTTTTGCGCCGGATACAAGTTCCCGGCAAAGATTTTGTTGTGCTGGTGGAAGTTTTGCATTATACTAAGGTAAGATATGTGGAAAAGAACTGTTTTTCCGGGAGGTAAACAAACCATGGATCTGAACGGCAAGTGCGTCCTGCTGGGCGTGAGCGGCGGCATTGCCGCCTATAAGATGGCCAACGTGGCCAGTGCACTGCGCAAGCTGGGTGCGGATGTGGAGGTCATCATGACCAAAAACGCCACCCAGTTCATCACCCCTCTCACCTTTGAGACCCTGACCGGCCACAAGTGCATGGTGGACACCTTTGACCGGGATTTCAAGTTTGAGGTCACCCACATCTCGCTGGCAAAAAAGGCGGATGTGATCCTTGTAGCCCCCGCCACCGCAAACGTCATTGCCAAAATGGCGCACGGCATTGCGGACGATATGCTTACCACCGTGGTGCTGGCCGCTAAGTGCCCCAAGCTGGTGGCCCCCGCCATGAACACCGGCATGCTGGAAAACCCCATCACGCAGGATAACCTTGCCACGCTGGAGCGGTACGGCTTTACTGTCATCCCCTCCGAAAGCGGCGTGTTGGCCTGCAAGGACGTGGGCAGCGGACGCCTGCCCAAGGAGGAGGTACTGCTGGAGCACATCCTGCACACCATCGCCCGTCCGAAGGATCTGGCCGGGGTGCGCGTCGCGGTGACCGCCGGCCCTACGCAGGAGGCGCTGGACCCGGTGCGCTACCTGACCAACCACTCCACCGGCAAGATGGGCTATGCCATCGCCCGGGCCGCCGCCATGCGGGGAGCAGAGGTCACCCTCATCCACGGCCACACCGACCTGCCGCCGGTCCGCTTCGCCACCGATGTTCCCATTACCACGGCGCAGGATATGTACGATGCCGTGACCAGCCGCTTTGAGGAGATGGACGTGCTGGTGATGGCTGCCGCCGTGGCCGACTACCGCCCCGTGACGGTGGCAAGTGACAAGATCAAGAAAAAGGACGGCGACCTCTCCATCCCTGTGGAGCGCACCGCCGACATTCTGGGCACCATCGGCCCGAAAAAGACCCACCAGTTCCTCTGCGGTTTTTCCATGGAGACCCGGGATATGGTGGAAAACTCCACAGCCAAGCTGACCCGGAAGAATCTGGACATGGTGGTGGCCAACAACCTGAAGGTCGCCGGAGCCGGTTTTGGGGTGGACACCAACGTGGTCACCTTCATCACCCCCGACGGCACCCGGGAGCTGCCCCTGATGAGCAAGGCCGATGTGGCCGATGCCATTCTGGATGAGATTTTGAAGCGCAGAGGTTTATAAAAACTTTTATCCCTCTCCGTCAACCCGGCGGAGAGGGTTGTTTTTGTAAGAAAAACGTTCACTTTACCCTGCTTTTACAAAAACATTTTTCAAAATCCGGGCAAATCACTTTCCAAAAGTGCAATTTTGATGTATTCTATTCCTATCCGCTGTTCAGGACCACTGTCCGCGGAGGAACCACAAACGAAAGAGGGGTGCGCACAGATATGCTGAAATATCTGGCAAAACGCATCGGGCGTTCCATCCTGACGCTGTTCGTCATTGTAACGCTCGTGTTCTGCCTGCTGCGGCTGATGCCGGTGGAAGGCTACTTTGCAAACTACGAAAAAATGACCGAGGCCCAGATCCAGGCGGGCCTGCAGTCCATGGGCCTGCTGGACCCGCTGCCGGTGCAGATCGGCCGCTTCTGGTGGAATGCTCTCCACGGCGACCTGGGCGTGAGCCATATTTATAAGGTAAATGCCTCGGTCACCGGCATCCTGGCCAAGAAGCTGCCCATCTCCATCCAGATGGGCGTGTTTGCCATGCTGCTGAGCCTGGTCATCGGCATTCCCATGGGCCTGCTGATGGGCCGGTTCAAGAACCGCTGGCCGGATAAGATCGGCACCGCCATCATCGTGCTCATTCAGGCCGTGCCTGCCGCCGTGTATTACCTTTATATTCAGATGTACGGCACCACCGCCCTGGGCGTGGGCCTGCTGTTTGATGCCTCCGACTGGCGGTACTGGGTGCTGCCGGTCTGCTCCATGAGCCTGGGCAACGTGGCATTCTACGCCATGTGGCTGCGCCGCTACATGGTGGACGAGAGCAACAAGGATTACGTCCGGCTGGCGCTGGCCAAGGGCGTGAGCGAGAGCAACATCGCCCTGCGCCACATCTTCCGCAACGCCATGGTGCCGCTGGTGCAGTATATTCCCTCTGCTTTCCTGAACACTGTGGTCGGCTCCATCTACATCGAGAGCCTGTATTCCATCCCCGGCATGGGCGGCCTGCTGGTCACCTGCGTCCAGCGCCACGACAACACCATGGTGCAGGGCATCGTGCTGCTGTACGCCTGCGTGGGCATCATCGGCCTGATTCTGGGCGATCTGCTCATGGTGCTCATCGATCCCCGCATCAGCTTTGGCAAGAAAGAAGGTGGCCGATAATGCTGTTCCACATGAAAGATCACAAGGCAGCTGTTCTGGAAAACGACCTGAACAAGCTGCAGAAGGACGGCCCCGCCGCTTGGGCCGACCTGCCCGAGGACGAGCTGTTCACCCCCGCCGGGTTCAGCGAGGAGCGTGCCGAGGCCACCTCCTACTCCAATTACAGCTATTGGGGCAGCACCTTCCGTGCTTTCTTCAAGAACAAGATCGCCGTGGCCCTGCTCATTGCACTGGTGTTCGTGGTGGGCTTTGCCTTTTTGCAGCCCTATCTGCCCGGTCAGGCAGATCCCAATCTCTGCCAGGTAGACGCTACCACCGGTATCCAGTTCCGCAATATCGCCCCCGGGGAAGAGGGCTTTATCTGGGGTTCCAACGCCATCGGCCAGGACCTGTGGGCCCGCATCTGGGCCGGTGCACGCACCAGTCTGACCATCGCCTTCTTCGTGGCCCTCATCGAGGCCGTGGTGGGCATCACGGTGGGCGTGCTCTGGGGCTATGTCCGCCAGCTCGATTTCTTCTTCACCGAGCTGTACAACATCTGTGATAACATCCCTTCCACCATCATCCTGATCCTGATCTCCTATGTCGCGTCCCCCAGCATCCAGACCCTGATCCTGGGCATGTCCATCACGGGCTGGATCGCCATGGCGCGCTTTATCCGCAACCAGATCCTGATCATCCGCGACCGTGATTACAACGTGGCTTCCCGCTGCATCGGCACCCCCATCCGCCGCATCGTGCTGCGCAACCTGCTGCCCTATCTGGTATCGGTCATCATGCTGCGCATGGCCCTGACCATCCCTGCCGCCATCGGCAGCGAGGTGTTCATCACCTATATCGGCCTGGGCCTTTCTGTGGAAACGCCCTCTCTGGGCAACCTGATCAACGACGGCCGCAAGGTGATGATGCAGGCGGGCCTGCGGTACCAGCTGCTCTACCCCACCATCATCCTGAGCTTTGTCACCATTGCGTTCTACCTCATCGGCAACGCCTTCTCGGACGCTGCCGACCCGAAGAACCACCTGCAGTAAGGAGGGACAGAAGATGGAAAAAAATCAGCTCATCCTTTCTGTAAAGGACCTCAACATCAAATTCAACCTGCGCGGCAAGGTGCTGCATGCCATCCGCGGCATCGACCTGGACATCTACCACGGCGAAGTCCTTGCCATCGTGGGCGAATCCGGCTCCGGCAAGAGCGTGTTCACCAAGAGCTTCATGGGCCTGCTGGATGCCAACGGCTCCATCACCTCGGGCACCATTGATTATTACGGTGCCGATGACGGCAAGCCCATCCGCCTTTCTGACCTGAAAAAGGAGAAGGACTGGCTGAAGGTCCGGGGCCATGAGATCGCCATGATCATGCAGGACCCCATGACCAGCCTGAACCCCCTGAAGACCATCGGCGACCAGATCATGGAAGCCGTGGAGCTGCACCAGCATCTCAAGGGCAAGGCCGCCCGGGAAAAGACCCTTGAATACCTGCGGGACGTGGGCATTGCTGACCCCGAGGTGCGCTTTGCGCAGTATCCCCACGAGTTTTCGGGCGGTATGCGCCAGCGCGTCGTCATTGCCATTGCGGTGGCCTGCAACCCGCAGATCCTGATCTGCGACGAGCCCACCACCGCACTGGATGTGACCATTCAGGCCCAGATCCTGCAGCTGCTCAAGGAGATGCAGGTCAAGTACAACCTGACCATCGTCCTCATCACCCACGATCTGGGCGTGGTGGCCAACATCGCCGACCGGGTGGCCGTCATGTACGCAGGTGACATCGTGGAGATCGGCACCTCCGATGAGATCTACTACGACCCCCGCCACCCCTACACCTGGGCGCTGCTGTCCAGTATGCCCCAGATGGGCATCAAGGGCGAGGATCTGTTCAACATTCAGGGTACACCCCCGAACCTGTTCACCGAGATCCACGGCGATGCCTTTGCGCCCCGCAACCCCCAGGCGCTGAAGATCGACTTTGTCAAGCGCCCGCCCTACTTTGTGGTCAGCCCCACCCACAAGGCCAAGACCTGGCTGCTGGACCCCCGGGCACCCCACATCGAGCCGCCTGCTGCGGTGAAAAAACTGCAAAAGGAGGGCTTGTAAGATGGCCGAGGAAAAAGAAGTCCTTCTGGAAGTAAAGGACCTGAATGTGACCTACGGCTCCGGCCGCAAGGCCTTTGCCGCCGTACAGAACGCCAATTTCCAGATCTACAAGGGCGAGACCTTTGGTCTGGTGGGCGAGTCCGGCTCCGGCAAGACCACCATCGGCCGGGCCATCCTGCGCATTCTGCCCACCTCTGGCGGTGAGATCCTGTACAAGGGCCAGAAGATCAACGGCAAGATCTCCCGCCAGCTGGACCAGCAGGTCATCAAGGAGATCCAGATGATCTTCCAGGACCCGCAGTCCTCCCTGAACGAGCGTGCCAAGGTCAGCTACATCGTGGGCGAGGGCCTGCAGAATGTCCGGCCCGACCTGACCGCCGCCCAGCGGGAAGAGAAGGTCCGGCAGGCACTGCTGGATGTGGGCCTGCTGCCTGAATTCGCTTCCCGTTTCCCGCATGAGTTCTCCGGCGGCCAGCGCCAGCGCATCGGCATTGCCCGCGCCCTGATCGTAGAGCCTGAGTTCATCATTGCCGACGAACCCATCTCGGCTCTGGATATGTCCATCCGCGCCCAGGTGCTCAACCTGCTGCGTCATCTGCAGAAGGAGCGCGGTATCACCTACCTGTTCATCGCCCACGACCTCTCGGTCATGCGGTACATTTCGGACCGCATCGCCGTCATCCACAAGGGCGATATCGTGGAGCTGGCCGATGCGGAGGAGCTGGTGACCCATGCCATCCACCCCTACACCCGCAGCCTGCTCTCCGCCATCCCCATGCCCAACCCCAGGCTGGAGCGGAAGAAAAAGCTGCTGGTCTACGACCCCGCCATGCACGATTACACGCAGGAGGCTCCCCAGTGGCGGGAGCTGCGCCCCAGCCACTGGGTGCTCTGCAGCGAGCAGGAGGCCAAAGACTGGCTGGCTGAAATGTAAACTTTCTCTTGCGTTTTTTGACAAAGTTCGCCCTTTGTTTCTTGACATTTCCACCCTGCTCTACTACAATAGCTCTTGTACGTATTGTGTTGTTTTTAACAAACGGACGAAATTTAAGACCCTGTTGAATCCGGCTGCCCCGGCTGCGGGTGCAGTGACTGCTCAAAGGACAAAGGACAATTTATGACAACATCCAACACCCCGATCTATGCTTCCCAGGCACGTCCCTGGCTGAAATTCTACGATCAGAAGTACATTGACCAGACCATGCCCGCCTGCACGGCGTTTGAGCTCGTCTGCCGGCAGAACAAGAACCGGCTGGGCGAGACCGCACTGGAATACTATGGCCGCAAGTTCACCTACGCTGATTTTATCGTCAACGTCAAAAAGACGGCAGCAGCCCTGCGGGCCGCGGGCCTGAAAAAGGGCGATATCGCCACGGTGGTCAGCGTGATGACCCCGGAGATCATCTTTGCGTTCTATGCCGCTGACATGATCGGCGCAACTCTGAACCTGGTGGATCCCCGTTACAGTGTGGAGGGCATCCGTGAGTACATTGAAGAGGTGGATTCCCACCTGCTGATCTGCCTGAATGTGGTGTATGAGCGCTGCCATCAGGCTGCCAAGCGCACCCATGTGGAGCATGTGGTGGTGCTCTCCCCGGCCGATTCCCTGCCGCTGCCTCTGGCGCTGGGTTACAAGGTCAAGAATCTCGACAAGAACAAGTACCATTCCAACGTCATCCACTGGAAGCAGTTCCTTGCTGCCGGGAAGGACGAGAGCATTGCCGCGGAGCCCTATGACCCGGAGCACGCCTGCGTGGTGGTGCACACCGGCGGCACCACTGGCTCCCCCAAGGGCGTGATGCTGACCGATAACAACTTCAATGGCATTGCCATGCAGTTCTCCGCTTGCGACACGCTGTTTTCCAAGGGCCAGTCTCTGCTGAACATCATGCCCCCCTTCATTGCCTACGGCTTTGCCTGCGGCGTACATCTGCCGCTGACGCTGGGCATCAAGGTGGTCATCATCCCCAACCTCGACTCCAATAAGCTGGGCAGCCTGATCTGGAAGTACAAGCCCGAACACATGTTCGGCGTGCCCTCCCACTACCAGCAGCTGGCTGTTGACCCCAAGCTGCAGAACAAGGATCTCTCCTTCATCCGCAACTATGCCGCGGGCGGCGATGCCATCGCCCGGGGTGCCGAGCAGACGGTCAACGACTTCCTGGCCGCTCACAACGTGGAATTCCCCATCGCCAAGGGCTACGGCATGACCGAGGCATCCTCTGCTGCCACCGCTGCTGCCGGACAGAACAACAAACCCGGCAGCGTGGGCCTGCCACTGGTCAACACGCTGGTGTCCGCCTTTGAGCCGGGCACCGACACGGAGCTGCCCATCGGCCAGCGGGGCGAGCTGTGCATCTCCGGCCCCGGCGTTATGAAGGGCTACTACAACAAGCCTGCCGAGACCGCCGCCATCCTGCGCACCCATGCAGATGGCCGGGTCTGGGTGCATACCGGTGACATCGGCTATCTGGACGAGGACGGCTTTGTCTATCTGGACAGCCGGATCAAGCGGCTCATCATCCGTCACGATGGCTTCAAGGTGTTCCCCTCCATGATCGAAAATGTGGTCAGCCAGCATCCCGCCGTGCATCAGTGCTCTGTGGTGGGCTGCGCCGACAAGGATCATGTGCAGGGCCGCCTGCCTTTTGTCTATCTGGTGCTTGACCCTGCGGTTCCCGCCGCCAAGCGCAAGCAGATCATCAAGGAGCTGCGCCAGCTCTGCATTGAGGAGCTGCCCGAATATGTCCAGCCCGTGGGGTACAAGATCATCCCCGAAATGCCCCTGACACTGGCCGCTAAATTTGATTATCGCAAGCTGGAAGAAGAGATCACTCCCCGCGATTATTAAGCAGAATAATACACATTGGAAAGGATTCGTGACGACACCATGAAAAAGAAACTGATTGGCCTGGCCCTCTCGGCCGCCATGCTGTTCTCTGTCCTGAGCGTTTCGGCCTTTGCAGCCGTCCCGGAAGAGAGCGCAGACCCCGCTCTGACCACTGAACAGACCGCCGCAGAGGAGGAGAACTGTTTCTTCACCTCCAGCAGCACCGAAGAAGAGAAGGAGCCCAACTCCATCACCTATGTTGCCCTGGGCGACAGCATCTGCGCCGGTATCGGCCTGACTACCGTTCAATATGCACATAACTTGATGGGCGTGGACGTTTCCTTCAACTTCAAGGGTTACCCCGAGACCTGCTATGTGGGTCAAGTGGGCAAAAGCCTGAACCTCGACCGGGATCATGCCATCAATCTGGGCCTGCCCGGCGTGATGAGCAAGGATATGCTGGAGCTGGTCAAGACCGGCACCATGGCCGAGATGAACACCCTCTCCGGCTGCCAGTACAATTACCCCGAGTTTGTAGATTACATCAAAAATGCCGATGTTATCTCCATCCAGCTGGGCTCCAATGATGCTTTTGTGCCCACCGTGGTCTCTTTTGGTGAGGCCACCAACTGGAAAAGTGAGGACCTGGCTTCCATCGTGCTCAGCGGCAACCTGCGCGGCAGCAGCAAGGAAACCGAGGACGCACTGAACGAGAGCCTGAAAAAGCTCAGCCTGACCCGCAGCGAGAAAGATGCCGTCTGGAACCTGTTCTTCTCCGGCATGAACAAGATCTGCGAGAACGCTTATCCCGAAAGTAGCAGCAACCTGCGCCAGATCGTGGCGACCGTCAAGGAGCTGAACCCTGATGCCCAGATCCTGATCATCGGTGCCACCAACCCTGTGCCCCTGCTGCCCAGCTGGAGCAACTACTTCAGCAAGCTGAACAACTACGAAAAGCAGCTGGCCGATGTTTACGGTGCCACCTACGTTTCCATCCCCTTTGCTCAGACTGAGCTGGATGGCCACCCCACCGTCTCCGGCCACAAGTACATCGCCGACAAGATCGTCAAGGCCATCGAGGCCCAGCAGTAAAATGAAAGAGGAACAACCCTCTCCATCAAAGCCTGCGTCTTTGCCAGCTCCCCCGAAAGGGGGAGCTTTTTTGATGCCGTAAAGTACAGCACCAAACCTCTCCCCTCTGGAGAGGTGGCATTGCGAAGCAATGACGGAGAGGGTCGTCCCTC
>OHEF01000567.1_pt1 | contig 15525 bp, 14 predicted proteins | sample 1567171 | NCBI WGS metagenome assembly OHEF01 (sample SAMEA3879576, study PRJEB24766) | human gut metagenome | biome: human-associated habitat; feature: feces | place: USA | collected 1985/1987
CGGCAGATATATTATAAGGATAAAGAACACCAAAGACTTCAGAATATAAAAAAAGAGATTGATAACTTTATGAAAGAACACAGTGAATATCTTTCAAAGTGTCAGATACAATATGATTTCAGATAAAAAAGGAGTTAAAAACATGGCATTAAGAAATATCAGAATTAATGATGACCCTATTTTAAGAAAAGTATGTAAGCCTGTACAGGAGATTACAAAAAAAACGGAAGAACTTGTAGGAGATATGCTTGATACAATGTATGAGGCAAATGGCGTGGGACTTGCGGCACCACAGGTAGGAATTTTAAAAAGAATAGTTGTAATTGATATTGGTGACGGACCCATCATAATGATTAACCCTGAAATCATTGAAACTTCAGGTTCACAGACCGGACAGGAAGGCTGTCTTAGCATTCCCGGCAAAGCAGGAATTGTTACAAGACCCAATTATGTAAAAGCAAAAGCTTATGACCTTCAGATGAATGAATATACGATTGAAGGCGAAGAACTTCTGGCAAGGGCAATATGCCACGAACTGGGACATCTTGATGGCGATTTATATATCGACCACGTTGAAGGAAGCCTTATGGAAGTAGTAAATGACGAAGACGAGGAGTAATATATGAAAGTTGTATTTATGGGAACCCCTGATTTTGCCGTCAGTACGCTTGAAGCAATAATACAGGCAGGTCATGAAGTAGCGGCAGTAATAACCCAGCCCGACAAACAAAAAGGCAGGGGCAAGGAAATATCAATGAGCCCCGTCAAGGTAAAAGCCTTAGAACACAATATTGAAGTGTTTCAGCCTTTAAAGGTCAGAAATCCAGAATTTGTGGATATACTTAAAAAAATATCTCCTGATGTAATAGTGGTAGTGGCATATGGACAGATTCTTTCAAAAGAGATTCTTGAGCTTCCTAAGTACGGATGCGTAAATGTTCATGCTTCCCTTCTGCCAAAATACAGAGGAGCCGCACCTATCCAGTGGGCAGTAATTGACGGTGAAAAAGAAGCCGGAGTTACCATAATGCAGATGGATGAAGGCCTTGATACGGGAGATATGCTTAAAGTGGCAAAAATAGAGCTGGCTCCCGATGAAACCGGTGGCAGTCTTTTTGACAAACTGGCTGACCTTGGTGCCGGAACACTTGTATCAACACTTGCTGAAATTGAAAACGGAACCGCAAGGGCTGTAAAGCAGGAGGGTGTTTCTACTTATGCGGGTAAACTTGACAAATCACTTGGAAAGCTTGATTTTACAAAGGATGCCATTACCCTTGAAAGGCTTATAAGAGGACTTAATCCATGGCCGTCCGCATATACGGTATATAACGGCAGGACACTCAAGATATGGAAAGCCGCTGTATGTGAGTGCGACGGACTTGAACCGGGAACAATTTATGATGTTACCAAAAAATCTTTTTCCATTGCCTGTGGCAATGGCGGAATAAAAGTCCTTGAATTACAGCTTGAGGGCAAAAAGAGAATGGATACGGAAAGCTTTTTAAGAGGCACAGCCGTAACAGAAGGAATGATATTATGAACCAGAATGTGAATACCAGAAATATTATTCTTGACGCATTGATTGAAATAAACGAAAAAGACAGATTTACACATATAGTTTTACCGGAGGTCCTGAAAAAGTATCAGTATCTTGATAATATTGACCGTTCTTTTATAAGCAGGACAATTCTTGGAACAGTTGAGAGAAAAATAACTCTGGATTATATCATTAATCTTTTTTCAAAAACACCTGTAAATAAAATGAAACCTGTTATACGCAATATTTTGAGGATGAGCACATATCAGCTTATATATATGGAAGGCGTTAAAGATTTTGCGGTATGTAACGAAGCAGTCAGACTTTCTGTGAAGAAAGGCTTTACTGCCCTTAAAGGTTTTGTAAACGGTGTTTTGAGAACCATCGCAAGAGAAAAGAACAAAATTGAAATGCCACAGGAATTGTGGTTAAAATATTCCACTCCCGGATGGATTGTTGATAAATGGCTGAAAGAATACGGTAAAGAGAATACGGAAGCAATACTTAAGGCACAGTATTCAAAAAGACCGCTGACAGTCAGATGCAATTTTAACCATTGTACGAGAGAAGAACTTGTTAAAAGACTTACAGCAGAAAATGTCCGTGCAAAAGTAATAGAAGAACCTGACTGTGCTTTGGAAATAGAGGGATTTGATTACCTTAATAAATTAAATACCTTTGCGGACGGAGATTTTTTCGTGCAGGATTTAAGTTCAATGATGGTATGTTATGCAATTAATCCCGAAAAAGACAGCTATGTAATAGATTTGTGTGCTGCACCGGGAGGCAAAAGCCTTCATATAGCGGAATTTATGGATAATACCGGATTTGTAGAGGCAAGGGATGTTTCCGACAATAAGGTTATGATGATTAACGAAAATATTGACAGGCTTAATCTTTGCAACATCAAAGCTGTTGTAAAGGATGCTACGGTAAAATGGGAAGATTCTGTTGAAAAAGCAGATGTGGTGATAGCCGACCTCCCTTGTTCCGGACTTGGTATTCTTAATAAAAAGCCCGATATAAAGTATCATGCAAGTGAAGAAAAATGCCATGAATTATCAGAACTCCAGAAAAAGATTCTTGATAATTCAAAAGAATATGTAAAACACGGTGGAAAATTCTGCTTCAGTACATGTACACTTAATTATGAAGAAAATATGGGTAATGTGGAACATATACTTTCATACGGTGATTATGTCCTTGTGGATTTTGAAGACAGGGTACCTGATAATATGAAAAAATATTATAAAAAGGGAATACTTGAAATAATACCGGATGAAAATAATAATTTTGATGGATTTTTCATAGCATTATTTAGGAGAAAATAACGTGGAACTTACAGATATCAAATCTCTTGATTTGGATGAATTAACAGAATACATTGTAAGCCTTGGAGAGCCTAAATTCAGGGCAAAACAGCTTTATGAATGGATGCATGTCAGACTTGTTCCGGGATATGATGAGATGACTAATATCCCCGCTTCGCTTAAAGCAAAGTTAAAGGAAAACACTTTTTATGCTTCATTATATCCTGAAAGAGTACAGGTATCCAAAGAAGACGGTACCTCAAAATATCTTTTCAGGCTGTACGACGGCAATTATATCGAGAGTGTGCTTATGCACTACCACCATGGAGATTCCGTATGTATTTCATCACAGGCTGGCTGCAGGATGGGCTGCCGGTTCTGTGCCTCAACCCTTGACGGACTTGCCAGAAACCTGTATCCGTCGGAAATGCTTGACCAGATATACAGAATAAGCAGGGATACTAATGAGAGAGTAAGCAATGTTGTTATAATGGGTTCTGGTGAGCCTATGGATAATTACGATAATGTTATTAAATTCATAGAACTGCTTAACAGTGAAAGAGGACTTAATATAAGCCAGAGAAATATAACAGTATCAACATGTGGAATTGTGCCTAAGATAAAAGAACTGGCAGATCTTAAGTTACAGATAACACTTGCAATATCGCTTCACGCACCTAATGATGAGTTAAGAAAGACTATGATGCCTATTGCTAATAAATACAGCATAGCAGAGATTATGGATGCGTGCAGGTATTATCTTGATAAGACAGGACGAAGAATATCATTTGAATATAGTCTGGTTAAGGGCGTTAATGATACTAAAGAATGTGCCAATGAGCTTATAGAGCTTGTAAAAGGGCTTAACTGTCATATTAATCTGATACCGGTTAATCCGATTAAGGAAAGAGATTATGAGCAGTCAGAGAAGAATTCTATAAAGAATTTTAGGGATATGCTTGAAAGAAAAGGAATTAATGCGACTGTCAGACGTGAGATGGGGCGCGATATAGACGGTGCCTGTGGACAGTTGAGACAGAATCATATAGATGAGAATTCTGCCATATAGAGCCAGCTGCATAAAAAGTGGCTGAAATATGTCGCATTTTTATAGCTGGTATGATAATATATATTGATATGGGATACTATTCATTAATAGTAAAACTGATACATTAAAGAATGGATGGAGAATGAAATGAACGCATTTGCAACAACAGATGTAGGAATTGAAAGAAATGTCAATCAGGACTATGTCTATGCAAAGCTTGATGATATAGGGTGTCTGCCTAATCTGTTTATTGTGGCAGACGGTATGGGAGGACATAAAGCTGGTGACACAGCGTCAAGATATACAGTTGAAACGCTTGTTGAATTATTAAAAGAGTCAGAAGGCAAAGATCCTTTAGCAACAATAGATAATAACATTAAGCTTGTCAACTCACTGCTTCTTAGAAAGGCAGGCGAGTCTGAAGAATATAATGGAATGGGAACTACATTAGTGGTAGCCAGCATATTTGACAATACTTTAAGAGTAGCCAATGTGGGTGACAGCAGATTGTATGTAATCGGAGAAGATATAATCCAGATTACAAGAGACCATTCGTGGGTGGAAGAAATGGTACAGCGGGGCGAAATTGACAGAAAAGCTGCAAGAACCCATGAGAAAAAGAATGTTATCACAAGGGCAATAGGTGGCTATGATACCGTCGAAGCCGAGATGTTTTCAGTTGATCTTAAAAAGGAAGATATGATACTTATGTGTTCTGATGGATTGACTAATATGTTAGAAGACCAGGAGATATTTCATATAATAAAGAGCAGCCACGATATCAGGGAAGCCGCAGAAAGGCTTGTAAGCAGGGCCAATGATAATGGTGGCAGAGATAACATATCAGTGATTTTAATTGAACCATAGGCAGAGAGGTAATTTAATGATGTTAAGAGAAGGAATGTTTTTAGCTGACAGATATGAGATAATTGAACAGATTGGTACAGGCGGAATGGCAGATGTATACAAAGCCAAATGCCACAAGCTTAACAGATATGTTGCAATTAAAGTTATGAAGTCAGAATTTAGCCAGGATAAGACATTTGTAAGCAAATTCTGGGCTGAGGCCCAGTCAGCTGCCGGACTTACTAATCCTAATGTTGTAAATGTGTATGATGTCGGTGTTGAGAATGGCATATATTACATAGTTATGGAACTTGTTGAGGGAGTTACCCTTAAGAAGTATATTGAAAAGAGAGGCAAACTTCCATATAAAGAGGCTGTAAGCATTGCTATACAGGTAGCTAATGGTATGGATGCAGCTCATAAACATAATATTGTCCATAGGGATATTAAGCCACAGAATATAATTATATCTAAAGAGGGCAAGGTTAAGGTTACTGATTTCGGTATTGCCAAGGTAGCTTCAACAGCAACAATTAATACATCAGCTTCTATGGGGTCTGTACATTATATATCACCAGAACAGGCAAGAGGCGGCTATTCGGATGAGAGAAGTGATATATATTCACTTGGTATTACATTATTTGAAATGCTCACTGGAACAGTTCCATTTGACGGAGATACAGCAGTATCAGTAGCTGTACAGCATATTCAGGATACAATACCAGCACCATCTCAGCTTGTTGAGGGAATACCAGTAAGTGTTGATAAGATAGTTCTTAAATGTACACAGAAGAAGACAGACAGGCGTTATCAGTCTGCCTATGACCTTATAGTAGATTTAAAGAAGTCACTTGTTATGCCGGAGGACGATTTTGTAAAGCTTGCTCCTATGTATGACACATCAGTTAATGATAACTATGCACAGACTGATTCAGATGATGAGGATATAGATGAGCAGGAAGAAGATGACGGCTTATTAGGTGAGGATACATTTGCAGATATTGATGATAATATAGATGAGGAAGAAGATGATAACGATATTGATGATGAGAGTAATGATAAGTTAGAGCTTATTATGAAATGTATCGGTATAGGAATTGCAGTTATAATTCTTATTATCACAATATTTGTTGTTGTAAAGCTTATAGGAAGCGGCAAGAGTTCATCTAACAATAACAGTCAGGCTTCTAATCAGGTTACAACTGCTGTGTCTGGCAATTCAAAGGCATCAGATATGGTTACAGTACCATATGTAGTTGGAATGACTAAGGACGATGCAATAAGTGCACTTAATAAAGTTGGTCTTGGCTATAAAGCCGTGACACAGAGTTCAGATACAGTTGCAGAGAACAGTGTAATAAACCAGGGCAATGTAGGTGGTTCTAAGGTTGAGAAGAACTCACAGATTGTTCTTACAATAAGCAGTGGCAGGGAAACTAAGAATGTCACAGTTCCTAATGTAAAGGGTAAGACAGAAGAAGAAGCAAAAGAGCTTATTGAAAATGTTAATCTTGTCGTTTCTGTTGATTATGTATACAGCAGTACAGTAGAAGCCGGAAAGGTTGTTAAATACAGCCCATCTGGAACAGTAACAGAAGGTACAACAGTTACAATAGAAGTAAGCCGTGGAAAGCAGGTAACTAAAGCCACAGTTCCTAATGTAATAGGAATGACAGAAAGCCTTGCCAATCAGTCTATCGAGGCAGCCGGGCTTAAGGTATCAGTAAAATATGAGACTTCATCTAAGGCATCATATGGTACTGTTACTTCACAGACACCTTACTCTGGTGGTGACACTGTAGAGTCTGGAACAACTATAACTATATATGTAAGCCACTATACAAGCTCAACAACTTCTACTACAGCATCAGGTTCAGGCAGCAGTAATAGTAACAGCAATAACAACAGTAACGGCAATAGCAATAGTAACGGCAATAATAGTGGTTCTAACACATCGGGCAATAGCAGTGGAAGCAATACATCAAGTGGCAATGGCAGTTCTAATACAGGAACGGGCAATACAAGCAATTAGAGTATAGGAAGTCTTATGCAGGGAAAGATAATAAAGGGAATTGCAGGATTTTATTATGTCCATATAGAATTCTGTGGTATATATGAATGTAAGGCAAAAGGAATATTCAGGAATAAAAAGATAAAGCCGCTTGTCGGGGATAATGTTATTATAGATATAATAGATAACGATAAGATGACAGGTAATATCATACAGATACTTCCAAGAAAGAATGAGCTTATAAGACCAGCTTCTGCGAATATAGATCAGGCTATGGTAATATTTGCTGTAAAATCACCAGAACCTAATTATAATCTTTTGGACAGATTTATAATGATGATGGATTATCAGAATGTGCCTACAGTTGTAGTGTTTAACAAAATAGATCTGGTAGAAGATGACACATTAGAAGAGCTTTCTGACATATATGAAAAATGTGGCTGTAAAGTCATATTTATAAGTACTTATGATAATAAAGGAATAGACATAGTTCTTAAGACACTTGAGAAAAAGACGACAATATTAGCTGGACCATCAGGTGTTGGCAAGTCGTCACTTACCAATCTTATACTTCCGCAGGAAGTGAGTGCAACTGGTGATGTGAGCAGGATTGGAAGAGGAAGGCATACAACAAGACATTCGGAGATATTTAATGTGAGCGATGCTACATATATATGCGACACGCCGGGCTTTACATCTCTTAATATTCCAGAACTTGAAAAGGAACAGATAAGATTTTATTTTGAGGAATTCAGTGAATATGAAGGGCAGTGCAGATTTAATGGCTGTGTTCATATTAATGAGCCTGACTGCAGGGTTAAGGAAGCGGTTGAGGCAGGATTAATAAGCAGAAGACGTTATACAAGTTATGTAGAGATATATGACGAGGTAAAGAACAAGAAGAAATATTAATTATAGATTAGTGATAATTGATTATCTATATGCCAGGGCTGGCTGTATAGGTTAAATAATATTAATTACACAGAAATGAGGAATATAATGACTATATTATCACCTTCAATATTATCAGCAGATTTTAAAAATCTTGAGAAAGATATTAAAGCAATTGATGAAGCAGGAGCAGAGTATATACATATTGATGTCATGGACGGCAGGTTTGTTCCAAGCATTTCCTATGGTATGCCTGTTATCAAATCAATAAGAAGCTGTACAAGCAGAGTATTTGATGTTCATCTTATGATCGAAGAACCAATCCGTTATATAGAAGAATTTGTAAAATGTGGTGCGGATATAATAACTGTCCACGTTGAGGCGTGCGAAGATGTTGTTGCCACAATTGAAAAGATACGGGAATGTGGTGTCAAAGCAGCTATTACACTTAATCCAGAGACACCAGTAAAGGCTATTGAGCCTTATCTTTCATTGGTGGATATGGTGCTTGTTATGAGCGTTCATCCTGGCTTTGGCGGACAGAAGTTCATACCGGAGTCATTAGAAAAGGTTAAGCAGATTAAAGCAAAGCTTATAGAAAAAGGTCTTGATAACGTAGATATTGAGATAGATGGTGGAATTAATATAGAAAATCTCGTATCAGTGCTTGAAGCTGGAGCTAATGTAATAGTTGCAGGTTCGGCTGTGTTTAAGAATGATGCAGGAGCTAATGTTAAGAGATTTAAGGAGATAATGAGCACATATTAAAATTATGTCCTGTAGATAAAAAGATGGTGACACGTTAATTCGTGCCACCATCTTTTATATAATTCTTTGTCAGAAGTTGGAACAAATCCTATATTATCTGACTTGTAGAACTTATATTATTATAAATATATAATTATTAATGTACTAATATTATTGTACGTTGAAACGGAATAATATTACATCGCCGTCTTTAACAACATAGTCTTTACCTTCCATACGTACAAGACCTTTTTCCTTGGCTTTAGTATAAGAGCCACAGTCAAGTAAATCCTTATAGTTGACAACTTCTGCTTTGATAAAGCCTCTCTCGAAATCGCTGTGGATTTTACCTGCAGCACCAGGAGCTTTAGTTCCGTTAGTTATTGTCCAGGCTCTTGTCTCTGTCTCACCAGCAGTTAAGTAACTTATAAGACCTAATATTCTGTAGCTTGCAGCGATAAGCTTATCAAGACCAGAAGAACTAATTCCAAGGTCCTCTAAGAACATTTTCTTTTCATCATCATCAAGTTCTGAGATTTCCTGTTCAATCTGTGCACATATAACGAATACTTCGCAGTTATCCTTTTTAGAATATTCACGTACACTCTGTACATATTCATTGTTAGCACCATCATCGGCAAGGTCATCTTCTGATACATTAGCAGCGAATATAACAGGTTTGCTTGTAAGAAGATTGTATTCTCTCATAAATGATTCTTCGTCTTCATCTTCACATTCAAAGTTCTTGGCAAGATTACCAGCCTCAAGGAACTTAAGAAGTCTTTCGATAAGGTCACATTCTTTAGCAATGTCCTTATTATTGTAGGAAGCACGCTTCTGCTTAGCAAGACGTCTTTCAAGAACTTCCATATCAGAAAAGATTAATTCAAGGTTGATTGTCTCAATATCTCTTACAGGGTTGACAGAACCATCAACGTGAACAATATTAGAGTCCTCAAAACATCTGACAACGTGAACGATTGCATCAACTTCTCTTATATTAGCAAGGAACTGGTTACCAAGACCTTCACCTTTAGAAGCACCCTTAACAAGACCAGCTATATCAACGAATTCGATAACGGCAGGTGTAATCTTTGCTGAATTATAAAGTGCTGCAAGCTTATCAAGTCTTTCATCTGGTACGGCAACAATTCCTACATTAGGGTCTATTGTACAGAATGGATAATTGGCTGATTCTGCTCCAGCCTTAGTTAAAGAATTAAAAAGTGTACTCTTTCCAACATTAGGAAGACCAACTATTCCAAGTTTCATATATTCTCCTCATTTCCAACATAAATGTGTATCATATGCAGATTTATGTTTAGTAAATATACGCAGTAACGCAACCTGTATTTTAACATATCTTTTCCTAAAGCTCAACTAATTACATACAATCAGATGGTGTGAGTGTTAAAATTACTATTTTTATGTGTATATACATATGATTGTATATTTTACGGGCATAATATAGTGCAAAAGTTTAAAAAAATTTTATAAATTAGTGGAAAACACTTGTATTTTGCACAAAATCAGTATAGAATTGTTCTCAAAGTGGAGAAAAGTGGTAGCAAGTGGTTACAAGTGGGGGAAAGGAGGAACGATTGCTATGTTTATGGGCGAATATGGACATACAATAGATGCCAAAGGCAGAATAATCGTTCCTGCGAAGTTCCGCGAAAGCCTTGGGGATAATTTTATTATCACTAAGGGACTTGATAACTGTTTATTTGTATACACTAATGAAGAGTGGCAGAGATTCGAGGAGAAGCTTAAGACACTGCCTCTTACTAATAAGAATGCCAGAACATTTACAAGATTCTTTCTTGCAGGAGCAGCAGATGTCGAATTAGACAAGCAGGGAAGAATTCTTATACCATCTGTATTAAGAGAGTTTGCTTCGTTACAGAAGGATGTAGTATTTGTAGGTGTTGGAAGCAGGATAGAGATATGGAGTAAAGAAAGCTGGAATAACAGTATAAGCAATTATGATGACAATATGGACGAGGTCGCAGAGAATATGGACAGTCTGGGATTCACCATATAATTAATTGCTGATATAGCAGGCGGAAAGGAGATTAGTATGGAGTTTAAGCATAAGTCAGTTCTTTTATATGAGACGGTAGATGAATTGAATATTAAACCCGATGGCATATATGTTGATGGAACTCTTGGCGGAGGCGGACATTCATACGAAATCGCAGGAAGACTTTCCGAGGGTGGAAGATTGATAGGAATAGATCAGGACGAAGATGCCATAAAAGCAGCAGGTAAGAGATTAGAACCATATATGGACAGGGTTACAATCGTAAGAAATAATTACTGTAATATGGACAAAGTCCTTGATGAGTATGCTGGATCTGGGTGTTTCATCATATCAGTTAGATGCGGCTGACAGAGGGTTTACATATAATGTGGACACAGCACTTGATATGAGAATGGATCAAAGACAGGAGATTACAGCTAAAGATATTGTTAATGAATACAGCGAATTTGATCTTTACAGAATAATAAGAGATTATGGTGAGGACAGGTTTGCTAAGAATATAGCTAAGCATATAGTGGCTGCAAGACAGGAAAAGCCAATTGAGACAACATTTGAGCTTAACGATATTATAAAGGCAGCTATACCTATGAAGGTAAGGGCGACAGGTGGACATCCATCTAAGAGAACTTATCAGGCTATAAGAATTGAACTTAATAAAGAATTGGAAGTGCTAGAGAATTCCATAGATATGATGATTGACAGGCTTAAGCCAGAAGGAAGACTTTGCATAATAACATTTCATTCTTTAGAAGACAGAATAGTAAAGACAAGGTTTAGGAATAACGAGAATCCTTGTACCTGTCCACCAAGCTTTCCTGCGTGTGTGTGTGGTAAAGTACCGAAGGGCAGGGTGATTACAAGAAAGCCTGTAGTTCCAACAGATGAAGAGATTAATGAAAATAGCAGATCAAAGAGTTCTAAGTTAAGAGTATTTGAAAGGGTATAATGGGAGGTAGTGTAAAGTGGAAAAGAGAAGTAGAGCAGAGTACAGAAGAAATTCAAGAAATGTAAGCAAAGTGCCGTATGAATATGGTAGTGCGGTAAGACAATTAAATATCGCTGAACCACTTAAAACCCCAGATGAATCCCAGCAGACACAGAAGGAAATCAACAGAGAAATAAGAAGGCAGAGACAGAAGCAGATAAGACGCAATAATAAGATTAATCTTATGTATACAGTTGCAGTTGCGAGTGTTGCTGCAGTTGTCTTCTTTATATGTTATCAGTACCTTAATGTTCAGGCAGCAGCTAAGACTAATTCAGATATGATAGCTGAGTTAAAGAGCGAGCTTAGCACATTAAAGGAGAATAATGACGTATTAGAGTCAGATATTAATGCAAGCATAGATTATGATGCTATATATGATACAGCAGTTAATGAATTAGGAATGGTGTATCCAGAAAAGAAGCAGGTTATTACATACGATTCTAAAGAGAGCGAATATGTAAAGCAGTATAAAGATGTTCCTGAAAGCAATTAATATTCAGGTAAAATAATATAATAAGAGGTACTTATGGTAAGCGATGAACAGTTAAAAAAGAATAAGTACAGAAGAAAAAAAGTTATGCTTAAACGTGTTCACACCAAAGGAATGGTTGCACTTGTAATGGTAGTAGTAATTCTTATGGCATTAGGTGGACAGGTATTCAGAATTAATTATACACACGGAGAGACATATGCGAAGGCAGTGTTAGATCACCAGACATATACATCAACAGAACTACCTTATAAGAGAGGTCAGATATTAACTGGTGATGGAACTGTGCTTGCATACAGTGAGAGAGTATATAATCTTATATTAGATGTCAAGCTTATGCTTTCAGACGGAGAATATAAAGAACCTACATTATCAGCTCTTTGTAAATATTTTAATTTAAACAGAAGTGAGCTTGAGCAAAAGGTGAGTGAGAATTCACAGAGCAGGTATCAGAAGCTTTTATCAAACCTTACTACAGATCAGATAGCAGATTTTAAAAATCTTATGGCAGATTCAACTGAGGGAAAGAATATTAAAGGTGTATGGTTTGAGGACAGTTATATAAGAAAATATCCTCTTGGAACATTTGCAAGTGATGTTGTTGGATTTGCGAGTGCCACTAATGGTGGTGAACTTGGAATTGAAAGCCAGTATGATGAGGAATTAACTGGTACCAATGGAACAACATATAGCTATGTAGATGAGGGACTTGAGGTTACAGAGACACAGAAAAATGCTGTTGATGGCAATAATATAGTTACAACACTTGATTATAATGTACAGTCGATTATTGAGAAATGCATATTAGAATATAATGAAGAAAAGCCTTCAAAGAATACAGCAGTAGTAGTGGCAGACCCATCTAATGGTGAGATACTTGGAATGGCTAGTTATCCAACCTTTAATCTTAATGATCCAAGAAAATTAACTGGTATGTATACAGATGAGGAGATTAAAGATATGTCTGATGAAGAATACAGAAATAACCTGTATTCTTTATGGACTAATTATTGTGTATCAGAAAGTTATGAGCCAGGTTCAACATTTAAACCAGTAACGGTAGCCTCAGCTTTGGAGGAAGGTGTTGTAAAGGATGGTGATACATATGTATGCAAGGGATTTGAAACTGTAGCTGATTATAAATTAAAGTGTCATGTGTTCAGTACAATAGGTTCACATGGTTCACTTACAGTTGAGCAGGCACTTATGAATTCCTGCAACCCGTATATGATTCATCTTGCACTTGAGATGGGTAACAGCAGATTTGCATATTACCAGTCATTGTTTGGATTTGGAAAGATAACCGGAATAGATCTTCCAGGTGAGACAACAGGTATCGTATATGGTGACCGTATGACAACTATTGATGCGGCTTGTAATTCATTTGGACAGACTATTAATGTTAATATGATGCAGATGATGGCGGCATATTGTTCAATTATTAATGGTGGTATGCTTTACCAGCCACATATTGTAAAGAGAATTGAATCAGCCAATGGTGAAGTTGTAAAGGAATATAAGGCTAATCTTGTAAGACAGACAATTACAGCTTCAACATCAAAGCTTTTAAGAAGATATCTTAAGAATACAGTAGAAGAAGGAACAGCCAAGAAAGCAGGTGTTACAGGATATTCAGTTGCTGGTAAGACAGGAACGGCCCAGAAGGGTGATAGAAAAGATAACAAATGGATTATATCATTTATAGGACACGCACCGGCAGAAAATCCTAAGTTTGCAATATATGTAGTTATTGATGAGCCATATGGAACTACAGGAACATCAGGAAGTTCAGCAGATGTGCTTACACTTACACACAATATACTTGAAAAGCTTCTTCCATATATGAATGTATACAAGGATGCCTCAGACGAATATGAGGATACAAGTTCGAGTCCTGATGAATTAACAGTTGATGGGATACCAGCAGGCACAGCTTCATCTAATTAAGCTGTTAAGTAATAATAAGTATAAGAATAACCCTGAATAAACTTTCATAATAATAAGTAAGTTTATTCGGGGTTATTGTATTAGTGACAGAAAGAATTAAGCTTAATGAAGATGAGAGATATGGTTATTTTGTAAGAACAAGACATAGAAAGAAGCTTCTGGTGGTTATAGTAAGCCTTGTGCTTATAATGTCACTGCTCACAGTAAGAGTTGGATATATAATGACCGTCAGGGCTGAATATTACAGCGTGCGTGCAACAGAGCTTCACGAGAGAGAGAGAGCCATAAAGGCTATGCGCGGAAGAATTCTTGATACTAATGGAGTTGTCCTTGCTGACAATACGACTGTGTGTACAATATCCGTTATTCACAGCCAGATAGATAAGCCGGAAGAAGTTATTAAAATGCTTTGTGACAATCTTGATATGGACGAAGCAGCTGTAAGAAAAAAGGTTGAAAAGGTATCGTCAATTGAAACTATAAAGACCAATGTTGATAAAGATACAGGAGATATAATAAGGAAAGCTGGCTTAAATGGAGTTAAGGTAGATGAGGATTATAAAAGATATTATCCTTATGATACGCTTGCTTCCAAGGTGCTTGGCTTTACAGGAAGTGATAATCAGGGAATAGTCGGACTTGAGGCTAAGTATGATGTATATCTTGCTGGCAATAATGGCAGGATACTTACACTTACCGATGCATGGGGTACAGAGATAAAAAATGCAAAAGAGGGAAGGTTAGAGCCGCAGAGAGGTCAGGATTTATATATAAGCATAGATATGAATATACAGTCATATGCCCAGCAGTTAGCATATACAACGCTTGCAAAGAAAAATGCTAAGCGGGTGTCAATAATAGTTATGAATCCTAATAATGGAGAGTTGTATGCAATGGTCAACGTGCCTGAATATAATCTTAATGAGCCGTATGTACTTAATTACGAGGTGGAAGATGACGGCAGTTCAGGCAATAAAATGGATCTTCTTAATAATATGTGGAGAAATTTCTGCATTAATGATACTTATGAGCCAGGTTCAGTGTTTAAAATGGTAACTGCAACAGCAGCACTTGAAACCAAAGTTGTAAGTTTAAGTGACTCCTATACCTGTTCAGGTTCAACGCTTGTTGGTGACAGGCGCATAAGGTGTCATAAGACAACGGGCCACGGAACACAGGATTTTACGCATACAGTTATGAATTCCTGCAACCCTGCATTTATTGAATGGGGAAGAAGGGTAGGTGTAGACAATTTCTATAATTATTGCGGTAAGCTTGGACTTTTGTCTAAGACCGGAATAGATATTGCTGGTGAGGCTTCAACGATTATCCACAATAAAGAAAACGTTGGTGAAGTAGAGCTTGCAACAATGTCATTCGGACAGTCATTTCAGATAACACCTATCCAGATGCTTCGTGCGGCGGCAGCAATTGTCAATGGTGGTAACCTTGTTACACCACATTTTGCGGTTAAGACAAGTGATGGTTCGGGGCAGACTTATAATGAGTTCTATTATTCTACAACTGAGAGCACAATTGACAAATCAACAAGTGATACTATGAGGGACATATTAAGGCAGGTAGTTGAGGAAGGCGGTGGAAAGAATGCATATATAGAGGGCTTTTCAATAGGTGGAAAGACAGCAACATCACAGAAGCTTCC
>OHEF01000580.1_pt1 | contig 15158 bp, 15 predicted proteins | sample 1567171 | NCBI WGS metagenome assembly OHEF01 (sample SAMEA3879576, study PRJEB24766) | human gut metagenome | biome: human-associated habitat; feature: feces | place: USA | collected 1985/1987
TCAAAACAATCCCTCCTATTATTTTCTGTTCCTCTGCGCGGAATCCGGCGCACCGTATGGTTCCCGCTGCACCGGGCAAAGTTCCATTTTTATCATACGGTTCCACACGGCAGTTGTCAATCGCCTTTCACAAAAACAGACGCAGATATTTTTAATTTTCTGGTGCCGGTGCACAATTTTGTCCGCTTATGGTGCATTCTGCTGCGTAACGCTGCTGTTCAGCATCCGGGCAAATTCGCGCGCAGCTGCGTTGGGAACACGGCCGCCATCCTGCACCAGCACAACATGACGGGTGGGGATTTCCTCTTTCAACTGGATGGTAAACACATCCCCCGCGGCCAGGGCGTCCTTGGCAAAATTCTGCGGCACATACCCCAGCCCCAGCCCGCTTTTGACCAGCGGCACCACCTGGTCGGTGGTAGCGGCCTCAGTATCCGGCTGCAAAACAAGATTGTTGCTTAAGTAAAACTGGTTATAGAACGCATAGGTCATCGTCTCGCTGCCCAGGCAGATCAGAGGGTATTGCTGCAGTTCTTTCAGCGCCCAGCGGCGGCCCTGCAAAAATTCAAAGTCCCTGCGGGTATCGGTCAGGCGCATGGCCCAGCTGATATCTCCTGCCAGCACGATGGTGTCTTCCGGTTTGATGAGCTTCCGCCAGTTTTTTTCCAGACGCTCCACATAATCGTTCCAGCCGGGGAAGATATCCATCGGCTTGGATGCGCCCAGAGAAAGATGGGGGTCGCCAAGCACAAAAAGTGCCATAGTCTGTTTACTCCTGTTCTGTCTGTCCGCAGAAGCTTATGCCTGATAGCCCAGCGCCACCTCAGCGATCTGTGTCGGGGCAATGACGGTATCAAAGCGCTCCGGCTTGCTGCGCAGAGCGGCAAGGCTTGCCGGTGCGGCGTGGCCGGTGGCAGCCTCCAGCTGCTGCATGGCTTCAAAATCGTTTTCCGGGGCAGCTTTGCCCAGTGCACTCAGCACGCTGCGGGGGAACTTGAAGGGCGATGCGGTGGAAAGCACCACCATGGGCACGCCCTGCCGCTTTTTCTGTGCAGCCACATGGAAGGCCACGGCGGTGTGAGTATCGCACAGGTAGCCGTCCTTTTCGTAGCGGGAACGGATCTCCTCTGCTACCTCGTCCTCGCTGCTCCAGCCGCAGGAGAAGGTCTGCTGAATAGCTGCCAGCGTCTCGGGACGGACGGTGTAACTGCCGGTAGCAGCCAGCTGCTGCATAAAGCCCGCCACCTCGGCATCGCTGCCGGTCACATGGTACAGCAGGCGCTCCAGATTGGAGGACACCAGAATGTCCATGCTGGGCGAGGTGGTCTTGAAGAACTCCCGCTTTGCGGTGTAAGTACCGGTGGTGAGGAAGTCGGTCAGCACGTTGTTCTCGTTGGAGGCGCAGACCAGCTTGCCCACGGGCAGACCCATCTGCTTTGCGTAATAACCGGCGAGGATATCGCCGAAGTTGCCAGTGGGCACGCAGAAATCCACCTCGTCACCGAAGGCGATTTTGTCGGCATTGAGCAGCTGGGCGTAGGCGGCAAAGTAGTAGACGATCTGCGGCACAAGACGGCCCCAGTTGATGGAGTTGGCACTGGAAAGACGGATGTTCCGCTTTTCCAGTTCGGCAGCGATGGCCTTATCGCCGAACACCTTCTTTACGCCGGTCTGGGCATCGTCAAAGTTGCCGCGCACAGCGTATACCGCCACATTGGTGCCCTCCTGCGTTGCCATCTGCAAACGCTGGATCTCGCTGGTGCCGCCGGTGGGGTAGAATACGGCGATCTCCACACCGGGGATATCATGGTAGCCGTCCAGCGCAGCCTTGCCGGTGTCGCCGCTGGTGGCCACAAGGATCAGGGTCTTTTCGGTGCGGCCCAGATTCTTTTTGGCCTCCACCAGCAGCTTCGGCATCAGCTGCAGGGCGTAATCTTTAAAGGCGCAGGTCGGGCCGTGCCACAGCTCCAGGGCGTAGGTGTCCCCTTCCACCGGGGCAAGATAGCCTGCCTTGCCGCCGAAAGCAGCGCCGTAGGTGCTGCGGGTGGCCTCGGTCAGGAAGGCGGGGTCGTAATCGGTCAGGTACTCCCTCACAACGGCGGCTGCCAGTGCGGGGTAGTCCAGCCCGCACAGGGCTTTTACATCCACCTGCGGAAAACTTTCCGGCACAAACAGGCCACCCTCATCGGACAGCCCCTGTGCGATTGCCTGAGAAGAAGTTACTTTGCGGTTCTGATCTCTGGTACTGAAAAACTGCATGGTCATCGCTCCTTTTCGCCACGGAACGTGCCGGGCACGTTCCCGGTTTTACGGCAAAATCCTCGTTTTGCCGCATACTTCCCACCGGTGCCACGGTTCCTGCCTTAGGTCTCGCAGAGAAAGGCACCCTTTATAATATGTACCATCCAGCGCCCGCTGTCAAGAGGAACTACCTCTGCAACGTCAAAACGCACCGGTTCTTCACTTTGGCCGGTCTGCTGCAAATACCTTTGTGCAGCGCAGATCAGCCGGTGCTGCTTGGCCGGGTCTACGGCGGCAGCGGGGCGCTGCAGCATCCCTTGGCTGCGGGTCTTTACCTCGCAGATGACGATGGTGCCGTCCGGCTCCCGCAGCACAAGATCCAGCTCTCCCATGCGGGTATGATAGTTATGCGCCAGCAGCTGCGCGCCCTGTTTCTGATACCAGCGGGCAGCGGCAGCTTCTCCCCTGCGGCCGGTCTCGGCGCGGTTCATTTGCCGCTCTCCGGCCAGTAGCCCTGCTTTTTAAGGAAGCTGCGGCGGTAGAACGGCTGGATGCCGTACTGCGCGATCAGCTCGTAATGCAGCTTTGTGGGGTAGCCCTTGTGCTTTGCCAGCTGATACTGCGGGTACTGCTTGTCCAGCTCCAGCATATAGCGGTCTCGGCTGACCTTGGCCAGTACCGAGGCCGCGCCAATGCTGGCGCTGGTGGCATCGCCCTTGACCACCGGCTGTGCCGGGATCTGCAAGCCTGCGGGGGTGCGGTTGCCGTCCACCAGCACCAGATTGGGCACAATGTCCAGCTCTTCCACCGCCTGCTGCATCCCGCCCATGGTGGCGTTCAGGATATTTTCCCGGTCGATGACCTCCGGCCCCACAAAGACGATGCTGTAGGCCAGCGCTTTTTCGCAGATCTCGTCAAACAGCGCCTCGCGCTTTTTCTCGGTCAGCTTTTTAGAATCGTTGATGCCGTACACCGGGTTTTCCGGGTCCAGAATACAGGCCGCTACGCACACAGGGCCGCAAAGCGGGCCGCGCCCAGCCTCGTCCACACCGGCAAAGCAGCCGTACTGGCTGCGTACCTCGGCATCAAAGGCGTACAGCGGAGCAGAGATTTCCTCGTCCGAGCGGCGCTTCATTCCTCGTCCTCCCCGGCAAAGTCGGTCAGATCATCCCGCTGCGGCGGGCGTTCCAAAGAGATGCGCCCCCACTTGCAGGCGCGGAACTCGTCCACCAGCATGATGGCGCAGCGCTCGGTATTCACCTCGCCGCCGCGCACCAGCAGCCCGCGCTTGCGGCCGATGGCCTCCAGCAGCTCATAGGGCGGCAGTGCCAGCGTTTCGGCATCCAGCTTGTAGCGCTGTGCCACAAGGTCGGGATAGTTGCGGCGCACCTCGTCCAGCAGGTTCATGGCCAGCTCTTCTACGTCCAGAATATCGTCCTTGATGGAGCCGATGAAGGCCAGATTGGAGGCAATGGTCTTGGAATCGAACTTTTTCCACAGCACGCCGGGCATATCCAGCAGGTCAAACTTTTCGGTGCTGACCCACTGCTTGCCCTTGGTCACACCGGGGCGGTCTGCCGCCTTGGCGCGGGCAGAGCCCGCGAAGGTGTTGATAAAGGTAGATTTGCCCACGTTGGGGATGCCGCACAGCATCACCTGCGTTTTGGCACCGCCCATGCCGCGGTTCTGGCGGCGCTCCAGCAGACCGGAAAGCTCCTTTTCAATGGCCACCTTCACGGCGTTTGCGCCGCCCTTCTGCTTGGCGCTGATAGCCACACAGCCGGCATCTGCGGCGTGGAAGTAGCGGATCCACTCCTCGGTCACAGCCGGGTCGGCAAGGTCGGCTTTGTTCAGCGCATAGAGCTTGGGCTTGCGGTCGGTGATGCGCTCGATCTCCGGGTTCAGGCTGGAAAGCGGGATGCGCGCGTCCAGCAGCACAAGGCTGGCATCAACGTGCTGGATCTCCTGCTCCATCATGCGCAGAGTCTTGGTCATGTGGCCCGGGAACCACTGAATATTGTACTGGTTTGCAAACCGGGTATCCATTTCGTTCATTTTACCACCCCAAAATCTGTAAAGGGCATAAAGCACAGCAGTACCTTGCCCAGAATATCACGCTCGTCAATGCAGCCGACATAGGAGGAGCGGCTGTCCAGCGATTCATTGCGGTTATCCCCCATCACAAACAGGGTGCCCTCCGGCACCGTGAACGGGAACTGCACATCGTAGCCCAGATAGGTAGGGGCTGCAATGTAGTCCTCCTGCAAAAGTTCGCCGTTCACCGTGACCGTACCGGCATCGTAATCAATGCTGATGGTGTCGCCGCCCTTGGCAATGATCCGCTTGACCAGCGGCTTACCGTAGACGGTGTAGCTGTCCACGATGACCACATCGCCCCGCTGTGGGGTGTAGCCTGCCGCCCAGACGATAAGCTTATCGCCGTGGGTCAGGGTGGGCACCATAGAGCGTCCATCCACCTGAATGATGCGGAAGAAAAACGAAAAGATCAGTACCAGCACCAGCGCTGCGGAGATAAGCGCTTCGTACCATTCCAGCATGCCCTGCCCACGTACGGCGGAGGGAGACTGCTGCTGTTTTTCCATAGCTTTGCCACCAGCCTTTCTTGATTTTATGATACACCCGGGCTTTGAAAAAGAAAAAAGGGACAACAAGTTGTCCCTTTTCTCCCGGTTTCAAATCGGGGATGATCAAATATCGCTCTTGACCTTGGCAGCCTTGCCCGTACGGCCACGCAGATAGAACAGCTTTGCGCGGCGGACCTTGCCCTTGCGGACAACAGTGACCTTCTCAACGAAGGGGCTGTTGACGGGGAAGACACGCTCGATGCCGACACCGTAAGCCACGCGGCGAACGGTGAAGGTCTCTGCAACGCCGCCGTGCTTCTTAGCGATGACAGTGCCCTCGAAGGCCTGAATGCGCTCACGGTCGCCGTCCTTGATACGAACATCAACGCGGACGGTATCGCCAACGTTGAACTGAGGCTTTTCAGCCTTGATGCTGCCTTCAGAAATAATCTTCAGTGCGTCCATTTTTGAATCCTCCATTTGTTTTTAGACGTTCATGCACGGCATAGCCGTCAGAGGACCGCCCGTTTAATGATAAATACTTGTCATTAACCCCGCTGTGGTCTCAGCGGACACTAACGCCCTAATAGGATAGCACAAAACCGGCTTGAATGCAAGCAATTTAGCGAAAAATCTTGCAAAAATTTTCTGTTTTGCCTGATAGACGGACTTTTGCGCAGCTTTAGACAAACAGCTGCCGGTCTGCCGTCAAAAACTTGGTGCGCAGAATGTTGGCACTTGCGGCGGGCAGGCCGAACTTTTCTTCCAGAAAACCGGTGAGCAGCGAGGGGTTCAGGTTCAGCTCCTGCGCAGCGGGCAGGCACAGTTCCAGCTGCACGGTGTCTCCCAGTACAGTATAGCTAAGCTGCGGGATATGCTCTTTAAGGTTCACGATCTTTTTGCCGCGCTTGCTGTGCTTTTCCACGGGGGCTGTCTCCAGCGCATTATACTGCTCCAGCACCGCAGCGGCAGCCGCCGGGTAGCTGATGCGGTAGCAGGCAAAGGCGATGCTGTCCGCCTTCATTTCCACCGGAGCCACCCGGGTAACATGGATACCGGCGGGCATAATGGCGTTGAGGGCGGTCCGCCACTGGGCAAAATCCGGGGCTTCCGCCTCGGTCTTAACGTCCACGCACTCGCACTCGCTCTCCTGTCCCAGCGAGAGCGGGCAGGCAAAGGTCATGTAGATATGGGGGTTGAAACCCAGCGTATGCCACACCGGCAGACCGCTGCGCTTGAGCACCCGCTGCATCACCCGCTGCAGGTCCAGCAGGGAGATATAGGAGGCTTCATTTTTCTTTTCAAACGAGATTCTGACTGTAATCAAAGCAGGGACCTCCTAACAGATGGTTGGCACCGCAGGCGTTGCAGGCACGGTTGCAGGGCGGGGTGGTCTGGGCGGCCAGAGCCTTGTTGTACTCCCGCACCAGATACTCGTGGGTGATGCCGTAGTCCATGTGAGACCACGGGGTCACCTCGTCCAGCGCGATGGGGCGCTGGCAGTAGAAGGCGGGGTCGATGCCCAGGTCTGCAAAGGTCTGCATCCAGGTATCGTACTTGAAGCACTCTTCCCAGCCGTCGAAGTAGCAGCCGCGCTTATAAGCCTCCACGATGACCGGGGCAAGGCGGCGGTCGCCCTTGGCGAACACGCCCTCGAGGAAGCTGGTGGTGCTGTCGTGGTAGTTCACCTTGATCTTGCGGCTGTGCACGCTTTCCAACAGGTGCTTCTGCTTGGCCTGCAGGGTCTCGGCGGTATCCATGGGCACGAACTGGAAGGGGGTGTGGGGCTTGGGCACAAAGCAGGCGCAGCTAATGGTCACCTGCACGCCGCGTCCCTTGGCGTGGTTCGTGTTCTTGTAATAGAGGTCTACCACCCTTTGGGCGGTCTCGGCAATACCCTCGATATCCTCCATGGTCTCGGTGGGCAGGCCCATCATGAAGTAGAGCTTGACCGAGGTGTAGCCTGCATTGAAAGCGATGGTACAGGTCTTTTCGATCTCGTCCCAGGTGACGTTTTTGTTGATGACGTTGCGCAGACGCTGGGTACCGGCCTCGGCAGCAAAGGTCAGGCCGCTCTTGCGCACCTTGGTGGTCTTTTCAATGAGGCTCTGGGAGAAGTTGTCCACACGCAGGGAGGGCAGCGACAGGCTGACGTGCTCCTTGGGTGCCCACTCGTTCAGATCGTCCAGCAGCTCTTCCAGCTGACCGTGGTCAGAGGTGGAAAGGCTGGAAAGGCTCAGTTCTTCGTAGCCGGTGTTTGCACACAGATCCTGTGCTGCCTTGTTCAGCAAACTGGCATCGCGCTGGCGCATGGGGCGGTACAAGAAGCCTGCCTGACAAAACCGGCAGCCGCGCACACAGCCGCGCAGCACCTCGATGCTGGCGCGGTCCTGAATGGCGCCCACCATGGGCACCACAAAGTTTGTGGGCGGGGCAAACTGGTTCAGATCCTTGATGATGGCTTTGGTGATGCGTGCGGGGATGCCCGGCTCGTTGGGGGTGATGGCCTTCACTCTGCCATCCTCGTGGTAGGTGACATCGTAGAAAGCCGGGATGTACACGCCCGGGATCTTTGCAATGTTGAGCAGCAGCTGCTTTTTGGAGATGCCCTCTTTTTTGGCCTTTTCGATCTCGGCGCAGATGGCGGGCAGCTGGTTTTCGCCCTCACCCAGCTGGATGACATCAAAGAAATCCGCAATAGGCTCCGCGTTGCAGGCGCAGGGGCCGCCCGCAACGATCAGCGGCCAGCGGTCATCACGGTCTTTGGCGTAGAACGGGATACCTGCCAAGTCCAGCATGGCAAGGATATTGGTATAGGAAAGCTCGTACTGCAAAGTAAAGCCCACAGCATCAAAGGCCGTGAGAGGGTCCTTGCTCTCCATGGTGTACAGCGGCAGCTGCAGGCGCTCCATCTCTGCCTTCATATCCAGCCAGGGCATAAAGGCGCGCTCACACCACCAGTTTTCGTGGCTGTTGAGCAGCTCGTACAGGATCTTTTCGCCCAGAAAGGACATTCCCACCTCGTAGGTATCCGGGAAGCAGAAGGCAAAGCGCACATCCACCTTGTCCTTTTCTTTATAGATACTGCCGGGCTCGCCGCCGGTATAGCGGCCGGGCTTCTGCACCCGTCCCAGCGCTTCTTTCAGTTTGGGATCAAACATCGGGTCCTCCATAAACAATCCGTTTTTTGCGTTCTTTTTATTTTACCCCAAATGTGCCGGTTTTGCAATCGTTTCCGGCGGGTTGTGTGCACTTTCCGTATTTTTGCCGCCAGAGCGCCCCTGCATACGCCGCCATCTGTGCACCATCCAGCGGCGGGATTGGCAAAAGGTTGAACAGCCCCGTCAGCAGATTTGCCGCCCAGAACGCGCTGCCGCGGATGGTAGCAGCTTGCGCAAGACGCACCGCCCATACCCCGGCAAGGGCAAAATTGACCGCAGGCCCGGCGACGGCAAGCACGAACCGCTGGCGCGGGGACAGCCTCTCCCCTGCCGTGCGCATACAAAAGCCGGTCATGGTCACCTCAATGACCGGCAAATGCCTTTGCTGGATGCAGTAGACGAGGATGTGCCCCAGTTCGTGCAAAACAGCCGCCAGCAGCCCCAGACGCAGAAAACCACTGGCATCAAAATACAGCAACAGGTACACCATACCGCACAGCAGTACCGGGTCCCGGAATATAAGCTTCCCTGCCCGCACCCGGTTCATGGAGCGGTCTCCAGCAGGGCGGCGGGGTCGCAGGCAGCGCCCTGCTGCCACAGTTCCAGATGCAGGTGCGCACCGGTGGCGCGCCCTGTCTGCCCCACTGTGCCCAGCGTCTGCCCGGCCTGTACCACCTCTCCCGGGCGGACATAGAGGTATTGCAGGTGCGCGTAGCGGGTCTCGCAGCCATCCGGGTGCAGGATGCGCAGATGGTTGCCGTAGCTTGGGCTGTATGCCGCCGCAGTCACCACACCATCCTGCACTGCCCGCACCGCTGTACCCGCCGCACAGGCAAGGTCGAGCCCCTGATGAAACGCAGCTTTGCCGGTAAAGGGGTCGATCCGCTTGCCATAGACATCCGAGATGCGCCACACCGCAGTATCCAGCGGAAAACAGTACTTTTTCGTATTCCGCGCGGCCTGCACCGGTAGTGCAGCCAGCAGGCAGAGTGCCAGCCCTGCCAGCACCAGCGCCACAACGCCCCACCGCCGTCTGCGTATTTTTGCTGCCTGTCCGCTCCGTTTTGCCCGCATACACCGCCCTCCTATCCCGAAAAGTGTATGCACAAGCAACGGGCGGGAGAACATAAACAAAAAAACAGAGCCGCCGCACAAATTTCTGCGCAGCAGCTCTGGCTTTTGTTTATATGATTTTACAGATCAGCGCCGGAAAAAGCTCCCAATGCGTTCCAGCAGGCTCTTTTTCTTGGGTGCGATGACAACAGGCTTTACAGCCGGGCGGGGTGCAGCCGGAGCTTTGGGGGCGGGCTGCTGTGCCGCCGGGGCGGCCTTCTCGGCCTTTTCCGGTGCAGGCTGGAACACATGGGGCAGCTCCTGCTTCAGCTGCTCCACGGTAACTTCCTGACAGACTGCCGCCGGTTTTTCTGCTTCCGGGGCAGGGGTGGTGCACTTCCACGGCTCGGGGCGCTGCCAGTCGTTGCGCAGCAGCTCGTACATGCCCATCTGGCTGTTGACCAGCGGCTCGCCCTCGGCGGGCTTCACCTTCTGGTAGCTGCCGCTGGCATCCATGACCCGGGCGTTGACATTATCCCGCAGCTGCAGCTGAAGGATATCCGTGAGTTTTTGCACCAGAGCGGGATCCTCCACCCGCACGCCCACCTCTACGCGGCACTCGGTATTGCGGGTGAGGAAGTCACCAGAGGCAATATAAATGCGGGTATGGGTGCCATCGAAGAAGCTATAAATGCGGCCATGCTCCAGATACCGTCCCACCAGACTGCGGATGTGCAGGTTCTCGGTCTTGCCGGGCACCTCTGCGCGCACGCAGCAAATGCCGCGCACGATCATATCAATGCGCACCCCGGCGCAGCTGGCTTCCTGCAATTTCAGGATGATGTCCCGGTCGCTGATGGAGTTGTTTTTCAGGATCATGGAAGCCGGACGACCCATGCGGGCGGCAGCGATGACGTGATCCATCTCATCCAACAGCACGCTCTTGAAGCGCAGTGGGGCCACCAGCATCTTGTCGCTTTCTTCGGTAAGCTGCTGCACGGCCAGATTGCGGAACACCTTGGAGGCTTCCTCGCCGATGCGCTCGTCTGCGGTGATGAAGGAATAATCGGTATACAGCTCGCTGGTTTTTTCGTTGTAGTTGCCGGTACCGATCTGGGTGATGTAGGAGTAGCCCTCTGCGCCCTTGCGGGTGATGAGGGTCAGCTTGGAGTGCACCTTGTAATCCTCGAAGCCGTAGATGACGGTGCAGCCGGCGCTTTCCAGCTGCTTGGACCAGTCGATGTTATTCTGCTCGTCAAAGCGGGCGCGCAGCTCCACCAGCGCTACCACTTCCTTGCCGTTTTCGGCAGCCTCCATCAATGCCTGCACGATCTGGGACTCCCGCGCCATGCGGTAGAGGGTCATCTTGATAGAGATGACGTCCGGGTCCTGTGCGGCTTTTTTGAGCATGGCGATAAAGGGGCGAATGGACTGGTACGGGTAGCTGAGCAGCACGTCATGCTTCCGTACCTCGGCAGCCAGATCATAATCCGGCGGCGGCAGCATGGGGCGCGCGGGGGTGTAGAACAGTGCCGGGTGACCCTCGGCCTCCATGCGGCCGGAAAGCTTGAAGAAGAAGCTCAGATCCAGCGGGCTCTTTTGCAAGAACACCCGCTTGCGGGTCAGTTCCAGACGGCTGCACAGGAGCCGCTCCACCTCCGGTGCGGGGGCGGGAGTGATCTGCAAACGGACAGCGGCCAGCTTGCGGCGGCGCCGGAGCAGCTCGGTCATGATCTCACGATAGTCGATATCGTGATCCATCATGCCCTCTTTTACGTCGATATCTGCGTTGCGGGTGACCCTGAACAGGCATTTTTCCTGCATGGAATCCTTGCCGAAGATGCTGGACGCATAGTGCAGCACCAGCTCCTCGGTGAGGGCAAACTGCACAGCGCCGTCCTTTTTGATGAAGTGCAGCCGTTCCATCTGGCTGGAGATGGGCACGATGCCAAGGCTCTGCTCCTGCGTGTGCTTTTCCTTGAGCAGCACGCCAAGGTAGATTTCCTTGTTGCGCAAAAACGGGAACGGGTGGCGGTTATCCACGATCTGCGGGCTGAGGATGGGGAACAGCTCGGACTGGAAGTATTTTTTCCAGAGATGCTCCTCTTCCTTGGTCAGGTGGTCGAAATCCACCTTATGATAGCCGTTCTCTGCCAAATTTTCCAGCGCTTTTGCGTAGAATTTATCGCATTCTTCCTGCAGCTGCGCCGTTTTGGGCATAATGGCGGCAAGCTGCTCGGCGGCGGTCATGTTGGTCTTGTTTTCCCGCTTTTCCTTTTTGGTCTTGCTCTGCTCAAGGTTTGCGCGCTCCTGCAAGGAGCCCACGCGCACCATGAAAAACTCGTCCAGATTGGAGCCGTAAATTGCCAGAAACTTGATCCGTTCGCCCAGCGGGACATTCTTGTCCTTGCCCAGCGCCAGAACGCGGCGGTTGAAATCCAGCCAGCTCAGTTCGCGGTTGATAAAGATCGATTCGTCACTCATAACAATAAATCTCCGTATTTCCTCTTTGACCAAGGCAGCAAGCGGGCTGTGCCCTTTTTCAGATACACCCTAGCGGACATACGCTTGCCCTGCCCATGAATCCACCATTGCTTGGGTAATGCCCGGCACCTGTGCCGCATCCTCCACCTGTGCAAACGGGCCGTACTGCGCCCGGTAGTCCAGAATGGCCTGTGCATTGTGGGGGCCGACACCGGGCAGGGTGCTCAAAGCGTCTGCATCGGCTGTGTTCAGTTCCACCTGCGTATACGCTGCCAGCTCCTTTGTGTCCGGCAGTGTCTGCGGCGTTTGCGCTTGCAGCGGCACTGCAAACCGGAACGCCAGCACAGCACAGACCCCTGCGGCGGCAAGACACAGCAGCAGGAACAGCTCCTCGCGGCGTTTTTTGTTTTGCATAGGCTTCTTCTCCCATTCTACCTGATTTTTTGCTAAAAAGAAAGCCCTCTGCAGAAAAATTGCAGAGGACCTTGCATAAGTTTTACACAGATTTTTCAGCGGCACGCACCATGCGGTACAAAACCTCCACGGCAGCGCCACCGGCGGCATCCGTCAGGGTGACCTGCCCGGCGGCAAGGCGCAGTTCTGCCGGGGCATCGGCGGCCACTGCGCTGTGCTCCACAGCCTGCACCAGTTCCAGCATGGGCTGACCGCCCGCCAGCGCCAGAACCTGCTCTGCACCCACCTGCGCCATGGTGCAGACGGTGTCCAGCATTTCCCGTCCGGAGATCCGCTTGGGGGTGAGGACAAGGGTGTCCGGGGCGATGCGCTCACCCAGCAGGGCAACACGATCCCCGATGGCCTTTTCTGCCAACGAGATCAGGGGCACAGACTTGCTGTCCTGATACAGCAGCACCCGCAGCACCTGCTCGGGGTGGATATCGGCGGCGTTCGCCAGCAGATACGGAGTCCACTCCCGCCGCAGATGGCGCTCCAGTGCATTGCTCATGCGCAGCACCCGGGTGGTGCCGTCCTGCATCTGCACGGCAACGCCCACACCGGGGGTATCCGGCAGGCAGGCAAAAAGCTCCTGCTGCTGGGCAAAGCTGCACAGAGGCACCCGGTTGCCGTCGGCATAGTGGTAGGCCATGGTGCCGCCGCACACCAGCGCAGGCGCAGCCAGACGCACGCTGCCCAGAATAGAGCGCACGGCACGCGGAGAGCGCTGCGAAAAAACGGTCAGTCTGCCGCCGCGGCTGCTGAACAGCTGTAAAACGTCCCGCACCACTTGGGTCAGATTGCCATCCTCGCCCAGCAGCAGGTTATCCAGATCACAGAGCACCAGAGTGGATGCCAGAGAATCGTTCATGTGTTTTTCCTCCTGAGTGTTGCGAGAAAATGGGTAAAATAGTCCGGCAGCTCGGAATCAAACCGCAGCTGCTCCCCGGTGATGGGGTGGACAAAACCCAGCGTTTTGGCGTGCAGACACTGCCCGTGCAGGCTGGTGATGCAGTTGTGGGGGCCGTACACCGGGTCCCCTGCCACCGGGTGGTGAATGGAGGCCATGTGTACACGGATCTGATGGGTGCGGCCGGTCTTTAGGCGACATTCCAGCAGGGTGAACTCCCCCAGCCGCTCCAGCACCTTATAGCCGGTGTAGGCATACTTGGTGTGGGGCTCATTTGCCGGGTAGACCGCCATTTTTTTGCGGTCGGTCTTGCTGCGGCCGAGGTTTGCTTCCACAAAGCCCTCGTCCTGCGCAAAGCCGCCGTAAACTACCGTCTGGTAGGCGCGCTCCACGCTGTGCACTGCCATCTGCTGGGAAAGGCCGATGTGGGTGGCGTCGTCCTTTGCCACCACCAGCAGGCCGCTGGTGTCTTTATCAATGCGGTGGACGATGCCGGGACGGATCTCACCGCCAATGCCGGAAAGGCTGCCCTTGCAGTGCCACAGCAGGGCGTTGACCAGCGTGCCGTCCTGGTTGCCGGGTGCGGGGTGCACCACCATGCCCTTGGGCTTGTTGACCACCAGCAGATGGGAGTCCTCGTAGACGATCTCCAGCGGAATATCCTGCGGCACGGCCTCGATGGGCTTTGCGTCCGGGATCTCCAGCAGCACGGTGTCCCCTGCCTTGAGCTTCAGGCTTTTGGCCACAGTCTTGCCGTTGCACTGCACATGCCCCTCGGCCACCAGCGCCTGCAGCGCCGAGCGGGACAGGCCGGTGTCCTCGCCGCTGAGAAAGCGGTCGATACGCTGACCGGCAGTCTCCTGCTCTACGATAAATTCACGCTGTTCCATAATTTACTGCTCCTTGGAAGCGGCGTCATCGGCGTGCACTTCGTCCAAAAAGATCACCAGCACCCACAGTGCCACGCCCACGCAAACGCAGATATCTGCAAAATTGAACACGGCAAAGCGCATGAACAGCAGGTTGATGTAATCCACCACCTCGCCGTTGAGCACACGGTCGATCAGGTTGCCGATGCCGCCGCCCAGCACCAGCACCAGCGCTGCCTGCTGCAGGCGCTTGCCGCGGCTGCGGAAAAACAGGCCATAGGCGACCGCCAGCAGCGCCGCGCTTGTGGCGATGATCAGGAACAGCTGCTTGCCGCTGAGCAGGCTGAAGGCCATGCCCTGATTGAGCACAAACCGCAGCTCCACCACATGGGGGATGAGCGGCATAGCGCCTACCGGCTGCAAAACCTGCACCGCCCACAGTTTGATCAGCTGGTCGATGCCGATCAGCGCAGCCACAGCTGCCAGATTGAAGAGTACAAATGCCATTAGCTACCTCGTTTCTGTTATAAAAAACGGCGCTCCCCGTTCAAGGGAGCGCCGCCCTTTTTACAAAACAGATTTGTATTGATGCGGGACGCTTATGCTTCCACAACGCTGGCGCAGCGTGCGCACAGGGTGGGGTGTGCGGGGTGGCTGCCGATGGAAGCAGAGTACTTCCAGCAGCGCTCGCACTTGTCGCCGGTGGCGTGTGCAGCTGCAACGCCCAAGCCCTCGACAGCGCTGGCAGCGCCGCCCTCGCCCTTGACCAGTTCCACATGGGAGACGATCATCAGGTCGGCCAGCTCGTCCATGGGGATGCTGTTCAGCAGGTCATAGACGGCATCGCTGCAGTACAGGGTGACGGAGGCCTCCAGAGAAGCACCAATGAGCTTTTCAGCACGGGCCTGCTCCAGCACCTTCTTGACCTCGTCGCGCACAGCGATCAGCTGTGCCCACTTTGCCTTGAAGGCATCGTCGGCGGCGTACTGGCCAGCCTTGGGCATCTGCTCGAACACCACATACTTGTTCATGCCCTCGGTCTTGGGCATGAAGTCCCAGATCTCCTGACTGGTGAAGCACAGGATGGGGGCAATGATCTTGTCCAGAGCAACAAGGATCTTGTACATGGTGGTCTGGGCGGCCTTGCGGGCAGCACCGTTGGTGCAGTACAGACGATCCTTGGTGACGTCCAGATAGAAGTTGGACATGGCCACCACGCAGAAGTTGTACACAGCGTGGTAGACCTTGTTGAAGTCGTACACAGCGTAGCCTGCGTTGGTGTTGACGATCAGGTCATCCAGCGCAGCCAGTGCCCAGCGGTCGATATCCTGCAGCTGGTCGTCTGCCACACAATCGGTGTTGGGGTCAAAGCCGTCCAGATTGCCCAGAATAAAGCGGGCGG
>OHEF01000581.1_pt1 | contig 15114 bp, 9 predicted proteins | sample 1567171 | NCBI WGS metagenome assembly OHEF01 (sample SAMEA3879576, study PRJEB24766) | human gut metagenome | biome: human-associated habitat; feature: feces | place: USA | collected 1985/1987
CGTGCTTACAGCGTACAGCTGCTTAGCACATTATTGAATTATTAACGAACTATTGGTATATAAAAACAACAAGATTTCGCACGACATCCTATCGCATTTTGAAGGCGATGAAGAAAGGTAACCATTGAAGACAAGTAAAGAAATTGTCTGCGAAGTTCTATACTTTATAAATAAAAGTTTTTGTGTAATAGTTGTTTAATGACTAAAAGCAGACTTTAGGGAGTGCACTGACTACAGTTTTTAAATTTACGTATGGAAACAGTTATGAAAAGTAGTAAAAAGTAAAACACACACAAATATTATAGTTGATTTGTAAGCAAAAATTTGCTTTTATCATCTTTTTTACTTACCTTTGCGCCCAAAGTAGTTCAAGAAGTGAGGAAAATACGCAGATAACTGGCGTAAACCGACCTAAATTAGAACGAATAGCTAAAGATATATTATGTAATGCAGACAGTAAAAGAAGAATCATATCAAGCGATATTTAGGAAGTACTACCCTCGAATGTTTTATTATGCTAAACGTATCGTAGGGGAGGATGCTGCCGATGATGTAGTTCAAGAAGCTTTTCTTGAATTGTGGAATCGTATGGATGCATTGGAGACGGATGTCCCGCAGATAGAATCATACCTCTATAAGACGATTTATTCTAGAGGATTGAATTACTTGAAGCGCTATAAGAAAGTCAATACTGCAGCCATTGAAGATATCAACGAAATGCGTATGTCGTGCTATTTCTCTTCGTTGGGAGATGGAGAACAGGACATGGAAAACATGGAGTTGAGAAGAAAAATCAATCAGGCCATAGGGGAACTTCCTGATAAATGCAGGGAAATATTCGTTTTGAGCTATCTCAAGGATATGAAAAATAGTGAGATTGCTCTGATGATGAACGTATCCGTACGTACCGTTGAAGCTCATATTTATAAGGCTTTAAAGTCTCTTAGGGCTCGTTTGGGAATATTTTTTGTGTTTTTTGTACCTTTTTTATAGGTTATTGAGTAAGTGTTTTCTCAACAATTATTGTTGTGGTATTTAATAAGATTGTTAATTAATTAAGGATATTAAGCACGATTGTTATATGATAAATGAGGAATTAAAGGCGAGATTCTTGGCAGGTGAGTGCACGGAAGAGGAGCTCATCGCATTAAGGGATATATTAAAAAATTCTCCGGAGGAAAAACAAAAACTTTTCAAAGAAGAAAAGTTGAGCGATGAGTTCAAGGCGCAGTTCATGCCAAGGACCCAACTGATGCTTGCTGAACAGAGAATGCAGGCTAAGATCAGGGAGATGAAGGCTGAACAGCAGGCTGAGCATCATGCGCATATAATAGGTATGTGGCGTCGGGCTGCTGCGATTGCTGTGGTCTGCGTATTGGGTGGATTGGCCTGGTTCTATCTCCAGCACAATCCGATTTCTAATATGCAGATGCAGGTGGTGATGGCCAGTGCCGACAATGATACGACGGTTACTTTACCTGATGGAACTAAGGTCTGGCTCAACAAACTTGCTTCCATCAAATATCCGAAAGAGTTTGATGGTTCCGACCGTAAGGTAGAGATAGACGGTGAAGGTTATTTTGAGGTGACCAAAAATCCGCACAAGCCTTTCATCGTAGAGAGCGATGTGATGAGTGTTAAGGTGCTCGGTACCGTTTTCAATTTCCATGTGGATAAGGCTCATCAGCAGGCTTCCGTCAGTTTGCTCGAAGGTAAGGTAAGGGTAGAAGGAAATCATGATGAGGGTATGATCGTCTTGAAACCAGGACAGAAGGCATGTGTGGATGCGCGCTTAGGTAGTATGACGGTTTCTGAAACCGATGTCTATAAGAATGCAATGTGGCATGAGCACAAGACTTTCTTCAATAATGCAAGCGTGAATGAAATTGCCAAGATGCTGGAGAATATCTACGATGTGCAGGTGGTTGTTGATCCTACCATCAACCAGGATAATACTTACTCCGGTGTCATCAAAGAGAAGGAGACCATCGACTCGGTTCTCGATCTCTTGCAGAACACCCTGCCTATCCACTATCACGTGAAAGGCAGTAAGGTATTTATCACGAAGTAGTGAATCAGTAAGGTTTACACCTTAATTATATACTGTTATACGAGAAAAAGAGAGCACTTATTCAAAAAAATAATTTTTTGGGTAAGTGTTTTTTTGTTTTTTGCTGTTATATATTTGAAATTAATAACAACAAAAGGTAGTTATAATAACTTAAATGCTAAAAACAAGGATTATGACACATTGGTATCATTTACAAAAAACTAAAACCGCAGCTGCAGCCTTGGCTCTGATGTTGGTTTCCAGTTCCTGGACATCTGTAAAAGCCCAGATTTCGTTGAATGTTTCTCAGACCACTTTGGGAGCAGTCATCCAGAAAATCCAGAAACAGTCTAAATACCAGTTTACTTACGACGACAACTTGTCAAAGATGCAGGTGAATGCCGTTCAGGTGAAGAACGGTAAGGTAGAGGATGTTTTAAACAAGCTCTTGAAGAATAAGGGTGTATCTTATGTGATTAAGGATGGAATCATCTATCTGAAGAAAAAGGAAATTACTACAACTCCAAGCACCCAGCAACCAAGACAGAAACGTACATATAAGGGTACGCTTCTCGATGAAAACAAGGAACCTCTCATTGGCGCTACCATCCTCGTAAAAGGCACCAATCATCGTGCTGTAACTGATATGGATGGTAATTTTACCATCGAGACCGATGAACCTGCCCCTGTCTTGCAGTTTACATATCTCGGATATAAGACGATGGATATGGCTGCAAAGGAAGGACATAACGTGAACGCACAGATGCTTCCTGACTCTCAGGCGTTGAAGGAAGTGGTGGTTACTGCCCTCGGTATCAAGCGTGAGAAGAAGATGTTGGGATATTCCGTACAGGATGTCAAGGCGGATGCTCTCAATACGACTGGCGACCCTTCTGTGACTGGTGCCCTCGACGGTAAGGTGGCTGGTCTGCAGATGAATACTTCCAGTACGGGTCTCGGTGGTTCTACCAAGATCACTATCCGTGGAAACTCTTCTCTTACTGATAATAACCAGCCTCTTTGGGTGGTAGATGGTGTTCCTTTTACCGACAACCAGAGTTCTGATGTTTCTGCTTATGGCGGATACGACCGTGGTGGCACTTCTCTGGACATCAACCCAGAGGATATCGAGTCTATCTCGGTACTCAAAGGTGCCAACGCTGCAGCCCTCTATGGTTCACGTGCAGGTAATGGTGTGATCTATGTTACAACCAAGAAGGGTAGTCATAAGCAGGGCTTCGGCATCACATACAACGGTAACTTTACTTGGAGTAAGGTGGCTGAAACAATCCCTATGCAGAAGCAGTACGGACAGGGCTCTCAGGGTGCTACGGTTTATAAAACTGATGAGGATGGCAACAAGACGCTTTCCAGCGAGTTGGCATTCGGTGCTCCGCTTGATGGCAGAATGGAACCTTCTTTTCTCGGTGAGAACATCGCTTACCGCTATTATGGCGATAAGTTGAAGGATTACTTCAATACAGGTTTCTCCCAGTTCCATACCGTAGCTCTCGGAAATTCTGATGAGAAAGGTCATTTCCGTCTCTCTTTAGGTTTCAACGACAATAAGGGTCTTTTCGATGGAGAGAAATTGGATAAGCTGATAGTTGACCTTAATGCAGGTAGAACTATCAATAAGTATCTTTCTACAGATAGCAAGATTTCTGTTTCTCGCATGAAAGCTGAGAACCGTCCGATGACTGGTCTCAATGGAGAGGTAGCCCAGTTGCTTTTCATTCCAGGCAACGTGCGTTTGCAGGATCTTCAGACTTATACAACTCAGGACCAATTGCATCGCAACTGGTTCGGACCAGATATGCAGTATGCCAACCCATACTATGTTCGTCATCGCTTCCAGAATAGCGATGAGCGTTGGCGTGCCTTCGGTTACTATGGTGCTAATGTCAACGTAACCGACTGGTTGAAGTTTAATGCTAAATATGCTTTCGATTATTATCGCACACGCATCCAGGCCACAGACTTGAGTTTGGGTAACTCTGCTGTGAGCATTCCGGGCAGACACTGGAGCGAGATCGTTACCGATGATAATATGAGCCGTTCGGAGGAAAACAACTTCGAGCACAATATCTCTTTCCTCTTCTTGGGTGACAATCAGGTGACCAAGGATTTGCGCTTGGGTTACAATCTGGGCGCCAACATCATGTACCAGAAGTACGAGTTGCTGAGTGCTGCTACCAAGAATATGTTGGAGAAGGATAATTGGATTTTCAATACAGGTTATCAGTTGACCAATGCCAGTGAGAATGGCCATGAGCGCTCTATGTACTCAGCCTTCGGTTCTTTGCAGTTGGCTTTCCGTGAGTATCTTTCATTGGATCTTACAGCCCGCAACGACTGGTCATCTACCTTGCCAAAGGACAACCGTTCTTTCTTCTATCCAAGTGCAAGTGTGAGCTATATCTTCAGCGATTTCATGCGCTCTATCAACCATTCGTTGCCAGCGTGGATGACTTTCGCCAAGACTCGTCTGTCTTTCGCTCAGGTAGGTAAGGACCCAAACCCATACAATCTCTACAACACCCGTTCTTATACCTATGAGAATGGCATCCGTGTGCCAATTCCACAGACCGTGAAGAAGAACAGCAACCTGAAACCAGAGATCAAGTCTTCCTTCGAGTGGGGTCTTGAGATGAAGTTCCTGGAGAACCGTTTGGGATTTGATTTCACCTATTATTATACCAAGACCAAGAACCAGGCTATGCTTGTAGATGTATCTGCTCCTTGGACACAGCAATGGGTGAATGCAGGTAAGATTACCAACAAGGGTATTGAGCTGATGCTTTACGGCACACCTGTCAAGACCAAGGACCTCAAGTTCGATCTCACCATGAATATTTCCAAGAATATCTCCCGTGTAGATGAACTGGCTAATGGCGTGGATCACATCTACTTTAATGGCGATGGCGACATGCCAGTCAAGGTAGGTGCGAAGGCAGGAGGTAAGTTGGGCGATATCTATGCCAATAACCTCATCAAGCGCGATGCGAATGGTCAGATGGTGATTGGCGAGAACGGTCTTCCAATGCCTGTTACCAGTAGTGATGCAGGCGGAAATTTGGAGCAGTATATCCTCGATCATCCTATCGGAAACATCGAGCCAAAGCTTCTCATGTCTGTTACTCCAAGTCTGAACTATAAGGGTGTAAGTCTCACTGCGATGTTTGATATGCGATTTGGCGGCGATATCGTGAGCGTATCAGAAGGTATGGCTACTGCTGTAGGAACTTCAGAGCGTTCGGCTTATCGTGGTGAGTACAAGGAGTTGAATGGTGTGAGCGACTACTATATGGTAGTTCCTGGTGTGACAGCCGACGGACAGGTGAATACCAAGGAGGTAAGTGCACAGTCTTACTATTCCAACATCGGTTTGTACAAGTCGCAGAAGGGTTATGCAGAGATGTTTATCCACAGTGCTTCCTATATCAAGTTGAAGGAACTCGCATTGGGTTACAGCCTCCCAAAGAGCGTGCTCAAGAAGACTCCTCTTACCAATGTGAAGTTGTCATTTGTGGCACGTAATCTCTGCTTCCTGCTGAAACATACACCAGGCAATCCTGATGGAGGTTATGATACTTCTATGTTCTCACAGGCCCTTGACTTTGCCGCAGTGCCATATACCCGCACCTTCGGTTTCTCAGTCAATGTAGGCTTCTAAATACTATCAACTACAACATAAACAGTTCAAGACAATGAAAAAGACGATTATATTCAAGACGATGCTTGTGTCCATGGCATTGGTAAGTTTATCTTCCTGCTATGACATGGATGAGATGAGCAAGAATCCATACGAATTGCCTGATAACACTACTGGCGGCGGTGAAGAGCAGCCTGGTGAAGAGGACAATACCAAGTATGCCGATATCAATATCGACTATAAGGTGAGCAAGGAAGACTCCTTGGCGTTGAAGAGTGAGTTGAGCTCTGCCAACTCTGTTTTCCGCAACTTCCTCTATGAGGGATTTTTCAATGACTATCAGATCACTACCAACTTGAGTCATGATATCTATGCAGGTTTCGTTGCCAATAACCAGCCTAAGCATGGTGGTGCATCTCCTGATTATTCATATAAAGATGGATGGAGTGCTGCGCGCTGGAGACATTTCTATACCGACCGCAGCAGTGAGTATCGTACCTTGTTGCGTGCCTATAAGTTCAATGAAAATACCAACAAGTACAAGAACTTATTCTACGTCACACGTATCTACTATGCTTTCTTAGCGCTTGCCAACACCGATACTTATGGCGATATGCCTTTCAAGGAGTATGTACAGGCTAAGATTCCTGAGACCAACAATGTGGCTTATAATACTCAGGCAGAGGTTTACGATGCCATGTTCCGTATGTTGGAGCAGGCTGTTGATAGCATCAAGCCAAACGATGCAACTCAGATAGGTTACGCTACCGATGATATCTGCTATCATGGTGACTGGAACAAGTGGCTCCGCTTTGCCAATTCTTTGCGCCTTCGCATGGCTTTGCGTATTTCCAATGTAGATCCTGCCCGTGCTAAGGAGGAGGCTCAAAATGCTCTCAACAACCAGTATGGTCTGATGCAGAGCAATGAAGACAATATGCAGATTGTTCCTAAGTATGCTCCTGTAAGCCAGGGCGGTACAGATGACGTTGGTAACGAGCATCCTCTGGTGATGTGTAGTGTCTGCTACAATGGTGAGAGCGTAATGTCTAAAGATCTGGAGAACTTCTATCGCAATGCCAGTGAAGGTGGAGCAGAATATAAGATCAAGACAGGTAGAAATAACTATGTCACCAAGAAGATAGACCCACGTTGCTTGGTAAGCTGGTATCGCATCAAGATGACAGAGAGTACTTTGCAGGCTGGTGAAGATAGCCAGAGAGAAGACTTCGTAGGTTGTGAGCGTGGTGCTCAGGCTCCTGTCATAGACATGGGAACCTTGAATTATTCACTCACCCGTACTGCGCCTAAGAGTCTGGGCAAGAACTTGAATCCTAACTACTTCTTCAGTCGTGAGCGTGCTTACCTCCTCTTGGGCTATGCTGAGTCTGAGTTCCTGAAGGCAGAGGCTGTTTTGCGTGGATGGGCTGGCATGGAACTTACAGGTACCGTAGAGGATTACTATAAGTCTGGTATCAAGGCATCTATGGACTGCTACGGCATTGCCAATGACAAGGCACAGGCTTACATCGATGGTGAGAAGGCCCTTACGGGTAAGGTGTTCGAGGGTAAGGGCAAGGAGAAGCAGCTTGAAGCAATCATCACTCAGAAGTGGATGGCTATCTTCCCTAATGGTAATGAGGGATGGGCTGAGTTCCGTCGCACCGACTATCCTGCTTTGGCAAATCAGTTGACCAACAATAGTGGAGGTGACGTGCCTATGGGTAAGAATATCAAGCGCATTCTCTATCCTTTCAGCGAGAATAACAACACTTACTTCACTTCTCATCCAGAACTCCAGAAGGTGAATACTCAGGGCACAAGACTCTGGTGGGATGTGGCTGATACCAATGACGCTGACGGCCATCGCCTGCAGCCAAACAATTTCAGATAATCATTTAGACTGTTGTCTATGAAAAGAAAATCAGTTTTGTTCATATTTGTATTCTTCACCTTGATAGCGCAAGCCGTCAGGGTGAATGTACAGAATGCGGTAGATTTCGTGCAGCCTCTCATGGGTTCCGATTCCGACCATGAACTTTCCACAGGCAATACTTATCCTGCCATCGCCATGCCTTGGGGCATGAATTTCTGGGTTCCACAGACAGGAAAGATGGGCGACGGATGGCAATATACCTATGCAGCTAAGAAGATAAGGGGTTTGAAGCAGACGCATCAACCGAGTCCCTGGATCAATGATTACGGTCAGTTTTCATTGATGCCTATCGTGGGTAAACCGGTATTTGATGAGGAGCAGCGTGCCAGCTGGTTCTCTCATAAGGCAGAGAAGGCTACACCTTATTATTATAGTGTCTATCTCGCCGACTATGATGTGACGGCAGAACTCTGTCCTACGGAACGTGCAGCCCTGATGTCCTTCACCTTTCCTCAGACCGATAGTGCTCATGTGGTAGTTGATGCTTTCGACAAGGGCAGCTTCATCAAGGTTTTCCCGAAGGAGCGAAAGGTGGTGGGCTTTTCTACCCGCAATAGTGGAGGTGTTCCTGAGAATTTCAGAAATTACTTCGTTATTGAGTTCGACCATGATTTTGAGGCTTTCGTCAATGTGAAGGATGGTCAATACCAGGGTATGGTTCAGGGCGGTTATCAGGAGACTTACCAGCAGGAAGGCAATCATGTGGGCACCATCATCTCCTTCAAGATTCGTCAGAGAGGCGAGAAGGTTGTGGCTCGTGTGGCTTCTTCCTTCATCAGTGAGTCACAGGCCTGGCAAAACCTTCAGGAATTGGGACAGGCAGATATGCAGCAGCTCTGTCAGCAGGGTAGAAACCGCTGGAATGAGGTACTCGGCAAGATAGAAGTGGAGGATGAGGACATTGACCATCTCCGTACTTTCTATAGCTGTCTCTACCGCTCCGTTCTCTTCCCTCGTGCTTTCTATGAGAAGAATGCAGCCGGTGAGGTGGTTCACTACAGTCCTTACAACGGAACCGTACAGAAGGGCTATATGTTTACCGATACCGGTTTCTGGGATACTTTCCGCTGCCTTTTTCCACTGCTCAATCTGATGTATCCTTCTGTGAATGAGAAAATTCAGGCGGGTCTTGCAAATACCTATCTCGAGAGCGGATTCCTGCCAGAGTGGGCGAGTCCGGGGCATCGCGGTTGCATGGTGGGCAACAACTCAGCCTCTGTGGTGGCCGATGCTTATCTTTCCGGTTTACGTGGTTATGATGCAGAGACCCTTTGGCAGGCTGTGGTTCATGGAGCCAATGCTGTTCATCCTGAAGTGAATTCTACCGGACGTCATGGTTTTGAGTACTACAATAAGTTGGGCTATGTGCCTTATGATGTGAAAATCAATGAAAGTGTGGCCCGTACCTTGGAATATGCCTATGATGACTGGTGCATCTACCAGTTTGGCAAGGCGCTCGGCAAGTTAAAGAAGGAACTGAAACCTTTTGCCAAACGAGCGATGAACTATGAGAAGGTGTTCGACAGGGAGAGTGGTCTGATGCGCGGAAGATTGCTGAATGGAAAATTCCAGTCTCCTTTCAATCCGCTCAAGTGGGGCGATGCCTTTACCGAGGGAAATGCCTGGCATTATACCTGGTCGGTATTCCACGATCCTGAAGGACTCATCCGTCTGATGGGCGGAAAGGAGAAGTTCAACCAGATGCTTGACTCGGTATTCCTTCTCCCTCCTGTTTTCGATAATAGCTATTACGGATTTACCATCCATGAAATCAGAGAGATGCAGGTGATGAACATGGGCAATTATGCACACGGCAACCAGCCTATCCAGCACGCCATCTATCTCTATGATTATAGCGGACAACCTTGGAAGTGCCAGTATTGGGTGCGACAGGTGATGGACCGCCTCTACACACCGACACCAGATGGTTATTGCGGCGATGAGGACAACGGTCAGACTTCAGCCTGGTATGTTTTCTCTGCGATGGGCTTCTATCCGGTTTGCCCTGGTTCAGGACAGTATGCATTGGGTACTCCTTACTTCAAGTCTATGAAACTCCATCTGGAGAACGGACTGCAGGTAAGCATACAGTCGGAAGGTGACGGATGCTATGTTGATGACATGCAGATGAACGGAAAGAAGTATGATCTTAATTATCTCGACCTGAATTCTCTGAGGCAGGGTGCGCAGATCTCTTTCCGCCTTTCTGAAAAACCGAATTTGCAGAGAGGTATTCTGGAGTCAGATGCGCCATACTCTTTCTCAAAATTCATGAAATAGTATCATTAAAATATATCTTAAATTCAGAAAATGAGAAGAAGAATCTTTCCTATATTATTATTGTTGGCTTGTGTGATAGGTGGAGACTATCCACAAGCCGCTTTTGCTCATGATAAAGCTCAGGCAACCTCCTGTCTGACCCAATTTGTCAATCCAAGAATCGGAACGGGCGGTCATGGTCATGTATTCCTCGGTGCCAACGTACCTTTCGGTTATATCCAGCTGGGACCTACTGAGCATACCCGTGGTTGGGACTGGTGTTCCGGTTATCATCAGTCAGACTCCATTCTCATCGGCTTTGGTCATCAGCACCTCAGCGGAACGGGTATCGGAGAATTAGGCGATGTTGCTTTCCTCCCAGTGACAGATGCTCATCAGAAGAAAGTGCTCTTCCATCATGCCAATGAGAATGTTCGCCCGGGCTATTATGCGGTGAAATTGCAGCAGCCGAATGTATGGGTGGAACTTACCGCCACCAAGCGTGCTGGTTTCCATCGCTATACCTTTGGGGCAGACGTGAAGAAGGCACAGTTGGTACTCGACCTTTTTCAGGGTATCGGATGGGATAAACCTACCGATTATGCGCTGGATGAGGTGAAGGAAACTGCAGTGGCTGGTCATCGCTTCTCTACAGGATGGGCGAAGGACCAGAAGAATTTCTTCGTGGCTGAGTTCTCTCAACCGGTTCAAGTACAACCGCTCGATAGTGGACGCTGGCTGGTTCAGGTGGCAGATGCCACCCGCCCTCTGATGATCAAGGTTGGTCTCTCTGCAGTCAGCATTGCCAATGCCCGACAGAATCTGCAAACAGAGATTCCTGACTGGAATTTTCATCAGGTAGTGGCGCAGGCTGACGAGGCATGGAATCGGGAATTGGCTAAGGTGAAGGTGGAAACTTCAGATTCCATTGCCCGCCGCATTTTCTATACAGCCATGTATCATTCGATGACCGCTCCATCCGTATTCTCTGATGTCAACGGAGAATATCGCGGTGCCGACGGTAAGGTGCATCAGGGTGATTTCACCAATTATACCACCCTTTCTCTCTGGGATACTTATCGTGCAGCCCATCCGCTGATGACGCTCATCCACAAGGAAATGCTCCCAGACGTGGCAAGTACCTTTATCAATATCTATCGCCAGCAGGGTAAGCTCCCGGTATGGCATCTGATGGGCAATGAGACCGACTGCATGGTGGGCAATCCGGGCATCCCGGTGCTTGCCGACCTGGTGCTCAAAGGATATGTCAAGGATAAGGAGGGAGCCTATGAGGCCATGAAACAGTCGGCATTGCGTGAAGACAGAGGTCTCGGTCTTCTCAAGAAATATGGTTACCTGCCTTATGACAAGGATCCGGAAATGGAGACTGTGGCTAAGGGACTGGAATATGCGCTGGCTGATGACTGCGTGGCGAAAGTGGCCCGACTCTTAGGCAAGAAGGCGGATGCGAAGTATTTCGCAGAACGTGCCCAGAGTTATCGTAAATATTTTGACCCGAAGACCGGTTTTATGCGTGGCATCGGTACCGACGGCAAGTTCCGCGAACCGTTTAATCCTTTCTCAGCCGTTCATCGTCAGGATGATTATACCGAGGGAAATGCCTGGCAATATACCTGGCTCGTTCCGCATGATGTGTATGGACTGGTGAAGCTCTTCGGTAATGAACAGAAATTTGTGACCAAGCTCGACTCCCTTTTCATCGTAACGGGCAATATGGGCGATAATGCCTCTCCTGATATTTCTGGTCTCATCGGACAGTATGCCCACGGTAATGAACCGAGTCATCAGGTACTCTATATGTATAATTATGTAGGTCAGCCTTGGAAGGCAGCCCGTCTTATTCGCCAGACCATGAATGAGATGTATAAGGATGATTTCGACGGTTTGAGTGGAAACGAGGATGTGGGTCAGATGTCAGCCTGGTATATTCTCTCTGCGATGGGACTCTATCAGGTAGAACCTGCAGGCGGCAAGTATATCATCGGCAGTCCGATCATGGACAAGGCTACCATCAGCTTAGGCGACGGCAAGAACTTCTCCATTATCTGCAAGAACAACAGTTCGGAAAATATCTACGTGCAGTCTGCCAAACTCAACGGTAAAACCTATACCAAGTCGTATATCATGTACCAGGATATGATGAAGGGAGGAACCCTCGAACTCCAGATGGGCAATCAGCCATCCAAGTGGGGAACCCGTGGTGCAGATAGACCTTAAAAGAAATCACAATTAAAATCGAAACATAAATAAACCCAGACAATGAGAAAAACAATATTTGCAATAGCCCTGATGTCGGCAATGTCGGCGATGGCACAAAAGCATGCTGAGGTAGATGTTCATGCCCGCTACACTAAGGTGGTAACACCTGTCAATGGCAAGTATGAGTCCAAGCGTCCGCCTGTAGCTGAGCGTCTCTTTACTTCAGAGGCAGTGGAGAAGAAAATCAAGGAAGTACAGAAACTCCTCAAGAAGAATCCGAAACTCGCCTGGATGTTCGCCAACTGTTATCCGAACACGCTGGAAAGTACGGTGCATTATCGCCAGTTGGCTAATGGCGATGACGATACCTTCGTCTATACAGGTGATATTCCAGCCATGTGGCTCCGCGATTCAGGTGCTCAGGTTTGGCCATATGTAGCCCTTGCCAACAAGGATGAGAAATTGAAGAAGATGCTGCGTGGTGTCATCCTGCGCCAGTTGAAGTGCATCAATATCGACCGTTATGCCAATGCCTATAATGACGGACCTACCGGAGCAGGTTGGCAGAAGGATGATACCGAGATGAAGGCAGAGGTTTTCGAGCGCAAGTATGAGATAGACTCTTTCTGTTATCCTATCCGCCTCGCTTACGAGTACTGGAAGGTAACAGGCGATGACTCCATCTTCGGAGAAGACTGGATGCAGGCTATCGGAAATATCCTCAAGACCTTCCATGAGCAGCAGCGCAAGGAAACAGCCAAGGCTTACCACTTTACCCGCATGACCGATCGTGCCTTCGATACCGTGGGCTGGGATGGTTTCGGAGCTCCTGTCAAGCCAGTTGGTCTCATTGCTTCCCTGTTCCGCCCTTCAGACGATGCCACGATTCTTCCGTTCCTGATTCCTTCCAATTTCATGGCGGTTTCTGCGATGAATAAGGCGGCTGAAATCCTGAAGCATGTGGCAGAGATATCAGAGACTGAGCAGAAGAATAAGGCACTCGGGATTGCACAGGATTGTTCTGCCTTGGCAGCCGAAGTAAAGGATGCCCTGCAGAAATATGCAGTCTATGATCATCCTAAATATGGCAAGATTTATGCGTATGAGGTAGATGGTTTCGGCAACCGTCTTCTGATGGATGATGCCAATGTTCCATCGCTTTTAGGTATGGGCTATTTGGGTGATGTTGAGATGAATGATCCGATTTATCAGAACACCCGCCGTTTCGTATGGAGCGAGGACAATCCTTGTTTCTTCCGTGGTAAGGCAGGCGAGGGTATCGGCGGTCCTCACATTGGTTATGATATGCCTTGGCCGATGTCTATCATGATGAAGTGCTTCACAGCCCAGAGTGATGATGAGATTCGCTGGTGTATGAAGACCCTCCTGAATACCGATGCAGGGATGGGATTCATCCATGAATCTTTCCATAAGGATGATGCTTCGAAATACACCCGTGCCTGGTTTGCATGGCAGAACACCCTCTTCGGAGAGTTGGTCATCAAGCTCATCAATGATGGTAAGGTAGATTTGCTCAACAGTCTCTAATTGATTTCCAAAAAAGTCACTAATTGATTTTTCTAAAAAGTAACGACAATGAAAGAAATTAAAATCATAGGTTCTGCTCTTCCCAACATTCCTTGGGAAGACAGACCAGAAGGCAGCAGCGTGCCGCTCTGGCGCTATTCTCAGAACCCTATTATCAAGCGTAATCAGCTACCCGACTCCAATAGTATCTTCAATAGTGCAGTAGTTAAGTTTAAGGATGGTTTTGCAGGTGTATTCAGATGTGATGACAAGAATCGTCGTATGACTCTTCATGCCGGTTTCAGCAAGGATGCCGTACATTGGGACATTGATGAGGACACCATCCATTTCGAGTGTGATGATCCTGAGGTAGGAGAGTGGGGTTATGGTTACGACCCTCGTGTGTGCAAAATAGGCGAAAAGTATTATGTCACCTGGTGCAATGGTTATCATGGACCAACGATTGGTGTGGCATGGACAGAGGATTTCAAGACCTTTCATCAGTTGGAGAATGCTTTCTTGCCTTACAACCGCAATGGTGTGATGTTTCCTCGCAAAATCAATGGCAAGTTTGCCATGCTGAGTCGTCCGAGTGATACTGGTCATACAGCCTTCGGTGACATCTTCTATAGCGAGTCACCTGATTTGGAGTATTGGGGGCATCATCGTCATGTGATGGCTCCTGCAGCTTTCGAGGAGAGTGCTTGGCAGTGCATGAAGATTGGTGCTGGCCCGGTGCCTATCGAGACTTCCGAGGGTTGGTTGCTGCTTTATCATGGTGTGCTCCATTCCTGCAATGGATATGTTTATGCTTTTGGTGCAGCCTTGCTCGATTTGGATGAACCGTGGAAAGTATTGGGCCGTTCAGGTCAGTATTTGATTACTCCTCAGGAGCTCTACGAGTGTGTAGGAGATGTACCTAATGTCTGCTTCCCATGCGCATCTCTCTGTGATGCAGAGACGGGTCGCATTGCAGTATATTATGGTTGTGCAGATACCGTTACCGGATTAGCCTTCGGTTATGTACCGGAAATCATCGACTTCATCCGCCGTACCAATATTATCAAGTAGAATCTTCAGAAAACATATTGATTTTTTTATGAAAAACGGTGTATTTCATAAAAAGCAGATTTATCAATAAGGCTATAAATTGATGTTAGGTTAAGATGTATTATTTATCTAAAAAAAGTTGTTTTTAGGTTTAGTTTAGGTTTATTAAAACCGCTATAGTTTTGCGTGAGCATAGCTATAGCGGTATTTTTTTGAATAAAAAAATAAAAAAAATGCATTTTGACTAAGTATTTTGGTTTTTATTCTTGTTATAAGTGCAGAAAATAGCTAAAAACGAGGAAAAATTCTCAAAAACGGCGAGATACTCAAAAGCAGAAAATAAATTATTAACTATACAATATTAACTAGGGTGTCCAGTTCTCTGTTCTTAAAAACAAGCTGGAAACATCCCTGTTA
>OHEF01000597.1_pt1 | contig 14728 bp, 10 predicted proteins | sample 1567171 | NCBI WGS metagenome assembly OHEF01 (sample SAMEA3879576, study PRJEB24766) | human gut metagenome | biome: human-associated habitat; feature: feces | place: USA | collected 1985/1987
GGATTGGATTCGGCAGTATTCCAAAACAGATGAAACCGAAACGTATCTGCGAGGCTTTCTCGGTAGAATGCTGTTCTCCGGCGATGATATTTATAAGCCGGTCAAGGTTTTGTCTGGTGGGGAAAAAGTCCGCTGTATGTTCTCTCGTATGATGCTGTATCATTCCAACGTATTGCTGTTAGACCGTCCGACCAACCATCTGGATTTGGAAAGCATTACTGCTGTAAACAATGGCTTGACGGCATTCAAAGGCGTTGTCATTCTGTCCTCACACGACCACGAAATTTTACAGACGGTTGCAAATCGCATCATTGAAATCACACCAGACGGCTGTCTGGACAGACAAGGCACTTATGAAGAATTTCTGGACTGGAAAAAGGAAAACCAGAAATAAATCTGCCCAACCCCATCATCAACCGGAAAAATAAAGGAGTATCAATTTCATGAAATCCAACCTCATCTGTATGTTGATTACCATCATTGCATACTTGATTTTAATGATTGTAGTCGGCATTCTCGCATCCAAAAAAAATAAAGACACCAGCGATTTCTACCTAGGCGGCAGAAAGCTGGGGCCAATCGTCACCGCCATGAGTGCAGAAGCCTCTGACATGAGCAGCTACTTGCTGATGGGCTTACCGGGGCTGGCACTGCTGACTGGCTTTGCCGATGTTGGCTGGACGGTCATTGGTCTGGCAATCGGTACATATCTCAACTGGCTATTCGTTGCAAAACGGCTGCGAATTTATTCTCAGCACAACGGCTCGATTACAATTCCAGACTTTTTCTCGAACCGCTATCACGATAACAAACATTTCCTGATGGGCATTTCTGCCATCATTATTCTGATTTTCTTTGTGCCGTATACTGCATCTGGTTTTTCCGCCTGCGGAAAGCTGTTCCAGACGCTGTTCGGGATGAACTATCACGCTGCGATGATTTTAAGTGCTGTAATCATCATTGCCTATACCAGCATCGGCGGATTTTTGGCTGCCAGCACAACCGACCTGCTCCAGAGCATTATTATGACCGTTGCACTGGTCATGGTAGTTGTCTTTGGAATTGTCAAGGCTGGCGGTATAGATGTTGTCATGGAAAATGCAAAGGCTCTGCCGGGCTATCTTTCCTTCAACCACACCTATGATATTACAACCAATTCTGCAAAACCATACAGCATTCTGACCATCTGTTCCACCTTGGCTTGGGGACTGGGCTATTTCGGAATGCCGCATATTCTGCTGCGATTCATGGCAATTGAGGACAGCAGAAAAATCAAGACTTCCCGTAGAATTGCCTCTATCTGGGTTGTCATCTCTATGGGCATTGCCATTCTGATTGGTTTCATCGGAAAAACTCTGATGACCAACAGTACAATTTCCGTACTGGGCGACAATCCGGACAATTTCAGTGCAGAGTCGGAAACTGTTATCATGAAGATTGCAACGCTGATTAGTGAACATGGCGTTCTGGCAGCGTTGTTTGCTGGTCTGATTTTTGCCGGAATTCTTGCCTGCACGATGTCTACTTCAGACTCTCAGCTGCTGGCAGCATCCTCCAGTATGTCAGAAAACCTGCTGCAAGGCGTGTTCGGCATCAAGCTTTCGGAAAAGACTGCCATGCTGGCAGCACGTGCCGTTCTGCTGATTATCGCTGTGATTTCCATCGGTATCGCATGGAATCCGGACAGCTCTGTTTTCCATATCGTATCCTTTGCATGGGCTGGATTTGGTGCGACTTTTGGACCTGTTATGCTGTGTGCGTTATTCTGGAAGCGTTCCAACAAGTGGGGAGCTTTGGCTGGACTGGTTGCCGGCGGTGTGATGGTATTTGTATGGAAGTTCCTCGTTCGTCCGCTGGGCGGAGCATGGGATCTATACGAACTGCTGCCAGCCTTTATCGTGGCTCTGGCTGCCATTGTTATTGTTTCGCTGCTGACAAAAGCACCGGATAACGAACTGGTAGAAGAATTTGAAGCTGTTCAGGCAGAATGCAAACGATAAAATCAAACATTCAATCATTCTGAAACACAAAACACCGCTGCGGAGGTTGCAATTCCATCCACAGCGGTGTTATTTTTATCGTTTTTCTGTTCTAATTAGTCAGCCAGCAACTGTTCTGCTGCTGCCAGCTTTGCACTGCATACAAAGACATCCATTGCCTTTTGCAGTTCTTCTTCGGTCGGGAATGTCGGAGAAATCCGGATGTTTTCATCTTCTGGGTCTACGCCATACGGGAACGATGCCCCTGCACCCGTCAGAACGACACCAGCATCCTTACAAAGCTGTACAATCCGCTTTGCACAACCCTTCTGATTGAAGGAGATGAAGTAACCGCCCTTTGGATTCGACCAAGTTGCAATGCCCAAATCACCCAGTTCCTTTTCCAGTGTGTTGACAACAATTGCAAACTTCGGAGCAATCAATGCCTTATGCTTCTTCATGTGTTCCAGCAGGTTTTCAAACTTGCCGTCAAAGAACCGCAGATGCCGCAGCTGGTTCATCTTATCAAAACCAATCGTTGCAAAGCCCAAGGACTTCTTCAGGCTTGCCAAGTTTCTTTCGCTGGCTGCCATTACTGCAATTCCGCTGCCCGGGAAGGTGATTTTAGAAGTAGATGCAAACATATAGCAAATATCTTCGTTACCAACCTTCTTTGCTTCTTCCAGCAGGTTTGCCTGTACCGGCGGATTGTCAACCAGATGGTGTACACAGTATGCATTATCCCAGAAAATCCGGAAATCTGCTGCCTTCGGCTTCAGTGCTGCAAACCGCTTTACAACTTCATCGCTATATACGACCCCACCCGGATTGGAGTACATCGGCACACACCAGATACCCTTGATGCTGTCATCTTCTGCAACCAGTTTTTCTACGATGTCCATATCAGGGCCATCTTCGTTCATCGGCACATTGATCAGTTCCATACCAAAGAACTGGGTTACTGCAAAATGGCGGTCATATCCCGGAACCGGACACAGGAACTTCACATGATCCAGTTTGCCCCACGGTGTACCACCCAAAACACCGTTGGTCATTGCAACAGACATTACCCAGTACATAATGTTCAGGCTGGAGTTTCCGTATACAATAATTTCTTCCGGCTTTACGCCCAGCATCGGTGCAAAGAATGCCTTTGTTTCCGGCAGTCCATCCAGAACCCCATAGTTCCGGCAGTCCAGACCGTTTTCAGCCAGATAATCGCCCTTCTTCAGGCAATCCATCATATCCATGCTCAGTTCCAACTGTGCTGGTGCTGGCTTCCCTCTGGACATATCCAGCTTCAGATTTTCTTCCTGAAACTGCTTGTATGCCTGCTGACATTCTGCCTGAAATGCCTCCAACTCCGCATGATTCTTTTCCTGTAATCTCATTGTTTGCGTGTGAATTTCCGTTCGGAAATTCTACTCCTTTCTGCAATCTTCCATGTGCACGGTTTTTGTCGAACCCTGCAAATTTGCTACGGTCTTATTATAACATACCTTTCCCTCGCTTGCAAGTGTTCGTGTAGAAAAAACAAAAATTTTAAAAAAAGAGAAAACAGCAGGTCTGTTTTCCAGCAAATCGACTGTTTTCTCTATGAAATCTTATTTTTATTCCGATGTTTTTTGTTCTTCTGCGGTACAAAGCTTAAAAATACCGCCGTCCAATGCATAGAAGACACCGCCTGCATACTGACATTTTTCCGTCAAATCCCCGCAGGATAACTTTGCAGCCAACTCCGGCTTCATATATTGCTTCGCATACCGATAAATTTCCTGCCAGTGTGGCAAAGTGAAATCAGGGCGATACAGATAAAGCTGCTCAATCGGATACATCACCAGAATGCTGCTCCAAAACTGGCAGAACTGCTGCATCATCTCTTCCATCAAGTCTGACAGAATCGGGTCAAAGTCCTTACCCTCTGCACAGGCTGCGGTAAACAAATCCGGCAGTGTCATTGTTTCCAGCTTTCCGCCTGTCAGGTCATACAAGACTGGCGTTTGCTCGGCACTATAATACGGCTTTACTCGCTGCTGCAATGCAACTGGCGTCAGCAAGTCGCCCACAGTTTGATTTGGAGAAAGCGGCAATCCCTGCATAGAAATCGGCTTGCCGTTTAGACACTCCATGGTATGCGAGCGACAGACGATAGAAACATAATAATCTGCCCCATCTGCACAGAATAAAGCAATAATTTCCTGCTTTGGTTTCTGATACAGGCAATATACCGCCATAGATGGCAATGCATTACCCCAGAAGACCGGAACGTGCAGGGCATCTCTCAATATCTGCTGCAATTCTGCCATTTGTTGTTCCTGCCTAGTTGCATCCGGAAAAAAATGCTGCAAGACGCTGGGCATCCATCCAACACCCAAGCCCAAAATTTGCGATTCCTCAATATAGTTGCTCTTCAAAATCTGGCGAACGGTTATAATCATTTGTTCCTGTATGGACGCCCATGAAGCCTGCATCACTGGAAACGGAATGCACTGCTTTTCCAGCGTATTCATGCCCAAGGTTGTCAGTCCAACCACCAAATGATTCCCCTGAATGGAAATACCAATCAGCAGCCAGCGAGAAGGATGCACATCCATCAATAATTTTCTTCTGCCTTTTCCCTCCGAGGTTGGACATGTTCCGATGTCTTCTAAAACGCCCTTTTCCATCATCTCATGAATCAGCAGCGTCACGGATGCTCTTGTCATATGCAGTTTGTTGGCAATCTCCACACGAGAAATTGCTCCGTATTGCTGAATCAGCTGCAATACCTGCAAATACATCCACTTTCGTTCCATCTGTCGGTCAATGACTGGTTTCCACATTGCGGATTCGCTCCCCTCAATTCACAATTTCCTTTCTTTCTATTGATGCAATCTTTTATCGATTTAAATCAATACTATTATTTTAACAATTTCAACCGGATTTTGCAAGTTTCTGTGGGGGCTTTCTGATGAAAATTTACATCTTATTGAAAAACAAGGAAAAAGTTCATATCCGATCCGCTTTTTTAAGTCAACATACTGAAAATCTGAATTAATAGCGGCATGGTTGCCATGGAAAGAATGGTTGTTGCTGCAAAAATCTGAGAAGCATAAATATCATTTAAACCATGTACTTGACATTGCAGTGTACACATTGCAGCAGCCGGTGCAGCTGTCAGCAGCAAAACAACCGTCCGCACTTCCATAGATACAAATGGCAGGCAGAGGCACATTGCCATAACTGCCAGCGGAATCACCAGCAATTTCACGAAGCTGACCCAATAAATCCGCTTTGTACACAATGCTCCCAGCAAATTCGCCTGTGCCACGCTGACACCCGATGCAATCATCGCAAGCGGTGTATTCAAGTCGGAAATATAGCCCATAGTATCCATCAGCAAGCCCGGCATTGGAAGCTGTACAAAATATAGAATCAACCCAATGGCGATACCAATGACCGTTGGCGAACGCAGCACTTTCAATGCCTTTTTGAAGTCCTTGGTCTGTGTCAGCTGCATGACACCGTGTGTCCACGAGAACAAGAAGAAAATCGTCAGGAACGCAGTGACATAGAAAACACCCTCTGCCCCGAACAGTGCACTTGCCAGCGGAATGCCCATGAAGCCGCAATTGCTATATGTTGCAGAAAATCGCTCAATCGGTGCTAACTTTCCGACGGATTTTCCACGGAAACACAGCATGGAAATCAAAATGGCGATGACATAAGAAGCTGCCGCCAGCACAAACGTCAGCAGCAAATTCACGACCAGACGGGAATCATATTCCTCCTCTAAGTAAGCATGCACGATGATGACTGGCGTTACAATTTCCAACACGACATTGGAAAGCTGCTTGCCGCCCTCTCGGCTGACAATGCCGGTGTAGTATGCAATCATTCCGACCACATTCAGAATGAGCATAATAATTGCCTGCTGTAAAATAATTCCTGCCATATGTTCGTACTCCTTTTTTTTGACAGCCGAACGACTGCCATTCTCCAAAATAAGAACCGCCCGTTTGGTGATAGAGAAACAGGCGGTCACTTCCTTGATAGTATAGCATGGTGGTTTTTAGATTTTATAGATTTTGTATAAACATTGGTTGAATTTGCAGTCCACCCAAAGCCGCTGCAACGGTATCGGAAATCTGGGTAAAATCAGCCACCAAAGACGATGGTTTCTTGACGGGAGCATCCTGCCGCAACGGTACGAAATAATAGTTTTTCGTATTCAACAGCAAGCCCAGATTTTTCGCCGATGCCCGCAAAGCGTCATTGGTTGCCAGAGCCAGAATAATCGGCTTTTCGTTCCGCAGCATGGATTTTACTGCCATGGTCACGGTGGTATCCGTGATGCCCATCGCCAGTTTTGCCATGGTGTTGGCGGTGCAAGGTGCAACAAGCAGTGCATCCAAGCGGTCTTTTGGCCCTAACGGTTCTACATCTGAAATCGTTAACAGGGCAGGTTTTCCACAAATCTGCTCCAATTTTTTTCGCTGTTCCACAGCTTTCCCAAAACGGGTATCAATGCTAGCGGCATGTTCTGAGAAAATCGGCGTTAAGCTGTAACCTGCCGCCACCAGTCGTTCTGCCTCTGCAAACGCAGCAGAAAAGGTGCAAAACGACCCTGTTACCGCAAATCCAATGCGTTTACCAATTGTTTCCTTCATCTGCGAGTCCCCTCTCCTGTAAAATATGGAAGATGGTTTTCGCAATGATTGCTCCAGCGGTTTTCGGTGCAGTGATTCCCGGCAGCCCCAACGCCCAGACTACCTGACGATGCAGGCGTTTTGCAGCATCAAAATCCGTTCCGCCCGGTTTCGATGCCAGGTCAATCACCAGTGCATCTGGTTTCATGTTGGACAGGGCTGTTTCGTCCAGCATCAGGACTGGAACGGTGTTACAGAACCAGTCAAATTTCCCTGCACGGGCAGCAATTTCAGACGGATGCATCCATTTCAGACCATTTGCCGCACAGCGTTCCGCATCTTTGCAGCTGCGAGCCGCAACAGTAACATCTGCTTTCAAGCCCTGCAAACGCTCTGCCATGATTGTTCCGATTCTGCCGTAGCCGATGACGAGAACAGAGCTGCCGCAGAGTACTGTTTCCCGTTCTGAGATGGCAATTTGAATTGCTCCCTCTACAGTTGGAACGGCATTTGCCAGACAGAGTTCCTCCCGCTGAAAATAATCGCAAAAACACAGTTCTTGTTCTTGACACATCCGGCAAACAGCTTCGGGGAGTACGCCGCCGCACACCAGACCGCCTTTTTTCACATGGGACAGCAATTCGGGCAGCGACAAGTTCCCATTTTTGGACGGCACAGATTCGGCTGTCGTGTGAATGGGCAGGACGAGAACATCAAATTCTGGTAATGTTTCAGAATCTGACTGAGAAAATCCGATTGTCGTCACGGAAAGCTGCGGCGACTCGGCAAGTTTTTGGGCGGCATATTGTTGGCGGCGGTCACCGCCAGCCACCAAAATTTGCAGCAATTGTTGCATCTTGCATTCCCTCCTTTTGTTCCGGATTTTCGCCCATTCTCAAAGAATGGGTGTACTTCATTTTATGCAGGCAGGAGAAAAGGGGTGAACAAAAAGGGCACACTTCTTGCGAAGTATGCCCTCTTGTTTCCGCAATCCAAATTCTTTACTTGTAAAGATTTTGTCCAATCCCACTTGTAATTGAATGGATGACTTCCTTAAATTTTATCTGTTTTCTTCGGAAGATGATTCGGAATCAGAGATTCTTACTTTCTCTTCTTGGAAACCAGAGCAACACCGCCGATTACTGCGATTGCTGCAACAGCACCTGCAACCGGAATCATGCTGCCAGTCTTCGGAGAGCTGGTAGAACCAGTGTTCTTCTTAGTGGTCTGCTGAGCTGCCTTTGTGGTGGTAGCTGCCTTTGTGGTGGTAGCTGCTGCTGTGGTAGTTGTAGTGGTGGTAGTTGCTGCAGCAGAAGTAGTGGTAGTAGTTGTTGTGGTCGGCTTAGCAGTTGTGGTGGTAGTTGTGGTAGTGGTAGTCGGCTTAGCAGTTGTAGTGGTTGTTGTGGTGGTCGTTGTAGTAGTGGTGGTTGTTGTGGTAGTCGTTGTGGTAGTAGTAGCTTCAGTTGTGGTGGTAACTGCACCATCAATCTTGATGTAACCCTGAGAAGCAGGCTGTGTGCTTACGTCCGGGCTGTGCTGAATGATCGGAGTGTAAGAACCATCAAAGGAAATTGCTGGGCTGTCGATGTAGTAGATGTCGCCCGGCTGTGCATTTTCATTAACCTTGAAGGTTATGTTAATGATTGCACCATCGCCAACTACATAGCTTGGACCAGAAGCAGACGGTGTGCTTGCGTATGCAATCCAAGCACCTGCATTGTCCGGAGAAAGCTGCAAACCAGAACCAGAAATTTCGATATTCTGATTGATGTAAGCATCACCCAGCAAACCACCTCTGCTATTGCTAGAATAAGTGATTTCGCTTGTGTTCCAAGAGACACCGAATGCCAGAGCATCCCAACCATCAGTATTGCCGTTGATGGTTACCGGAACGGTTACCAGATAATTGTTTGCCTGCAGTTCATCCATCGTAACTGTAACGCCTGCAATTGCCAGACTGCCAATAGCATCTGCTGGAATAGCGGTGAAAACAGCGGCAGAAGTAGCAACTACTGCTGCTGCGGAAACAGCTGCCAGTGCCTTCTTAAATGTACTTTTCATTTTTCTATTTTCCTTTCAAATATAAATTATGCGGTATCCGGTGTCCCAGACACCGCACTTTTACCTAATCTTTAAAATTTAACGACTTAGCCTTCGTACCAGATAGAACCTTCCAAAGACTTCAGGGACGGAATTACATCCGGCCATGTCGGTTCCTGGTTAGCAGCCTTCTTTGCATAGAAGGTCAATACGTTTACAGCATCCTGAGTGGTCATCAGTTCACTGCCACTGTTCATACCAGCCTTGGATTCTGTATCTACGTCTGCCAAGAAGTATGTGAGCTTATTCAAGTTTTCATCTTCGTTGAAAGCAACATTTTCCTGTGCAGCCGCTGTCTTTGCATAGTAAGTCAGGATTGCAACTCCATCCTGAACATCTACAATGCCATTCAAATCTGCATCGCCCTTAACACCAATGTATACAGTCGGATTTACCGGAGCTGCAACTGGTTCAGCATCTGCCTTTGTCGGGTCAGTGAAGTAAGCGTTTACTTCTGTTACGCAGTACGGCTTGCCTTCTGCATCGAAGATTTCCTTCGGTGTGGTCTTGTCGAGGGTAACTGCACCTGCTTCCAGAGCATTGAAGTGTGTACCTTCTTCATCCACGATATCGAACTTGCTGAACAAATCAGACGGCTTCAGTTCCCGTTCATCTACGGAGAAGTAGAAGTTTGTCGGGTTTACTTCCACTTCCAGTGTGGTTGTACCAACTGGAGTGATTGTGCCGGTTGTACCGGTCGTTGTGGTTGTAGTGGTTTCGCTGCCACCAGTGCCGGTTGTGGTAGTGGTGGTTGTTTCACCAGATACATCTGTGGTCGTTGTACCGCCGCTTACATCAGTGGTCGTTGTGCCGCCAGATACGTCTGTGGTCGTTGTGCCACCGGATACGTCTGTGGTCGTTGTGCCACCGGATACGTCTGTGGTCGTTGTACCAGATACGTCTGTGGTGGTTGTGCCACTAACATCTGTTGTGGTAGTAGTTGTAGACTTATCCTTGAACTTGATAATTCTTTCTACATTGAAGTAACCACTCGGAACGCCTGCAAGTGTATCATTATCTGCATCGCCCTGTGCAGTTACCAGCTTGTAAGAAGAATCATAAACGAGCTGGCTGTAATCAGCATCTGTTACGCCGTCTGCTTCTGCCTGATCCGGATGTGCAGCATAATACTTTTCAATACCTTCTACAGTGCTGAAATAATCAGCATCTACATCGGTATCCGGAACCTTGAAGGTTACGGTATAAACATTGGTATCTGCATTTGCATCGGCAACGAAATCAGAACCGCTGTTCAGCAGGCTGGTGACATCATCCATGCTTACATCTACGGTATAATTTACACCTACATTCTGGAATGCCTTATTGACTTCTGCAACTGCCTTATTCAATGTATCGCCATACTTAGCAAGGTCTGCAACACTGCCCGGAACGTCAAACCGTGTGGTTCTCTGGTCCTTCTGTACCTTCAGCCAAGCCAGTGTTTCATCTGCGGTTGCAAATTCTTGATGTGCAGATGTTGTGATTGCCTTATCTGCATAAGAGAATGCCTTTTCTACTTTCTTCTGATAAGTAGCCAGCAGATTATCAAGGTTTACCGTCAAGTTAGCAGCAGCAGCCTTCTTGGTCACTTCAACCTTCAATTGCTGAACGGTGCTTGCAGCATAAGCCTTTGCATCGGCATAAGTTGCAACCTGGTTGCCTTCGCTGTCTACGAAAACTGCACCCTTTACCCGAATGGTGTTTGCAGTACCAGCTGCCTTATTGGCTGCGGTATTTTCAATGCTATCGCCATCAACGGCAGCAGTAAAAGTACCCTTCTTTTCCAGCATGCTGAAATCAATGTCATCGATGATGGAAGCTGCACCCTGCTTGGTCAATTCTTTCTTGATGGCATCAATGATGTTGCTCTGTACATAGCTGGTTGCATCAACCTGTGCGGTCATAACTGCAACGCTATTTTTAATCTTTACGCTTGGATTACCAACGATGCACTTCTGTACTTTTTCTACATAAGCAGCATTCTTATCCGAGAAATCAGCAGAATCAACGATATCTGCAACATTCAGTTCAAAGCTCTTACCTTCTGAATCAATCAGTGCACCTTCTACGAGCTTTGCCCAATCGGACTCCAGCTCCTGTGGTTTAATTTCCAGTACTCTTTCCACGCTGATGGTGGTTGCATCTGCAGCGTTTGCCATCACTGCAAAGCCCTGTGTCAGAGCGAGCGGTACAGTTGCTGCAATTGCAATGACTTTATTGAATACCTTCTTCATTGCACATTTCCCTCTCTTCATTCAATTTTTTTGCGGCCGTCCAAGCTGACGCACAGACGTGATTGCATTTGTGCAGTCTCATTTCCCCTCACTATTAAACTGCCCTGTTTCTGTTTCCATGTAACCGGATTTCGCAGAACTGAAATAACCGGATGTTCCATGAATGCTTGGACTCACGCGATCCTTTACGGCATGGGTGCATAAACCGCCGTAAACGATTTACATAAAGTATTCTAACACATTCTGTCGGGAATGTCAAGCCTCTGCCCTGATTTTTTTTAAAATTATTAGGTGGAAATTCCGCCCGTATTTGTAGCTTTTACACAATTTTCAACCGTTTTCAACACCTTTCAACAGGCTTTCAACTGAAGTTTTGTGTGCACCTTGTGAAAGTCGTGTTTTCAGAATCGGCTCTTTCCGTCATTTTTCACAAAAAACACAAACAGCCTGCAAAAAGACTTTGCAGGCTGCCTGTGTTGGAAAAATAATAAGGAGAATGTATGAAGAAAGCATTTGAAAATTTCCGACCAGATGCCCAGCTTTTGGCATTGGCGGGAAAGATTTCACTGTCCGTGATACTTCATCAGGATTGTTTTTTCTGCTGTACTTCCTGAAGAACGACAGAAACTTTTTGTTCCTGTCCGTTGCGGACAATGGTCAGGGTGACCGTGTCACCAGCATTATATTCATTCTTATAGTTGTTCAGTTCTTCTGTGGTTTCAATCTTGTTATCATTGATGGCAGTAATGACATCGCCGACCTGTAAACCAGCTTCTGCTGCTGCACCTCCATCGGTTACACTGATAACATATGCACCGATTGGCAAGTTATATGCCTGAGAAACGGCTTCGGAAACATCCTGACAGCTGATACCCAGCTGCGGTCTGCCAGTAACATAGCCATAGTTAATCAAATCATCTACAATTTCCCGTGCTTCTGTCATCGGGATTGCAAAGCCGATACCTTCAATGGTTGCACCACTGGAAGAAACACTAGAGGACATCTTCGCAGAGTTGATGCCGATAACCTGACCAGAACTGTTAATCAACGGACCACCAGAGTTACCATTATTAATGGCGGTATCGGTCTGAATCAATGTCATAGTTTTGTCGTTGATGGTAACTTTCCGGTTCAGTGCGGAAATAATCCCGCAAGTAACCGTGTTCTGGAGTTCCAGACCCAACGGGTTACCGATTGCAACAACCGCATCGCCAACCTGACACTGGTTGCTGTTGCCAAATTCCGCAGCAGTCAAACCAGTCTGATCTACTTTCAAAACAGCAAGGTCGGTTTCAATATCATATGCAACGATCTTTGCATCATAAGTGGTTTCTTCATCGGACATCCGGATTTCCACGGCAGTTGCTTCGCCGCAGCCATATTCCGAATCATAGATAACGTGGGCATTTGTGACAATGTAGCCATCTTCCCGCATGATAATACCTGTTCCGACGCCGGTCATTGAACCGGAATTGTCACCATTTCCGCTGTTGCCATTTCCGAACATGCCAAAACCATAATTATAATTGTAGTTATTCGGCATCTTGAAAGTTGCCTGAACACCGACAACCGATGGTGCTACTTTCTTAACAATGTCGCTGATAGACATTGCATTTGTACCGGATGCCAATTCAATCCAGCTTTTTGCAGCATCGCCCTTTACAGTTGTGCTCTGTGCCTTACTGCTGCTGTCCTGTGTTGTGGTATTGGCTGTGGTATCGGTAGAATCCGAAGCAGAAGTACTGCTTTCTGCTGTTACCAGCTTGTTGGAATTATGAACGCCATTATAAATGCCAATCGAACCAACCGAAACAATTGCCATTGCTGCAACAAATGCAACCGCTTTCATCCAGAAGTGATTCTTTTTCTTCGGCGGTTTGCCGCTGCCGGATGCCTGTACTAGTGCATTCGGATTGGAATAATAATTGACGTAGCTGTAACCCTGCTGCTGGGATTGTGTATCAGAGGAAGTATTTCCGGTATATCCTGTGCTCTGGTTTGTACTACTATTAGTAGTGTAACCATAACCAGTCGGTGTGGTGCTGCCATACCGATTTGCTGCTCCGTAAATCGTACCAGAAGCAGTGCTGTTCGTTTCTGCTGTATGATTGGCAGTGGTGCTGCCCGTTGCAGCAGATGTGCTATAAGGATTTTGATTGGTCACAGTGGATTCTGGCTGTTTCGGCTCAGAAGCTGCTGTGTTGTTCGATTCATTTTTCATCATGTCCTGTTCCCGTTCATACATAAGAATCTTCCTTTCTATTGAAAACCGCTGCTGTTCTGCATCGGTCTATCTTGTTCTTTGCTCTATGGTTAATATTATACGCTGGAATGTGATAACTTTATGATAGTAGACGGAAAACATCGTTAAACACAGATGGATTCTATTTTTCACAGTTTTTCACAAAAAAACCGCTCGATTTTGCGATACTTTTCCGCAAAACCGAACGGTTTTCGTTCTAATTCAGGCTATTTTTATCAGCTGAAAGACGGTGTCTGTCCAGAAGCCTGCTTTGCATAATAAGTCAGAATGCCAACGGCATCGGCAACATCTATCACACCATCTTTGTTGACATCTGCTTTGCCTTTCTGTGCATCACTAAACTGTCCCTCATTTCCTGCTGCAACACGTGCATATTCCGTCAGAACAGCAACTGCATCCGGAACATCAACCTTTCCATCGCCATCAATGTCACCCGGTATGTTGGTAACAGTTGGAAAATAGCCGCTATCGATCAGCAAGTTTGCAATTGCTGCATGACCGGTTGCGGTCGGGTGCACATCTGCATTTGCAATATTGACATTTGTCCATGCATGATGCAGGAATGCACTATAAACATCTGCCAGATAAATCTCTCCATTCTGAGCATGTGCCTGTAAATTCTGGTTCAAACCAACTGGAATATACTCTCCATTGGAACTTCCGTTCAGATACTGATACATCTGCCCACCAGAAAATGCACTTAACATAGAAAGTGCATTGCTAGACAAGCCTGTATCATCCTGGTCAACACTCAATGGGTCATAAACCGTCTGGAATACCAGCTTTGCATGACTGTTCGTGCTCTTCAGCTGTAAAATAATGCTGTCGATGTTGGTATTTGCATTGGCAACTGCAGTCGGCATATTGGCTCTCAAATACTTCTGGAATGCAATTTGATTATCCTTGATGGCATTTGCCAAGTCATAAACATTGTCATAATCGTCTACTTTCACCACATCATTATTCAGAACCGGCTGCAAAATATCGTTTGCTCCGATGGTGACAACAATGACATCTGCTCCAGCAACCGCTCCTTGCATGGTACTATCCCCCTGCAACGACTGAAGCAATTCCGAAGAAGTCGTTCCATCCTTTGCAAGGTTGGTGACTTTCTGGTTCATGTGCTGTTCCAGAATGGAAACATAAGCCTTGCTGGAATCCTCCAGCCCATAACCCGTGCTGATGCTATCCCCCAGTACGACAACACTGTACGGGGCAACGTCATCTGCTGCGGAAACGGTCGGCATTGGCATGGTCATTGCTGCGATGGTCAGCATGGCAGCAGCGGCGATGGCTCTTCCTGTTTTTCTATTTTTCATGAATTTTCATCCTTTCTAATATGTCGGTTGGTTGTACTTGCATTATAACATATGCTGCGAAGACTGTCAAGAGAAACTTATTTTGGCAAGCAGTCAGAAATCAAAAAATGTTTTTCTGTATTGGTTGCAAGGAACGAGCCGCAGGCGAATAAAAAGTTTTTTGATCCAACAATTTTTCAAAAATGTTGGCGAGGTTCAGGGCGAG
>OHEF01000609.1_pt1 | contig 14403 bp, 9 predicted proteins | sample 1567171 | NCBI WGS metagenome assembly OHEF01 (sample SAMEA3879576, study PRJEB24766) | human gut metagenome | biome: human-associated habitat; feature: feces | place: USA | collected 1985/1987
TCAGCTGCTTTGTGCGCTGGTGCAGCAGCAGGCGGAAGTCCACCCCGCTGTCCTCCTCGCTGCGCAGGCCGGGCAGCATCTGCAGCAGCTTCTTGGTGCCGGCGCGGGAGCCCTCGGTCATGTGGGAGAACATCTCCCGGCGGCTCAGCTCCTGTACATGGTAGGGCGCTTCGTCCTGCTCATAGGCCAGCGTGACCCGGCTCTCGAAGAGCTGGGGGCCGAGAAACTCTACCAGACGGGTCAGCTCCTTTCGGAGCTGGGCGGCGCAGACGTCGTTCTCGCACTCACCGCAGGGAGTCAGGTCAAGGACCAGCTTCTTGTTCAGAGCCAGATAGGCCAGCGCTTCCCACGAATAGGCCGAGACGCAGGTGCGCACCACGGTGTTTTTTCGGGTGGATCTTTCGCAGCCGATCCAGATGGTGTCGCCATCGCTGTCGGCAGGGGAGATATCCCGCTGCACCTGCTCCGGCGAGGGGGCAATGCAGCCCGACCGGCAGGCCGAAACACACAGGCCGCAGTCGGTGCAGGGATCCCAGTCCTTGACGAGGTTGGGGCGGGTGAAGATCTCATCGCCATAGGGGCAGATGTCCTTGCAGGCTGTGCAGGGGGTGCGGTGGGGGTGCAGGTTCCAGCACTGCTTGCGGTTCACTTCGGGGTGGGTGGTCTTCATCAGCGCATCCATGGCGTAGCGCGTAAAGATACTCATAGGATCACTCCTTTTCGGGGTCCATCACAGTGGTGATGGCGGCGTTGTCCAGCAGGAAGCGCTGGACTTTCTGTGCAACCAGTGCGGCGGCAAGGGTGTCCGGGCTCAGCACCCGGCGGATGTCGGCCTCCGGGGTGTCCTGCAGCTGGGACAGGCGGCGGTACTCGTTGTTGACCTCCAGCGTGCTCACGGTGATGTTCTCGGCCTCGGCAATGGAGCGGGAGGCCAGCATGGAGCGCAGGTTCCGCTCGGCAGCGTCACGGTAGCCTGCCCGCAGGGCGGCAGCGGTGGTGTGGCTGTTCTTGCAGTGCTTTTCCAGGGTGATGTTGCTGCGGGAAAGCCGCTGCTCCAGCATCCGCATCTCGTTGTCGGCGGTGCGGTCCAGCATGGCTTCAGGCAGGTCCACGGTCAGGTTGGCACCGGCCTTTGCCAGCAGTTCCTGCCCGGCGGCGCGGTCGGCGGCATCTTCGTGGATCTTCCGCTTTTTGGCCCGCACGGCCTCGCGCATGGCGGCAAGGTCTGCATAGCCCTGTGCCCGGGCAAATTCCTCGTTCAGCTCCGGGGTGGTCTTTTCGGCCACGGAGTGCAGCTTGATCTCAAACTGTGCGGTCTTGCCGGAGAGCTCCTCCACCCGGAACTGTTCCGGGTAAGTGAAATCGAAGCGGAAGGTCTCGCCGGCGGTGTGGCCGTAGATGGCATCTTCGGCGGCAGGCATCAGCTTGCCGTCCCCCAGAACCACCATCACCTTTTCCATCCGGCTGTCGGGGATCTCCTCCCCGTCCATGAAGCCGACAAAATCCAGCAGGACCCGGCTGCCGCGCTTGGCGGGGGCGGTGGAGTTGTGGTACACGGAGCGCATCCGGGTCTGGTGGACCATCTCCTGGTCAATGGTCTTTTCGGAAAGCGGCCGCACATGGCGGGTGACAGCCAGCCCCTTGTACTGGCCTAATTTTACTTCCGGTAGATTTTTTGCGTTGTTGGACATATCGTTTTACTCTCCTTTTATAAACCATGAACAGCCAGCCAGTTTTCCACAACTGCGGAAAACATTTCTGGGTATTTGGCGTTTTCAGCATCAAATTCATGGAGATAGGTCTCCACTTCCTCACGTGTCACGGGAGTGGTGCGTTCCCAGATCGTGAACACCGTGCCGTTGCCCATATCGAAGGTCGCAACTTGCTGGTGGGTAGTCTCTCTCAGCTGAAGAAAAACGGCGTTGAACCGGTGGCCCAGTTCCGTGTCCGGAGCCAGTGAGAGGGGGAACGGGTCTGCAGTTACCACATATCTGGCATCAAAGAAACCGGTGGGGAAATAGTGGGTGCCCGGCACCGAGAAGCTGTCCGGCAACTTGCCGTCCAGTGCATGGTTGGGCAGGTCACAGTTCCGCAGATGGCCGGGATTGTAGAGCATGTCATCCGGGATCATATAGGCGACCTCGCCCTCCCCCAGATGTTCAACCAGCCATTGTGCCATGGCCTGGATCTGCGGTTTGTCCTTGCGGTCATAGGTCAGCTCGTCCAGCCGCTGATACTCAGCAAGGTCTGCCGGGTGGAACGCATGGATAACGAACTCTGGCAAGGCCATGACAGTGAGCGGGGAGCACCGCACCGACACGGCGAACAACAGTGTAAAGACCCAGAAACAAAGCTTTGGTATTTTGAAATGCTCGATACTCTCTGCCAGACCCGCCGCGCCGCAGAGAAACAGAATGACATAGGCGGGCACGTACAGCAGCATCTGGTGGGAGCCAGAATTCTGCACTCGGGTAAATAAGAGCATACTGAGCATCAGCTCACACAGCGCCAACACAGGCAGGCTGGGCTTTTTCCGCTTGACGCAGAGCCACAAACCAAACAGGATCAAAATAAGGTTCAGCAGGCCGGTGCGCATGGCATGATAATAGAGCTCTACTGCAATGCCGCCGACATTATAGTACGAATAGCGGTCGGAGTAGTTAAAAGCCAGGATCTTGCTGACCATGGGCCAGAGCAGGACCACCATTGCTGCCATGGCGCAGACACCAAACAGGATGAGGTTGCGTACTCGGCGCAGGGCAAGGCCCTTTTGGCCCTGTTTTGCGAGCTTTGCACTGCTTACAAAGAGCAGAAGCGCATAGGAAAAATAATAGCCCACCACAAAATATAAGTACCAGCGGCGGCTCAGGATAATCGCGGCCGTTGCCAGGAAGATGAGCACGAACCGCCCCGGCTCCAGCTTTTCAAAACGGTAGTCCAATGTGAGGAGCAGAATGGCAAAAGCGAAGATCAGACCGAACCAGTCCGGCTGTGCCAGCATAGCGCTCATTCGCAGGAACGGATAGGTCAGCACCCAGGAAAAGCCGATGATAAAATACCAGAACTTATTCTTGACCTCCAGAATCTGCCCGATTTTGATCGTGAGACCAGCCAGCATCAGCATAAGGCTGGGGAGCACACAGAAAACCTGCGCAAAAGCGTAGCTGTCACCCGTTTTTGCGGTGAGGCAGAATGGGAACTCGGTGAACAGAGTGATGAAATTGGTGTAGTCTTCAGAAAATGTGCTTATGATATACTTAAAACCGGCCACCGGACCCAGCGCAAAAGCCGCTTCGGTATTGAACTGCTTCTGAATGTAGTTCACATAATCCCAGGCGTAAATGAACTGCCGCCGACCCAGCGCCCAATAGAAGTAGAGCACAGCTCCGGCCCAGAAGGCGATGATGGCTGCGCGGTGGAAGAAGTCCAGCTCCACACCGGCAGTGTGCAGCACCCACAGCGCGCCGTAGAACAGCACACAGCTGCACCACAGGCTCACCAGCGGGAAGAACGCCGCCGCGGTGGGGAACAGCAGGCCCACCAGCACCAGCAGGAGTGCTCCGGCACCCAGCCCGATGCCGCCTTTTGCCCAGGGCGAAAGGGTCTTCTTTTCAGAAAGTATCGTTGACATTGTACATGCTCCTCGGTTTTGAACCACAATATTACAGCTTACAGTATAATGATTCCGGGCGGCGCAGGCAAGAGGGCAGGCCCCCGGAAGATAAAATATCCCGCCTGCATTTCAGCAGACGGGATATTTTGAATGCGATATTACTTTTTGGAATTTTGCTTTGCCGCGATGGTGGCCTTGCGCTTCTGGGCGGCGGCCTTGCGGGCAGAGGCCTGCGCGGCTTCCGGGTGGGGAGTCTCCGGCGTGATGCGGTACATCCGGCTGCCCATGGCGGGCAGATCCACGCTCAGGGTGTAGTCCCGGCCGTACACGCCGCCATCGGTGGTGTGCAGGTGTCTGGTGCGGCTGCGGTCCGCACCGTTCCAGCAGGCAGCCTCGCTGTTCAGCAGCTCATCGGCGGCGCAGGGATACTGGAAGTAGAGCGGGAACTTTTTGTGGGCGGTGTTCTGGGTGTTCATCACACAGAGGATGGTCTGGCCCGCGCCCTTCCGCAGCCAGGCGTACACGCCTTCGTCCCGGCTCTCGCAGGCGATCCACTCAAAGCAGTTCGGGTTGTATTCGCCGTCGTAGAGGGCGGGTTCGGTGGCATACAGGCGGCCCAGCTCGGCAAAATATTTCTGGAAGCTGTCGTGGAAGGGATACTTCATCAGGCCCCAGTCCAGCTCCTTTTTCTCATCCCACTCCCGGAAATGCCCCAGCTCATTGCCCATAAAGTTCAGCTTTTTGCCCGGGTGGGTGTACATGTAGAAGTAAAGGGTGCGCAGCTGGGCACATTTTTCCTCGTAGGTGCCCCACAGCTTATCAATGATGGTCTTTTTGCCGTGCACCACCTCGTCGTGGCTGAGTGCCAGCAGATACAGCTCGTTGTAGAAATACTGCATACTGAAGGTCAGCTTGTGGTAGGCATCGGGCCGCTCACCAAAGGGCGTGGCAAAATAATCCAGTGTGTCGTGCATCCAGCCCATATCCCACTTGTAATCGAAGCCCAGTCCGCCAAATTCTACCGGACGGGTAACACCGTCAAAGTCGGTGGAATCCTCTGCAATCAGCATTGCATCTGGATGCAGTTGGTGTAAGCCTTGATTCATGCGTTTTAAGAAGTTCAGGCTGGCTTCATTTTCGCCACGACCCGGGTCGCCACCCCAGTAAATCAACCGGCTGACTGCATCCATCCGGATTCCATCAAAGTGGAATTCCGAAATCCAGTAGTTTGCACAGGATTGCAGGAAACTGCACACTTCTCCACGGGCGTGAATGAAGTTACAGCTGCCCCATTCGCTATAGTTATCGCTGTTGTCGTCTGGATATTCATAGAGTGCCGTTCCGTCATATCGTGCCAGTCCATAGCCATCTACAGCGAAATGCACCGGAACAAAGTCCATGATGACACCGATTCCGCTGCGGTGGCAGAGGTCAACGAACTTTTTCAAGCCGTCCATATCGCCATAGCGAGCCGTTGGGCTGTAAAAGCCTGTATTCTGATAGCCCCATGAACAGTCTGCCGGATGTTCGCTCAGCGGCATACATTCAATGTAGTTGTAGCCGTTTTTCTTAGCATGTGCAATCAGCAGCGGAGCTAATTCTTCATAGCGATACCAGCCATTCGGGTCGTTGGGATTGGTTTTCCAAGAGCCAAGATGCACTTCATAGATATTGACTGGCTTTTCGAGATGTCCGCCTCGTTGGCTCAGCCATTCGCTATCTTGAAAGTGATAGCTGTCGGTATCCCGAATGATGGAAGCCGTTCCCGGACGAAGTTCCATGCCGAACCCGTAAGGGTCGCAGTGGTCGATAAATTCCACATCGGCGAAATGTTCGGAATAAATGCGGTATTTATACATCATCCCGGGGATGGCATCTGGAACGATGCAAGTATATACGCCGCCGGGATGAGTCTTTTCCATGGGAATTTCTTTCCAGTCGTTGCCCTCATAAATCAACGATACTTTTTCAGCATTGGGGGCAAGGGTGCGGAAGCAAACGCTGCCGTCTTTTTGTACATGTGCACCAAAAAAAGTATAGGCATCAAACGCATTGCCTAGAAAAAACTGATGAATATCCATAAAAGTACACTCCGATCTCCTTATTTTTTGTGATGTTCTACAAAATTGGGAACAAGATTTGCATTTTTTTCATGCTTTTATTATAATAGAAAAAAAGCCCGATGACAAGTACAAAAATAGAGAATTTGTTGAAAAACTGACATTTTTATCTGTTGTGTTGAAAAAAGAAGAAGGGAACTTCCAGTTTGTGAAATTGGTTGTCCGTAAGTGGAAAAACCAACGAAAAAGGAGAATTTTATGAAAAAATCAAATGACCGCCGGATTCGCTATACCCGTTATGCCCTGCAAAATGCTTTGATTGCCTGCATGCAGCAGAAGCCATTCAATCGGATCACAGTTCGGGAAATCTGCGAAACCGCAGACATCAACCGTTCGACATTCTATATGCACTATAAAGATATTTACGAACTGCTGGACGAAATTGAAGAGCAGGTTTATCAGGAAATTGATGCGATTTTTTCCAAAGAATCGCCGTCTGTACACAATATGGAACAGCTATTGGACTATGTGCAGATGCATAAAACGCTGCTTGAATGCCTGCTCCAACAGGGAAGCGGCCTTGCCATTTCCCGTTTCTCTACGATTCTGCACGCTCACTATGGGAAATATTTACGGCGATATGCCGGAAATGGATTTTCTGCGGAAAATGAATATCTCTATGAATTCCTCTATACTGGGATTCTGGGCGTTTTACAGAAGTGGCTGCAAAACGAATGCAAGGATGACCGGAATCAAGTTGCCAGTGTCATGTGGCGGATGATTGTGCAGTCCCTGCCGCATACCAAAAATCCGCATTCCTTTTCTAGTTTGTCGTGACAAATCACCTGAAATTTTTTCATTTCCTGTGCAAAAGCAACAAAAACCACGGCACTTTGAAAAAATTTCAAAATACCATTGCTTTTTTGCACAGAATGCGGTATAATAAAAACAGATACCGCCAGAAATGGAACGGTCTTCATTGTAATCACGTGTCTGTCTGACACGCAAACACTTTATAGGAGGAAGTTGAATTATGTTAGTATCTGCAAAGGATATGATGGAAAAGGCAAGAGACGGCAAGTATGCAGTCGGCCAGTTCAACATCAACAATTTGGAATGGACAAAGGCAATCCTGAACACAGCTGAAAAGCTCCAGTCCCCAGTAATCTTGGGTGTTTCTGGTGGTGCTGGTAAGTACATGACCGGTTTCAAGACCGTTGCTGCAATGGTAAAGGCAATGGATGAAACCCTGGGCATTACCGTTCCGGTTGCTCTGCACCTCGACCACGGTACTTATGATCAGTGCTATGACTGCATCAAGGCTGGTTTTACTTCTATTATGTTTGACGGTTCTCATTTCCCGATCGAAGAAAACCTGGCAAAGACCAAGGAATTGGTTGCAGTTGCACACAAGCTGGGTCTGTCCATCGAAGCTGAAGTTGGTGCAATCGGTGGCGAAGAAGACGGCGTTATCGGCAGAGGCGAATGTGCAGATCCGCAGGAATGCAAGACCATCGCTGATCTGGGCGTAGACATCCTGGCTGCTGGTATTGGTAACATCCACGGTGTATATCCGGCAAACTGGGAAGGTCTGAGCTTTGAAACACTGGCTGCTGTTAAGGAAGCAGTTGGCGATATGCCGCTGGTTCTGCACGGTGGTACTGGTATCCCGGATGATCAGATCACAAAGGCAATCTCTCTGGGCGTTGCAAAGATCAATGTAAACACAGAATGCCAGCTGGTATTCGCAGAAGCTACCAGAAAGTACATCGAAGAAGGCAAGGATCTGAAGGGCAAGGGCTTTGACCCGAGAAAGCTGCTCCTGCCGGGCTACGAAGCAATTCTGGCAAAGGTAGAAGAAAAGATGAACCTGTTTGGTTCTGTTGGCAAGGCGTAAGCATCTGCCACTTTCTGAAACCGCTTTCGGATGACAGAAACAAGAAGTCCGCTCTGGTGCATTTCCGCACCGGTGCGGATTTTTTTGCAAATTTTCTGAAAAATGGGGATATTTTCTGCGGTTTCTGCATATCTTAAAAAGGTTGCAGAAACGAAAGAATCTGTTTGTACGGAAAAAACGGGGATTGGTGGAAAATTTATTGCAATCTGTTGCAGTGGCATGAAATTTGTGTTATAATGAATGCAGGAGGTGTCGAATATTTATGAGTCCTGTCAAGACAAAGACACAAACAATCGCACAACCCACCGAATTGACCGCTGCCCCTGTTGCGACGCTGTTACAGCACAGTCAGGATGGCTTGGATACCTTGAACGAAGCCGACCAGCATTTGCAGACCGCTTATGCAGAGCTGGCACAGGAAACGCTGCCGCTGGATGCGGAATCCCGCAGACGGCACGAATCCCTTCGGGAAGAAATCACTGTCCTGAAAAATGCGACTGAGAACTATAAAAAATGTTACAACACCGCTTCTGCAATGACGGATGAACTGCAAACCCGTTTGCATGACACGGAACGCAGCCAGAAAAAAGGCATCGTTCCCAAACCGCCAGCCAATGCAACCATTGATTTTGCAGAACGCAAACAAGACCACTTTGCACAGGGATTGAATTTTTATAAGCTGTTTTTGATTTGCTTTTCCGGCAGCTTTGCCGGCGTTATCGTAGAATTACTTTGGTGTCTGCTGCGGAATGGATATCTGGAAAGCCGGTCAGGCTTGGTCTATGGACCATTCAACCTGCTCTATGGAGCAGGGGCAACCGCCCTGACACTGGCACTTTATCGGTTCCGGAATCGAAACAGCTGGATTTCTTTCTTAGGTGGATTTTTGGTTGGCAGTGCGGTAGAGTATGCTTGTTCATGGGGGCAGGAGATGATTTTCGGCTCTTGCTCCTGGGATTACAGCAGTATGCCGTTTAATCTGAACGGTAGAATCTGCTTGCTCTATTCGATTTTCTGGGGAGCACTCGGCGTTCTCTGGATTAAAACGCTCTATCCTTGGATTGCAAAAGGGATTTTGCATATTCCGAACCGGATTGGAAAAATCCTGACATGGCTGCTGTTTGCCTTTATTTTATTCGATGCGGTGATGACAGTCGGAGCAATGTTCCGCTGGTCGCAGCGAATTGATGGCATTGCCGCCACCAATGGCTTGCAGCTATTTTTTGATGTGCACTTTCCAGATGTCCGAATGGAACGAATTTTTGCCAACATGAAATTCCGGTAATCCCGCTGGTATTCGTGTCCGTCCGTCTTGCGGCAAAATGCGGCAAAAAATAACATATTTTTGCTTGACAGTATTTTGCAGATATGGTATGCTGAAGACGTTGTGTGCCGACTCGCTGAAACGGAAAGGATTTTTGACGCATGAAACATGATCTTTATTACTATGCACTGATTCTCACCATTGCAACATTTCGTTGTATGTTGACAACGGAATCGGAAGCCGCATAATCGACCCATTTTATCCAAATTACTTCACACACAAAGCTGCTGTTCGTGACCCATGCACGGATGGCAGCTGTTTCTTTTTCGATTGACAGCATCGGAAAAGTATGCTATAATCAAAAGAAAGAACTTTTCCGGCTATGGCTGGAAATACGGGACAGAAAGGGCATACCATCATGAAAAATCAATTGGTCATTGTATTAGACTTTGGCGGACAGTATAATCAGCTGATTGCACGCCGAGTCAGAGAATGTGGTGTTTACTGCGAAGTCATGCGGTATACAACACCGATTGCAGAACTGGCTGCGAGAAATCCAGTTGGCATCATCTTTACCGGTGGGCCGAACAGCGTTTATGACCCAAAATCTCCGCATGTAGACCCTGCTATTTTTGAATTGGGTGTTCCGATTCTAGGTATCTGCTACGGCTGCCAGCTGATGGCATATACGTTGGGCGGAACAGTTGCTTCCTCTGAAGAAACCAGAGAATACGGCAAGACACTGACAGAATATCAGACGGAAAGCCTGTTATTTACCGGTTTGCCGAAAGAAGCAATCTCTTGGATGAGCCATACCGACTATATTCAGAAGTTGCCGGAAGGCTTTTCGATTACGGCACATTCTGCCGGCTGTCCGGTTGCAGCAATGGAATATCCAGAAAAGAAGTTCTATGGCGTACAGTTCCATCCGGAAGTAAATCATACCGTAAATGGTCAGCAGATGCTGCATAATTTCCTGTATCAGGTTTGCGGATGTACGGGTGATTGGACGATGGAAGACTATGCAAAGACTGCCATCGAACAGATTCGGGAAAAGGTTGGCGATGGAAAGGTATTGCTGGCACTGTCTGGCGGTGTTGATAGCTCCGTTGCAGCAGCTTTGCTCTCGAAGGCAGTTGGCGACCAGCTGACTTGTATCTTTGTTGACCATGGATTCCTGCGGAAGAACGAAGGCGATGAAGTCGAAGCAGCGTTTGCAGACTGGGACATCCACTTTGTACGGGTCAATGCAAAGGATGTTTTCATGGAAAAGCTGCATGGTGTATCTGACCCAGAACGGAAACGGAAAATCATTGGCGAAGAATTTATTCGTGCATTTGAACGGGAAGCAAAGAAAATCGGACAGGTGGACTATTTCGTACAGGGTACGATTTATCCGGATGTCATCGAAAGCGGCAGCGGCGATGCAGCAGTAATCAAATCGCATCACAATGTTGGCGGCTTGCCGGATTATGTAGATTTCAAGGAAATCATTGAACCGCTGCGGTTGTTGTTCAAGGACGAAGTACGGCGGTTGGGTATCGCACTGGGCTTGTCGGAAACTTTGGTATGGCGGCAGCCATTCCCGGGGCCGGGTCTTGCGATTCGGGTTATCGGCGAAATTACCGATGAAAAGCTGGAAATTTTGCAGGATGCAGACTATATTTTCCGAGAAGAAATTGCAAAGGCTGGCTTAGACCGGAGCATCCACCAGTATTTTGCGGTTCTGACCAATATGCGTTCTGTTGGCGTTATGGGGGACGGCAGAACTTATGATTATACATTGGCACTGCGTGGCGTTACGACTACAGATTTCATGACAGCTGATTTTGCACGGATTCCATATGAAGTACTGGAAACGGTTTCTGCAAGAATTGTCAATGAATGCAAGTGCATCAATCGGGTTGTGTATGATGTCACCACAAAGCCGCCGGCAACGATTGAGTGGGAATAATTTACGAATTAACGTTGTTTAAAATTTAGAAATCATTTTTAAAAGAGGAATTTTTATGAAAGAGATGAATGAAAAGGAACTGCCAAAGCTCCGGAGGGGTGGACTGTTTGTAGTTGCTTTGGTGCTGCTGATTTTTGTTTTACTGGATGCATTTAGAATTTTGTCGATGGGTGTGTATCAGGGCAGCCTTGCACTCATTGGTGTTGCAGGATTGTTGTTTCTTGCGACGAAAGTCATTCGCCGGAGAAAAGAAAGTAGAACCTTGCGGTTCTTTGGAAGAATGGTGATTATTTCCACCATTTTGGAATTGACGCTGTTTCAGCTTCCATCGTATAGTTTGCTGTCCGGTGGATATGAACAGAAAACATTTCTCCCGACCAGTGCCTCTATTTCCGGTGGGGAAAGTACCATTGATGAAACCAGCGGAGCGGTGACTGTCACCGGCAAAGACCAAGTCATCATGGAATTTCAGCAGCTGGATATGCCAGTGGGCACGATTCAGGTAGATGTTGACTATGGCGAAAAAACAAAGCGTGCACAGTTGAAAATTGATATGGCAGATGAAACACATGTGGATTACCGATATGACATTGCGTCCGGTGTTGTTGTAAAGGACAAGGATAACTCGAACTATACAACGTGTCGGTTTTCCGGAGATGTTTCGCAATTGCGGTTGAAGGTTTCTTGTTTCAATGACAATGATTCTGTTACGATTCAGGCAATTCATTTCAACAAGACGATTCCGTTTGATATTTCCGCTATACGGTTTGGATTTTTGACGTTGGTAACCACATTTTGTTATGGAATCGTGGTTTCCAGCTTCTTGAAAAAGCCGTTTCGGGAAACTCGAAAGAGCACCACTGCCAGTGTACTTGCATTGACTGGGGCAGCAGTGTTGCTGGCAACTTCAATTATTATGATAAAGCTGCCAGAGGATGGCTTTGCTTCTCGCTGGAAGTTGGAAGCAGGGGATCAGATTACACAGGAATTGGTCGATGCATTTGAAAACAAGCAGGTAAACTTGTTAAAAGAACCGACAGAACAACTCATCAATATGGAAAACCCGTATGACTGGAGTGCCCGCAATCAGGAGGGTGTTCGTGCAGAATGGGATCATGTTTATTATGATGGGAAGTATTATTCCTATTATGGAATTGCTCCGGTTCTGACGTTCTTCCTCCCATATCACAAGTTGACAGGGCATTATTTTGGCTGCGATATGGCGGTATGGATTTTCTCTTGTATCGGTCTAGTCTTTTTGGGACTGACGTACTTGGCAATCGCAAAACGCTGGTTTCGAGATGTACCAGCTGGTTGTGTCATTGGTGGATTTGTAATCCTGTTGACTGCCTGCGGCATATGGTATAGCGTTGGCAGAACGATTTTCTATGAAATTGCCATGTCGTGCGGCTTTATGTATCTGAATGCAGGGGCATATTTCTTGATTTCTTCCAATATGCTTACAGATGGAAAAACATCTTTTGTTCGCACGGCACTTTGTTCGCTGTTCCTAGGACTTGCAGTATTATCTCGTCCGACACTTGCTGTGTATGCAATTTGTGCAGCAGTGTTCTTGTTGATGTCGATAAAGTCTTCTTCTTCCACTATCAAGGGACGGATTTTGTTCATTCTCTGTGCAGCTGTTCCGATTTGTGCACTGGGCGGTTTCCAGATGTGGTATAATGCTGCACGGTTTGGCTCACCGTTTGACTTTGGCATCAAGTATTCGCTCACGATAAACGACTTCGTACATTCTCAGTTCCATCTTGTTTTTGTACTGATTGTATTGTTTAATTTCCTGTTTGCAGTGCCGGGCTTCTCCACAGATTTCCCGTACATCAAGACACCGTTCAGTTCCTTCCATGCAAACGGCTATTATTTTGCCGATGCTGGAAATACTTCGGGCATCTTTTTCTTAGCACTGCCCGTTTTCGGTTATCTGCTGAGCGGACGAGCACTTCGTCGCCTGCCTGACCGGAAATCCAGATTGCGATATGGAACACTGGTTGGATTGCCGTGTGTAATTATGCCCCTGATTATTATCTGCTCAATCTGGGAAAGCGGCTATGCAATTCGTTACACAGCAGACTTTTCTTGGGAGATTATCATTGGTGCATTGGCGGTGCTCTTCTGGCTCTATAGAATGAGTACCAACGAGACAAAAAAGACATGGTTCCGTGGCTTTTTGGCGTGCTCGGTCATGCTGGCACTGGTAATCAATATTGTACAAATTATACCATTTGCTTTTTCTGAAAATGATTATCCTGAAGTTTGCAGAGCCATGCAGGATGTCATTGCATTCTGGGATTGAGGTGTATTGTGATGCAGAAATTATATTTAGTAATCCCCTGCTATAATGAAGAGGAAGTATTGCCGGAAACATCGAAGCAGCTCCGTGCGAAAATGGAAACACTCATGGCAGCGGGAAAAATCAGCAAAGAGAGCCGGATTGTCTTTGTCAACGATGGTTCAAAAGACCGGACGTGGGAAATTATTGAGTCCCTGCACAAGGAAAATCCGCTGTTTCAAGGAATTAAGCTTTCCCGAAACAAGGGACATCAAAACGCACTGCTTGCAGGACTGATGACGGTGAAAGAACATTGCGACATGGCGATTTCTATGGATGCAGACTTACAGGATGACATTGATGCGATTGATGGTATGCTGGAAAAATACGCCGAAGGCTGCGACATTGTTTATGGAGTTAGAAACGCTAGAGATACAGATACTGCATTCAAACGCAAAACCGCAGAGGGATATTATAAAGTAATGCGGCTATTGGGGGCAGATATTGTATACAACCATGCAGACTATCGACTCATGAGCAAACGGGCGTTGGATGGCTTGGAGCAATTCAAAGAAGTCAATCTGTTCTTGCGTGGCGTTGTGCCGATGATTGGCTATAAAAGCGACAAGGTTTATTATGCAAGAAAAGAACGCTTTGCCGGAGAATCCAAATATCCTTTGAAGAAGATGCTGGCGTTTGCATGGGAAGGGTTGACCTCGCTTTCTGTGAAACCGATTCGGATGATTATGACATTGGGCAGTGTAATTTTTCTAGTTAGCATTGCCATGTTGATTTATTCGCTGGTACGGCATGCGATGGGTGCAACGATGGTCGGCTGGACATCTACCGTGGTATCCATCTGGGCAATCGGCGGTTTGCAGCTGTTAGCAATTGGTATCATCGGGGAATACATTGGTAAGGTCTATCTGGAAACCAAACAAAGACCAAAGTTCATCGTTGAGGAATATCTCAAGGATGAGGATGCAGAAAAGAAAAATTAAGTGGAATTTCTACGGATTTCCATACATAACAATGAAAAAGAGCGGTTGAATTGTCGTTTCAACTGCTCTTTTCTTTGATGTAACGTAAAAATAGCAGAAATTGCACGCAACACGTTCTTTACAATTGTATGAAATTATGTTATACTATGCGTAGAGCGAATGGCGAAGCCTGAAACAGACGGAAAGGAGGGAGCACAATGGTATTTTGGATTTGGGGAAGTTTGTTTGTTCTGACTGTGATCGCAGAAATTGCCTCCCAGCAGTTGATCTCCATCTGGTTTGCAGCTGGTTCGCTGGTTGCCTTACTTGCAGCACTTTGCGGTGCAC
>OHEF01000618.1_pt1 | contig 14229 bp, 16 predicted proteins | sample 1567171 | NCBI WGS metagenome assembly OHEF01 (sample SAMEA3879576, study PRJEB24766) | human gut metagenome | biome: human-associated habitat; feature: feces | place: USA | collected 1985/1987
TCGCGCAGGAGACGATCCTCGTCAGCGCCGGCAAGATCGGCTATCAGGTCGAGCTTGCGCCCCACGATCTCGCCGCGCTCGTGCGCGCGAAATTTGCGGATATCATTGTTGAATGAGGTTGACATAAAAATTCAGAAGAGTACGCTCATTTCGCAGCTGCAAAATGAGCAACAGGAGTTATCGATTCATGCCAAGTAAGATTTTTGTCAAAGGCGCAAGAGAAAATAATCTCAAGAACATCGACGTTGAGATCCCACGCGACGCGCTGACCGTCATCACGGGCCTGTCCGGCAGCGGAAAATCGTCCCTCGCGTTCGACACCATCTATGCCGAGGGTCAGCGCCGCTATGTGGAGAGCTTGTCGTCCTATGCCCGTATGTTCCTTGGGCAGAAAGAAAAACCCGACGTCGACTATATCGAGGGCCTTTCCCCCGCCATTTCCATAGACCAGAAGACCACCTCGCAGAATCCCCGCTCCACCGTCGGCACGGTGACGGAGGTGTACGACTATCTGCGCCTTTTGTGGGCGCGCGTCGGCACGCCGCACTGCCCCAACTGCGGCAAGGAGATCCGCCAGCAGACCATCGACCAGATCATCGATCAGGTGTTGGCGTTGCCGGAGGGGACCCGGATCCAGGTGATGGCTCCGGTGATCCGGGGCAAAAAGGGCGAACACGCCAAGGTGTTTGAGGACGCCAAGCGCTCCGGCTATGTCCGTGTCCGGGTGGACGGAAACCTCTACGAGCTGGACGAGGAGATCAAGCTGGAAAAGAACAAAAAGCACTCCATCGAGATCATCGTGGACCGGCTCATCATCCGGCCCGACATCCGCCAGCGGCTGACGGACAGCGTGGAGACCGCTGCCAAGCTCTCCGGCGATGAGAAGACCGGCGCGAACATGATCGCCACGGCCCTGCGCGCCCCGATCTGCCAGATCGCGGCCAACGCCGGCGTCGAGGGTGCGGTCATCCTCGACAAGGTCAGCAAGAGCAAGAACGCCAACTTCGGCTACGACGCCGCGCATGACACCTTCGGCGACATGATCGAAAACGGCATCGTCGACCCGACCAAGGTCTGCCGCAGCGCGCTCGAGAACGCCGCGTCCGTCTCCTCCATGGTCCTGACCACCGAGTCCCTGGTGGCCGACCTGCCCGAGAAGGCCGCTCCGGCCGCTCCGGCTGCCCCGGACATGGGCGGTATGTACTAAGAGATAGCCGCAAAGCCTTGAAATTGCTTGATTTTTTGAATGTGGAAAAGCGGATTTACGCCAAACTTACGCCACTTACGCCAAAAATTCAAGCGCATTATAGGGTAACAGAAATCGGCACCTGCTTTAAAAAGCAGGTGCCGATTTTACTTATTTTCGTTTCCGTTTTCCCTTGCCGTGGGTCATGGTTGTTTTCCCACGCTGACTGATGGGAGTTTTCAGGTGCTTGGACAGCTTCAGCACCTCGATCAAGTTGACAAACTGTTCCATCGTAATGGCATCATAATCAATCCCCAATGTGGCAAGCAGTGCTTTTGCTTTCTTTTCCTCGACGCTCCCCTCAAAGTTCATCGCATCCTGCAACTGACCCTGCACGGTTGCAACAAGGGATGTTTCATCCGCAGTCATGGTGTCGGGACGGTGCTGCTCTCGAATATCACGGAGGATACCTTTCAGATCAGCCGCAATCAAACTTCCGAAATACTCGTCCTCTCTGATCTGCGCGACTTCCAGTGTCCGCAGGTGCAGATCATTTTCCTCGCCGCCGTTTTTCATCAATGCCATCTGCCGGACGGCTTCCAGCACGGCGTTCATGTCGTTGACCCGCATATCTGCGATCCGGTCAACGTAAATCTCAGCATCCAGCATAAACCGCTGGAAATCCTTATGGCAGATCAACTCCGACAGCAACCTGTGATTGAACTTGCCCGTTTTCAACACTTCGATTGCATCATCACCCAAGTGCAGAGCGTCCAGCTCTGTGTTTGGGTGATTTTTTTGTTCTGTCAGCCCCAGCAGGTAATCGGTGGACACGCCGTAGAACTTTGCCAGCTCCACCATACTGAACGGGCTGATGTCCTTGAAATCGTCGGCTTCGTATTTTCCCAGCGCGGACCTTGAAATACCTGTTTCCGCAGATAGCTGTTCCAGCGTCAGACCGCGCTCCACGCGCAGGTCTTTGAGCCGTTCCTGAATGGTGAGCTTTGGCTGCATAACGGCGTCCTCCCTTCAAATTTCCGCCCTTTCCCGGTCTTGTCCATGAGCGTGGAAATCTGCGTTTTACAGCGCGTTTTCCGACCTCTTGGATATACGGGAGAGGGCTATATTTTTCGCTAAAATGGTCTTGCAATCGCACCTGAACCTTGAAAATTGCATGACCGTCCGAACGGGATATGTCCTCTGGCGAAGTGCCGCATCCAGCGCACCAAGGAGAACGAAACGCCGGGAGCGATCCTCCGGGCAGGAACGACGTTCGGAAAGAGCGGCAAAATCGAAAGTCAAAATCAAAGCAAGTGAAAACGGCGAAATAGTTTTCTGCTCTGTGCGGTTATCTGCACGGAATAGAGCGCTATTCAGCAGCGAACGACGTTTGTCGTTCAACATGATATTTCGCCGTTTCACGCAAAGACACATCAAACGGCAAAAGCGGAAGGTGCCGCCTGTGACCAACGCATCATCGGCGGTATTTCCAGTGAAAAGCCGTACATCAAAAATCAGCGCCCTATGGCGAACGGGTGTCACGATTTGACAAACCCATTTTACCATAGAGCGTATCGAAAAAACAGGAGGAACATTTGAATATGAGAAAATCCAAAACCTATCGCAACGAGATCAAGTCCTACATCGTCCGCACCGGCATGACCATGACCGAGGTGGTGGACTACCTCTCCGATGAATACGGCTGGAGCCGCAGCGTCCCCAACCTCTCTGGAAAACTCAAGCGCGGCTCGCTCCGCTACGGCGAGGCGGTGGAACTGGCGGACGCGCTGGGGTATGACATCGTGTGGCAAAAGCGGTAACAACTTCCGAAATGGTAGTTGCTGCTTTTTATGCAGGAGGTTTTATGAGAACAGGGCTTACCAAGAAGCAAAAGACAACGGTGATCTATTTTGACGAGCATAGCCGCATTATTGAGATGCAGACCCACAACACCGATCTCAAAAAGCGGCTGACAGCATTTGCGGCAAAGTACCCGCAATGCTGCCGCCAGACCGACGATGACGAGCAAGGCGGGCTGACCTTTGAGATTGAGAAAGGGCGGTTGAGCTTTCGGCTGACCGCGCCGTATAGTGAGGAACGGTGGAAGGCGACAAGTAAACAGGCAAAGCAGAACGGTGTTCATGGGTATAATTTTTAAAGTTTTTGCTCAGCCTCACATTTTCCATCAATAAAGCTTTTTAATTTTCCGATTCTCTGATTGCGTCCACAAAAGCTGTGATTACATTGGAATATTGTCTTGTGCTGGTAACACGCAGTATTCCATTATCATTTTCCAAAGCATCAACTAAAGCACATATGTTGTCATTCAACGTATTCAAAAATGAAACCTCGTCAGGAGTCAACGGTTCACCATTCTGATTTGCTTCAACCATTACGCGGATTCGCTCTTGGCAGTGCACTAAAATGGACTCGAAGTCCTCAAATCCCATAATTTCTGATTCTGCAATTCTCTTTGTCTCTAACGCCGTACTTTTAAATGAAGCGAACTGCTTCTTTGCCATATCCAGTTCAATTTCAACATCAATGCTCTTTTTATCTGTAACATCTCGGATAGAAGATGAGAGCAGAGTTGCTTCTTTAATGAGCGGTGTCAAGTAAATGTCAATCTGCTCTTTCTGATTGTGAATATGGGATAAGTAAATTGTAGCGACTAATATACTAATTGCGACTACAATACTGCCAATTAGAACGCTGCGTTTGATTTTCATATTGTATCCTCGCTTCCTTAGAATTCAGAGTCCCCATGCTCTTTCCTCAAACAAATAATATCATAAGATCTGTGAGCAATTCCACTATAATTTTACTAAGATAGAAAAAGCATGAAATTCTCTGACATATCCACATAACCAGCACTTCGCATGAAGTTACTCGTTGAAATATAGGAAGGCCACATGATATAATTAAATAACCGACACAATAAATGGAGGAGGGTAATCAGATGAAAATCGCGTCTAAAGCAGCCTTAGGGCTTATCCTTGTAAGTATTTTATTTGTTGGCCTGCTTTATACTCATAATGATATTGGCATAACAGCAGCCAAAATAGAATCAGATATTCGCAGTTCACAAAAAATACAAGATGATTGGATAACTGATGGAACCGTATCCAACACAATAGCAGCCTACATTTCTTATCCTCAAGATATGACTAACCATACATTTTCCATCTATGTTAATCGCCCCGGACTCTCCTTTGGATATTTCTTTCGAGGTGGTGGAAATCTTTCAGGAGTTGCAAGTGAAATTACAGAGTTCACGGTAGAGGGGTATGAAGAACGAGCGTTTATTTCTATGAATCAAGAACAAGTGGCTCAATTAAAAATAGATGATGGAAACTCAGTTCAAACAATCGACGTTGATAGCAGCAGTCCCTTTGCAATTGTTCTGCCTACAGATGCCGGCAATATTGCTTTTTATGACGTGAACGGGAAAACCGTGAAATACCGGAATAACCCTCTTTGAAATCTCCCGATATATGGTCAATCATTGAACTAAACAATTTGCCCCCAGACCGCTGGCTATGCCGTGTGCGCACAGTCAGCGGTCTTTTTTTACCCAAAATCAAGAAAGGAGCGACCACCCATGCCAAAGAAAAAACTACCGCAGGCCATTGAGGAATGTAATGCCGAACTGGAACGCACACAGAAGCTATTACAGCAGTATGAAAACCGAAACAAGATGCTTAACCGCAAGCTGTCCGCCGAAAAACGCAAGGAGCGCAATCACCGTATTTTCCTGTTTGGCGGCTTTATGGAAAGCATCGTGCCGGAGCTGAAAACCATGACGGAGGACGAGGAAAAGGACTTTCTGTATCACATCGCAAAGAGTACGGAAGCACAGGAGTATTTGAAAAAACGAGCCGAGGGGGTGGGAGCCGGATAATACCCTTGGTAACAAAGGGCGCACTTCTATACTCCCCTGACGGGAGTATGTGCGCTCTGCGAGGCAGACAGCCCGGACTTCAATCGCCCGGGCTGTTTTGCGTCACTTCGTTCCGAACAAGGGGCTGCACCCCTTGCGACGCTTGCGCGTCTATCCCAGCGCACTTTGCTGCGGAAACAGCCTGCTGGCGCAGACCATTCCCACCGCAAAGTCTGAAAATCCCATACCGTAAGTTAGACCGTCTACCGAAAACGTAGGCGGTCTTTTTCTATCCATTTTTATATCAGTCGGGAGGTTGAGATTATGCACGAAAAAGAAATCGAAAAGCTGCAAGCCGAGAAAGAGAAAGTTGAACGCCAGCTTGTACAGAAACAGCACATAATCCAGCGCCTTGAAAACCGCGCCGCCTACTATGCAAAGGGAGAACGGCGCAAGCGGGCGCACCGGCTTATCACCCGTGGTGCTGCCATTGAGAGCGTTGCACCGCGGACAAAGGATTTGAGCGAAACCGAGTTTTACGCTTTTGCAGAACAGGTCTTTGCGTTGCCGGACGTACAAAGACTGCTCACGGAAACTGTCAGCAGCCATGCAGGAGGTGACTGACCATCGCACTGTTTCATTTTCATGTGACGCAGATCAAGCGCAGCGCGGGGCAATCTGCCGTGGCTGCTGCCGCCTACCGTGCCGGGGAAAAGCTGCACAGTGAGTATTACGGCGAGATCAGCGACTATACCCGCAAAGGCGGTGTGGTCTGTTCTGAAATCCTGCTGCCATCTCACGCGCCGCCAGAGTATGCAGACCGTGAAACGCTCTGGAATGCCGTGGAGAAAGCCGAGCGCGGAAAGAAAGCCCAGCTTGCATATAGCTTTGACATTGCCTTGCAGAACGAGTTTTCCATGCAGGAGAACATCGACCTTGCAAGGCAATTTTTGCTTCGAAATTTTGTGAGCCGCGGCATGGTGGTGGACTTCGCCGTGCATCAGCCGGACAAGGAGGACGGCGGCATTTCCAACCCGCATTTTCACGTCATGTGTCCGATTCGTCCCATTGAGCCGAACGGTAGGTGGGGCAATAAGCAGCGGCGGGAATATGTGCTGGACGAACACGGCGAGCGTGTTCTGGACGAGGCAGGCAATTATGTGTTCAACGCTGTTCCCACGACAGATTGGGGAAAGCCCGAAACGCTGGAAGCATGGCGGCAGGCATGGGCTGACCTTTGCAACGCCAAGTTTGCTGAAAAAGGCTTGAACTGCCGCATCGACCACCGCAGCTTTGCCCGTCAGGGCGTGGAGCAAATCCCCACCCAGCACGAAGGTCCCACCGTCCGGGCAATGGAGGCAAAGGGCATCCGTACCGACAAGTGCGATCTCAACCGCTTCATTCGGAAAACCAACGCGCTGCTGCGGGAGACAAAAGAAAAGATCGCCGCGCTGATCGGCTGGCTGAAAGACGTGAAAGCCGAGCTTGCCAAGCCCCAGCCGCCCATGCTAAATGATCTGCTGGCGCTGCATTGCAGCATCCGCAACAAGGGCGCGTACAGCAATAAGGCGAAGAACGCCAATTTGCAGCGTTACGCCGAGGCGTTCAGCTTTTTACAATCCAAAAACCTTTACACCGTGGACGATCTGGAAAATACGCTTCATGCCATGCAGGACAAGATCGATACGTTGAAAAAGTCGGCATCGTCAAAGCAAGCCCGTATCAAAGAAGTGGACGAACTGCTGCGGATGGTGGACTACTACAAGTCCGGCAAGCCCGCTGCGGACAAGCTGAAATCCATCCGATTTGAGAAATCCCGGCAGAAATACAAATCCGAACACGACGATGAACTGCGGACGTTCTACATGGCAGAGCGCAAATTAAAGTCGTATTTCAAGGATGGCAAGCTGCCCATCACCGCATGGCGCAGAGAACGGGAGCAGTTGGAGCAGGAAAACAAAGACATTCAGACGGAGCTTTCGCCGCTCCATGCCGACGCAAAAAAGCTCTGGGCGATTCACTATAACATCTATGAGGTGCAGCGTGAGCAGGAGCGTCAAAACACCGCGACGCGGCAGAAAAAGCAGGAAATCGAACGCTAAGGAGGACATTGCCTATTGAGCATTTTTGAAGCTGTCAAGCAGACTGTGACCACCCGGCAGGCTGCGGAGCGATACGGCATCCGGGTGGAGCGAAACGGAATGTGCCGCTGCCCATTCCACGATGACAGTACGCCCAGCATGAAGCTGGATCGCCGGTATTACTGCTTTGGCTGCGGTGCCAGCGGGGACGTGATCGACTTCGTTTCCCGGCTTCGTGGTATCGGCAGCAAGGAGGCGGCAACTTTGCTGGCACAGGATTTTGCTATTCCGTATGAGGATGGCACGGGTAAAATGAGCAAGCCGCGACAACAAAATACCGACGAACAGAATTATCAGCACATGGAACGCTACTGCTTCCGTGTGCTGTTGGACTATTACCGGCTGTTATGCCGCTGGAAGGAGGATTATGCCCCGCAAACGCCGGAGGACGGTTATCATCCGCGCTTTGTGGAAGCATTGCAGAAGCTCTCACTGGTTGAATATTTGCTGGACGAGCTGCTTGGCGGGGATATACAGGCGCGGGCATCCGTTGTGATCGAATATGGAGAGGAAGTGAGGAAACTTGAGCAGCGAATGGCAGAGCTTGCCGCCGCAGATGAGGCAGCAGCTCAAAATTCAGGCGGGCAGTATAGCGCCGCCGATGAGCATTGAAGAAGTAAAAGCCATGCTGGACACCACGGAAAAAGGCGGTGTCCGCAACAGTATCAAGAATTGCCTGACGGTGTTTCAGCACGATCCGCTGCTCTCCGGCGCGATCGCCTACAATCTGCTGACCGACCGCACCGACATTGTGAAGCCCATCGGCTACGACCGAAGCCCCGGCACCTCCATGACCGACACGGATATGAAGTACATCCGGCTGTATCTGGAAGAGAATTACGACCTGACAAGTGAGAAGAAAATCATAGATGCCGCCGATCTCGCTGCCCATCAGAACAGCTATCACCCTGTCAGGGACTTTCTGAACAGCCTTACATGGGATGGCACGGAGCGCATCCGCTATTGTCTGCACCATTTTCTCGGTGCGGAAGCAGACGAATACACCTTTCAAGCATTACGACTGTTCCTGCTGGGCGCGATTCATCGGGCATTTCATCCCGGCTGCAAATTTGAAGTCATGCTCTGTCTGGTGGGCGGTCAGGGTGCGGGAAAATCCACATTCTTCCGTCTGCTGGCAGGAAAGGACGAGTGGTTCTCCGACGATCTGCGGAAGCTGGACGATGAAAATGTGTACCGCAAGCTGCAAGGGCACTGGATCATTGAAATGTCTGAAATGATCGCAACCGCCAATGCCAAGAGTATTGAGGAAATCAAGTCGTTTCTGAGTCGCCAGAAGGAGGTCTACAAAATCCCGTATGAAACCCACCCGGCAGACCGATTGCGGCAATGCGTGTTCGGCGGTACGTCAAACGCAATGGATTTCCTGCCCCTCGACCGTTCCGGCAATCGTCGCTTTTTGCCGGTACAGGTCTGCCCGGAGCAGGCGGAGGTTCACATTTTGGAGGATGAAGCCGCATCCAGAGCCTACTTGCAGCAGGCGTGGGCAGAGGCAATGACCATTTACCGGACAGGCGACTGGAAGCTGACGTTCAGCCCGGAAATGGTACGCTATCTCAAAGAGCATCAGAAGGACTTTATGCCGGAGGACACGAAAGCGGGCATGATTCAGGCGTTTCTGGACAGCTACACGGGCGATACCGTCTGTTCCAAGCAGCTTTACAAGGAGGCGCTGAACCACGCCTTTGATGAGCCGAAGCAATGGGAGATCCGGGAGATCAACGAAATTATGAACCAGTGCGTGACCGGCTGGACGTATTTCTCCAATCCCCGCAGCTTTGCAGGGTACGGCAGACAAAAGGGCTGGGAGCGCGAAAGAGCTGCAACCGACAGCGGCAACCATGCCGCAGAAATCCCGGACGGCTTTGTAGAGATCACAGAGCAGATCGAGATGCCGTTCTGAAAAGTACGGCTGGTTGCAAAGGCTGTTGTGATCTCGTTGCCGGGCTGGTTGCCGGAGAAATCCCTGTCCTGTCTGGCTTTTTCTGCCGTTGACAACCAGAACAACAGAAAAATAGAAGAAAAGATAAATCGTAAATCAACCGTCAGACCGGGTATGTTTCGAGGTTTTTGGAAGTCCGTTGCAGGACTTCGTTGCCGCCTCGCCCTGTCTGGCTATTTTTGTATGGAGGGTAAACTGCCTATGAAGAAAATCCTAATTTGGGAAAAGAGCAATCTGAGCTTGGAGGAAGCCGCGGCTTACTCCGGCATTGGTATTAACAAACTGCGCGAGATCACCAACGAGGACCGGTGCAAATTTGTCCTCTGGGTGGGCAACAAGCGCCTGATTAAACGCCGCCTGTTCGATCAGTTCATCGAGCAGGCGTATTCTATTTGAAGAAGTGATGTGAAAATCTATGACACAGCGACACTTTGAAAAAGTTGTCTGTTTCTGTTCAATATCAGTGGAAATCGCATATTCGGTATGATATACTTGTATCAATCCCTATAATCGCGCTTTTCACGGAAAGGAGTTTCTGAATTGTCTGAAAAGCGCAAAGATAGCAAAGGGCGTGTTTTGAAGGACGGCGAGAGCCAGAGAGCAAACGGCACCTATGACTATCGTTATACCGATATCCACAAGAAACGGCGTTGTATTTACGCTAAATCCCTGACAGAGCTGCGGAAAAAAGAGGAAGAACTGTGGCGCGATCTGGCAGACGGCATCGACTACGCCGCCGGAGAGATGACGGTGGCTGATCTGGTTGACCGCTATATGAACCTGAAACGTGGGTTGAAACCCAATTCACTTCGGTCGTACAACACAGCGGTCAAGCGGATTCATGCGGACCCTTTCGGGCAAAAAGCCATCAAAACGGTAAAATTGTCCGATGCGAAAGGCTGGTTCGTGTTTCTGCATGACAGCGGTTTCAAGCAAAACACCATAGGAATCCTGCAAAGCGTTGTCAGACCGGCGTTTGAGATGGCGGTAGAGGATGACATCATCCGCAAGAATCCATTTAAGTTCAAGCTGTCGGACGTTGTGCCGAAGGACGCTTGTGTGCGCAATGCCCTGACCAGAGAACAGCAGGAGAAATATCTGCAATTCGTTCAAGACTATGGCGGCAACTATTATGATGATATCGTCATTCTTATGGGAACCGGCTTGCGTGTGAGTGAGTTGTATGGCCTGACACGAGCAGATATCGACTTTGAACGGCACTGTATCCATGTCCGGCGGCAGCTTTGCCGGACGGCTGAAAAGCCCTACTTTGTCACACCGCCGAAAACAAAAAGCGGTATCCGCAATGTTCCCATGACAGATACCGTTTGTGCAGCGTTGCGGCGTGTAGTAAAAGCCAGAGCGTCCACGAAAGTGGAAGCGCTGGTGGATGGTTGCAGCGGATTCCTCTTTCTGGACAAGTCCGGAATGCCGAAGGTGGCAATGCACTTGGAAAACTATATGCGTGGCGTGCAGGGAAAGTTTGAGAAGGCGTACGGCAAACCTGTTCCGCGCATTACACCTCATGTGCTGCGACACACCTTCTGCACCAATGTTCAGCAGGCCGGGCTGGATGTAAAAAGCCTGCAATACCTGATGGGACACTCCAATGCCAGTGTGACGTTGGATGTCTACACGCACAGCAGCTTTGAATCGGTTGAAAGAGCCTTTGAACAGATCGCCGGCAACCTGTGATTTTCGACGCATGAAGCGGAATTGCTTACGCCGAAACTTACGCCAAAACTTACGCCAATCACCCGGTAAGTGGCGTAGATTTGCGTAGAAAAGCGTGGATCGTGCAAAAACGGAGAATCTGGAAAAATCGGCTTGTGGCCTTGATAATTCTACAAAAGTCTACGTTTCCCGATATTCGTGATTCGGCTCCAAAAGTGTGGTTTGGAAGGGCGGCATGTACTAAGCCGCACCGGCTCCCCATACCAATTCAATACGCCGCAGAAGGCAGAACTTCCCACCCGGGAGGCTCTGCCTTCTTTTTTGTTGACACCCTTTCCAAACAAGAGTACACTTAGAAAAATTGTTTTTGGGAAAGGAAACACCAATGAACACTGCCGCTTTTACCGCCTACCGCGAAAAAGTTGTGTCCAACTGTGCCCGCGTCATTGTGGGCAAGGAGGATGCTACCGAGAAAATTCTGGTCAGCTTCCTCTGCGGAGGCCATGTATTGCTGGAAGATAAGCCCGGCACCGGCAAAACCATGCTCCTGCGTGCATTTGCGCGCACGGTGGGCGGGGACTTCAAACGGGTGCAGTTCACGCCCGACCTGCTGCCCTCCGATCTGACCGGCATCAATTTCTACAACCAGAAGTCCGGTGAGTTCGAGTTCCGGCCCGGCCCGCTCTTCACCAACTTTGTGCTGGCAGACGAGATCAACCGTGCCACGCCCCGTACCCAGTCGGCCCTGCTGGAAGCCATGGAGGAAAGGCAGATTACCGTGGACGGCGTGACCAGCCGCCTGGCTGAGCCCTTTATGGTGCTGGCCACCCAGAATCCGCTGGAATCCTTTGGCACCTTCCCGTTGCCAGATGCCCAAATGGACCGTTTTTTCATGCGGCTGTCGCTGGGCTATATGACCCGGGAGCAGGAGCTGGAGGTGCTCTCACGCCCCTCGGCCCAGACCGTGCTGAACGAGCTGCAGGCCGTCGTTACTCCCGAGGAGACCGCATACGTCCGCACGGCTTACCGGGAGGTCAAGGTCTCCGAGGAGGTCAAGCACTACCTTATGGACATCGTGGAAGCCACCCGCACACAGAGCGGCTTTGTCAGCGGCGTATCTACCCGCGGTGCGCTGGCGCTCTATCAGGCTGCGCAGGCGTATGCCTCCTTGCAGGGCAGGGAATACGTCATCCCCGAGGACATCAAAGGGCTGGCCCCGGCGGTGCTTTCTCACCGCATTTCTCTGGGCAGCAGCATGAACGCCGAAGCCGCCGCTCTGCGGATGCGCAAGCTGTTGGCCGAGATCACTGTGCCGCTGGAGAGTGCGGAATGAGCGCCGTCATCTTCGCGCTGCTATTGGTGGCCACAGCCCTTGGGCTGGAGCGTTACAGCACAGTCCACAGCCTGGACGATGTGCAGGGGCGGCTGGAAGTGGAGGATCATCTTGTGGAAGCCGGGGAGCCCGCCGTGATCCACCTTGTTGTCCGGAACAGCGGCCCCCGTTGGAAGATGTTCCTGGCGGCAAAGCTCCACCTGAACAAGGAGTTTCTTCCCTGCGCGGAGCACCACATTACGCAGGATCAGGCAGGTTTGGGTCACACGGTGCGGTTCACCACCTGGCTGCGCCCGGGGCAGGAGGCAGATTTCTCCACCGCCCTCAGGCTGGAACGCCGGGGCCGCTATGTGCTGGAACCGATGCAGGTCATCGGCGGCGATTTTCTGGGTCTTGTGGAACAGTCCCGCACCGAGCGGGGCTTCCACGAGCTCATTGTTCCACCCAGGGAGTGCGCTCTGCCGGAACTGGAAGAGATGCTGGGCGGTTTTCTGGGCGAGCTTTCGGTGAACCGCTATCTCTACGAGGATCCTATTCTCACGGCGGGTTACCGTCCCTACACCAGCGGTGACCCCATGCGTTCCATCGCCTGGAAGCAGAGCGTCCGGGGGCAGGGGCTTATGGTCAAAAAGTGGGATTACACCACTGAGCCCCGGGCAGTGGTGCTAGTCCATGCGGATACCAAGGATTACGACCACCCGGAACCGGCGGAGCTCTGCTACTCCATGGCCCGCACAGTCTGCCGGAGGCTGGAAGAAAAGGCGGTGTCCTACCGCTTTGCGGCAAACGCTGCCTTTGACCTGCTGCTCAATGCGGCTCTCTCCGGTGAGGAGTGGAGAAAGCCGCTGGAAACCCCGCAGGGCTACGGCCCCGAACACTACCGCAAGGTGTTGGAAATTTTGGGCCGCGCCACCGGGCAGACCGTCCTTTCCTGCGCGCGGTTCTGCGCCGAATACTACCACCCGCAGGAGCAGGCCAGCTGCATCGTGGTGACAACGGAGCCGGAAGAAGCTGTGCGTGCTGCCGTGCGGCCCCTGCCTGGCATTCCGCTGCTGGTGCTCACTCCGGAAATGGCCGTAGAGACGGCCCAGACAGGGGAGGCGGGCGCATGATGTTCTTACATACCCTGCGCTTGGCAGGTGATCTGAGCTTTTACTATGCCTTTGCGGGCTTTTTTGCTGCCAGCTTCGGCGGGACACCCATGCCGCTGGTGCTGGTCTGGCCTGCCCTCTGCTTTGGTCTGGCCTCCTGCTTTGAGGGCAGCCGTCCCCTCCGCACCTCTCTTGCGGCCCTGAGCGCGGCGGCGCTGCTCCTCCTGCCTACAGGGGCGGACAAGCTCTGTTACTTCCCGGCGGCAGTCTACCCGGTGCTGCTGGCCTACACCGGCGATTTTGCCCTTTCGCCGGTGCGGCAGGCCGAGCGTCTGCGCTGGCTCTGCCGGGTATGGCCCTTCTTTGCAGTGGCAATGCTGCTGTGGAACGCCAACGCGGTGCTTTCGGCGGCCCTGCCCTTTGCAACGGCGGCAGCGGTGCTTCTGGTGGGGTTCAACCGAACCACCCGGCAGGACCCGGAGATCTCCACCCGGCCGGGCTATCTGCTGCTTTCCGGCGGCGTGCTGGCGGCGGTGTGCGCAGGGCCGTTCCTGCTCAGCCGCAGTGTTGTGGTTGCCGGTGCAAAGGCGGCTGCATCTGCCGTTTACTTTGGCGGGATCGTGCCGGTGCTGCAGCTGTTTTTGAACAACATTGTGGTGCAGGGTGTGACTTGACTGTTCCACGGCATCCTGCAGTTCATCCACTGGCTCTTCACCCTCTTTCCGCCCAAACCGTTGGAGCGCACTGAGATCGTATCTACCGATGAGGTCATCGCCAACGCCCAAAAGGCCGCCGAGAACGCAGAACCGCTCATCGACGGGATGTCGATGCTGACCGTGCTCGGTATCCTGCTGGCGGTCCTCTGTGCGGTGCTGATGGTGCGGCATTTCCTGCGCCAGAAGTTCCGGCACACGGACACTGCCTGTACGGACACCACTGTGCGGCGTAGCACCCACAAGCGTAC
>OHEF01000625.1_pt1 | contig 14089 bp, 14 predicted proteins | sample 1567171 | NCBI WGS metagenome assembly OHEF01 (sample SAMEA3879576, study PRJEB24766) | human gut metagenome | biome: human-associated habitat; feature: feces | place: USA | collected 1985/1987
CTTACAAAGTTCTTTCCGGCATTGATTGCCATTTCCTTCGGGTCAAATTCTCCATCTGCAAGCTGCTTAATCCCATCGCCAACTGCACCGATCGCCGCTTCTTTTAAGCCGCTCTTCACCATGCGTTTTGCAATATTTTCTGCACACTTTGCAGGAGAAATTACCGCCGATAAGGCTCCTGTTGCCGCTGCTGACAGATATTCTCCAGCTCCGCTATTGAACTCACCATCATCCAGATAATCGCACACTGCGGTAACCGCTACATTGATCACAGCACCAATTGCAGCTTTTGCAACAAGACCCCAGAAATGTCCGTCTGGATCATTCAAAGGAATCGGATTGTTTCTGCAATATGTGTACAAATTCAAGCTGAGCGGATCATTTGCAGTACCGATTACAGTATCTCTTGAAATGAATCGTCCAATTTCAGGATCGTAATATCTTGCACGAAGATAAATGGTTCCAGTTTCTTTGTCGAAATACTCTCCGCTGAACCGGAAGGGATTTTCATCGTTCTCATCCGAATTCTTTTCTACGCCAAACGCATCATACCGATAGGTTTTCGTCTTATCTCCGGTTTCGCTGGTCAGGTTGACAACATCACCGTGTGCATTCTGAAGATAGTATGTCACATCACTGGTCATACCGTTGTAGAACGCACGACTGGAAATCAAACCTGTTCCTCGAACATAGACATCTGCTTCATATACAGATTTCCCGATGTCCACCATCAATTCTTGCCCGTCATAGACATGTGTGGTGGTTTTCCCGTTTACAGTTTTGGTTCTTCTGAGGCCATCATAACCATATGTGTAGGAAGCAGTCATTTCGCCGTTCTGTACACCAATCAGTTCATTTAAGCCATCATAAGTATTTGTCTGTAAACCATCATCCGGATCATTCTTAGTCAGCTGATTTCCGTTTGCATCGTAGGTGTATACGGTATCCCGTACTACATCGCCTGTTTTCTTACTTTCTTTCTGAAGTAAGCCGGTATAATGTCCGTTTGAAGAATAATTGTAAGTAGTGACGTAGTCCTCTTCACCGCTTACTGTCATCTGAGAACGATTACTGTAATCATCATATTCATATGAGATGTTGTTGCTGATGTTTCCGTTAACCTCCGATTCGGAAACCAATCGTCCCATTCTGTCGTAATCATATGACGTCGTTTCTATTATACCACTTTCTGTACGGGTTTTGCAAGCATCAGATCCGTCTAAGTAATAAGTATAATCATATTATGTCAAATATTAAAAACATACTTGAGCCAATCCAAGAAATACTGACAAGCTTCTTTCTCCGTTTCAAACTCCTTTAATGAAGTGCGTTGACCTCGCTCTGAATAGTAAGTGTACCACTTACCCTCAAATTCTTCTATACAATATGCCTCATTTGGAAGACCACCATTCAAGTTATATGCAAACTTGTCAATATTTAACTCATTTAATTTTTTTTCTAACTCTTTTTTTGTCATTTCAATACCTCAAGTTTAGGATTTGAACCTTCTAATAATAGTTGAACCGTAATTCCGTCACCCAAATAATATTGTGTTCCTCCGCCTGGCATACCAAACCATGGTGCCACCTCGCCAGCATATACTCGAATAGGTTCTTTAACTACATATACATTATAAGGTTTAGAGATCGTGCCTGGCTCAACAGCTCTAGCTTTATATGGTGTATTTATAGGTGATAAATACGACCCGCCTACGTAACCATAACGATCAATAACTGTTCCAGGTTGTAATGTTATTATATCACTATCTGTCAACGGATGTGTAAAGCCACCATTGCTTGGCCATTTCGCACTCATATCTGAATTATAATATTTTCCAATCCATCCGCCTCGTTCTGCAATCTCACGCTTCAATGATGCAATTTCTGATGTACTCAAATTTTTGTTACATACTACATTTTCTATTAATGCGTATACATCTGGATCATCGGCATTTTTAAAATCAAATTTACCAAGACTTGCTACTATTTCGCCATAATTCTCGCTTGCTTTCGTGATATCTTTTAGTTCTTCTAAGTCATCAGCAATTTTAATGTACCTTTTTGCATTATCGCCAAATATTTTATTTATCTCATCCTCAGATTTTATAATTTTTCCATCAACATAGCAATCATCTATTGAATCGGTAACAGCATTATAGTACATTTTGTTTGACTTTTTTAATAAAGTGGCAAATTCATCTGAATATTTAAGAATACCAATAACAGGAATAATCCCCACTAAATCAAGAAATGATTGCCCAGCAAATGACCAAGAAAATTCATCATCTCCAATGATGATTTCTCCCCATTCTCCAATATCATATGTGATATCTCTTAAATCGCAAACCAAGTCTAAATCAAAAATACCAAGTACAATTTCGCCTGCAGTTCCAAGCAATGTAACATCGTCTGTGAAATTTCCTTTCACAATTTGATTAAGGGATTTACCAATATAGTCTGATGCTGCATCTGCAACTGGTTCAATGTAATGATTGTATAAATAAGAAAGTGTTTCAACCAGTGTTTTTTTGTTCTTATCAGCATTTACATTGTCAGTTTTAATAAATTCTTCTACGCTACAGCCATATTTGTCTTCCAGCCATGCATTGTCAACATTAAGTGGATCTTCTGCTATCTGTTTTTCCACAATATCAGGAATTGTATTACCATTGGAGTCCTCCATGTACTTCCATTCCTCATAAGGAACAGCATCCTCTAAGTTTGTAACATATTGTGGAAGATAAGGTCTGAAATGATAGTTCTCATTAGAATAATCAGGAGAAAAAACAACCCCCAAACATTTTCCAGTCTCATCTTTATAATTGAAATTGAACGTTCTTTCTGTATTCAGAGAACCATCTTCATTATTGATATATGTTTCACAGTTGTCCCAAAGAACGGTCTGTTTGCCGCCTTCATAACCAAAATGAATGACTTGTGAACCGGAAGAATAGATCGATTTCGGCCCAGAAGCTTCATTGACTTCCCAGATTGGTCCAAAGAAACAGATATTACCTGCTGTCCATTTTCCTTCCATATCGGTCAATGTGATATAATTCCAGTTTCCATATACTTCGAGCCAATCTGCACTGTTTGTCATCCAGATGGTATCATAACAATTTGCCTGACCAAAATTAAAATCGCCGCCAATAACTACTGTACCGCCATTCAGACGCATATTTTGTCCGGCATTTCCACCCCAGCCATCTGGAGAAGCGGTACGAAATACTAAGTTGTTGGAAACTTCCAAATAACCATTGCTAATATTCAGTGTTGCTCCTTGATTGCCAGACCAAAATTTCGGAATATCAGTTGTAAAGGACATACAGTCGCCTACATACAGAGAACAGCCATTCAGGTTCAAATCCGTATCATGCAAATTTAAGCTGCCCTGAAAAGCACCGCTTTCCTGCATGATCAGTGTTCTTTTAAAGGCATGATCCCAATCCAAATCGCCAGAAGCCTTGTATGCGGCTGAAAACCATGCAACATCTGCATTATCAATTGTGCCGCTGTCGTCTTTGTCCATGTATGCGTAGTAATTATCAGAACGTCCACGTTTCTGAGCCGCTGCATTGATCAAATCAATACCATCATTATAATCGTCCTTATTAACGATTATATCTCCTGTAAATTCATGATTATAGATATAAACCCATGAATTTACATCTCTTGCAGAATCAACTTCTGCCTTAAATGCAGCTAATTCTTCTTCTCCTGCACCAGCATCCATCAAAAGCAAATAGTCCGTATCATTAATTACTCCATCTAGGTTTATATCAAGATTCTGGACATTTTGTGGAAGTTCATAATATTCATCATCAGCAAGATGATCATAAAAATCGCAAAATGCTTTCAAATCTGCTGGACTAATAATATTATCACCATCTGCATCCATACTGGGATTAAAATCGGAATCACCACGATATGCTCCTAAGCAACTCTGTACATATGCCAAGTCTTTTCCATTGATAACATCGTCGCTCCACTCGTTGTCGTGTTCTTCATTCCAAGTGGTATCACCTGGAACTAATGTCACTGCATTGCGAGAATCGCCAGATCCAACAGTATAGGTACCAGTACCAAAATCCTTCAGGTAAAACGGCAAATAACCATCACTTTCATACTTGACATGATAAACGCCACTACCACTGCTTGCTGTTACAGTATAACTGTCACCGCTTTGAAGTTCCTGATATTCAAGTTCATTCCAGTTTTCATCAAAAATACGCACATAAATTGGAGTTTTATCTTGAATTCCATTGATAACCCCTTGTTTAACGATACCAGTTACAGTTAATTCACCTGCTGGAGCATCGCCCTCCGAAGCAGCCATAACTGCTGCTGAACGATCTTGAACTGCTGCACCCGCTTCATCAGATTGCACAGCTATATCGTTTTTTGCAGTATCTTCATTGACAACAGTTCCATTTTCTTTTTCATCCGCAACATCAAAAAAATCTACTTTTCCCAGATCTTTTGTTGCTTCTTCAAATTCCTTGGCAAGCTGGTCTTTGTTCTTTGCTCCTTCAATCGCTTCTGCAGCAGATGCAATTGTATCAGCGTGTAAAAGACCTTGGGCACTGCCGTCGCCAAAAATCATGACCTGTCCCATGAACATTAGGGACATGGCTCCGGCAAGTGTTCTTGTCAATTTTTTGTTCATGCACATCCTCCTTTTTTGTTTTCAAAAACATTCTTTCCTTTTCCCAACAGCAACATCACTGCCAGAGAACACCATGCGATTTCCAATACCAGAACAAATTGTTTGAAGTGAAAGACAAACAGCAGGATTGCTGCAACGGCTTCTATTGTCATCACAACAATTGCTCGAATATGATAAACATGATGTTCTTTTTCATCCAATCTCTTATTTCGATCTTCTACCGGCGACAGCAAAAAAACAACGATGCAGGCGATCAACGACAATGTTGTAATCACCCAAAAATACATTTGGGGCGTGTATTTTACGATACACAGTGCAATCCATAACATTATCGCAGAAAATGCCCAGCATCGCTGCGGTGTAGAAGCATGATAGCCTCCGGTATATACTCTTAATGGGATATATGCGATTGTGTAAATCATTGCCGGTACAGCAAGTCCCATTATAAATCCAATCAGGAGCATTGTTAGAATGTTCAGAATTGTTGCAAACATCTGACGCAGGCCATATTCATATAATGCTTTATTGGATTTTTGGACAATGCCATAGTATTCCAATCGATCTGCAATCTTACAAGATAATTTAGGAAACATTAGAATTTGCGAAGCTTCTTGGCTGTTTCAGGCAATTCTTCCTGATAGGTCATCCAAGTGCAAGTTGAGTTCACTGTCAGCGTTGTGAAAACCATTGCTAAAGCAGCAAGCATACCGCCATATTTCAAAATAATCTTTTTCATATTGATCACTCCAATCTTTTTATTTTGCCTGCAGAACAAATTATAACAAAAAAAGAGCCGCAAAAGCGACTCTTGTAAAAAACGACCTATGTTAATGTCAAAATTCGACTATTTTCTCACTCTGTTTCATGATGAAAACTCGTATTGCAGAGCATGACATCTGTAATAAAATATATATCATTATAATCGTATATAATGTCTCCATCATATTTTTCCAATATGCTGGAAACGCTTTTCAGTCCTAATCCATGTAATTGCTTTTCCTCCTTTGTTGTCATCAATGTTTCTTTCTCTTTTATGATATTTCCATCATAGGTATTTTCTATATGGATAAAAAGAAAGAAATCCCAGACCATCTTCAATATAATGAATCAGTCCTTGATTATCCGCTTTTTTTGCATAATTTACAATAGAGATTAAATGATTCTTGAAATCGTGTTGTAAGTATCGAATTCTATTCTGGGATTCTTGTAATAATTCTAATTCACTATGTTGTGCTTTCACCGCTTGCTCCAAAAGCTTTTTCTCATAGATGACTTCATAATTTTTCTGGAGGCTATCATACATATAAAAAATCAGTAAATTAAAACTGATTAAAATAAAAGCTACAGTGATTGTTTTTATGCTGTACTGATACATAGTTAAAATACCAACCAAAATGCTCCCAATTGGCACAGTCAAAATTGTTGCTAAATACAGTTTATCAATTTCATGATAAGCTCGTTTTTTCCAAATATATTCAAAAATCAATTCTATTAAAAAGGTAATCAGTACTGTGGCAATTCCACTACTCATTATAATGAAATTCACTTTAGTTATGAGAATAATGGTATATACAATACCGTCTGCAAGCATATTAACTACATAAAATGCTAATGCTACAAATAATTTACTTGTTACTTTCGATTCATACAAAAATGAGAGAGCAATCAATGGAATTATATTTGTTAAGATATTTAAAGTGAAATTTCCAAATAAGATAGCACCAAAACTATTGATTAAAAAATAGAATGTAAATCCTATTATAATCCAGATTTGTTTCACTTTTGCAGTACCAAACATAGTATTTAAAAGCTTAAAATAAATATAGATACGAAAAGCATTTCCTATTAAATATACGAGCTGTTCCTGCATATTATCACTCCTCTCTAAATCGATCTGCACTATACTTCAAAATTGCTCTGCGAACTTCTTTTCTATTTGGTTTGCTAATAGGCAACTCTCTACAATCATCAATTGTCAGTGAATCATAACTATATGATGAAATATGAGCAATGTTAATATAGAAAGATTTATGGATCATAAGGAAATTTTTTAGAATTTTCATTTCTGACAAATCACTCAATTTTCCATAAAATTCATGTGATTCATTTGAACAATAGACAGTAATTTTTCTTCCATTGCTTTCAAAATATTGTATCTGCTCTATTGGTATTCGCTTTTTTACATTTTTGTTTGTTAATTCAAAAAAATCTTTCTTGGAATATAATCGAAGATATTCACCCAGGCAAGAAAATAATGTTTCTCTTTGTATGGGTTTCATCAAAAAGTGAAATGGATGCACCTGAAATAATTCCATGGCATATCCCATTTTAGAAGAGATATAAATAATTTGACACAAGTAATCTTGGTTTATCTCACGTATATGTCTACCGACCTCTACACCATTAATCTTAGCTAACTCAATATCCAATAGAATTAAATCAAAATGTATATCATCTTCCAAATCAGCCAAAAGATTTTCTCCATTGTAATAGATTGAAATATCAAAAATCATTTTGAATTTCATTTCGTATTCTTTCAGAAAAAATAGTAGTTCATCACATACTGCTTTTTCATCATCCACTACTGCTATGCAAATCACGTAATGTGCCCCTTTCTTATCTTTTTCTCTCTATTTCCATCATACCATAAAAAATCCCAAAAAGCAAGAAGAATAGATGGTTTACCGTTGGAGATACTAAAAGGAAAGAAGCATTTTTGTTTCGTAAAATCCGCCCATTGACCATTCAATCCTAAAAAATCACGCTGTTTCCAATGTTTTTTGCATTTCTCATACGATTTTTTGACGGCGAAACATCATCCCGTCAATTTCAACCGCTTTACATATTCCTGCTTCATCTGCATAGAAGAATGCACATATCGATTCAGCGTAATACTGGCATCAGCGTGTCCCAGCAATTCACTCAGCGTCTTTGCATCAAACCCATGGGCAATACAATCTGTGGCATAAGTGTGTCGAAGCAGATGAAATGGAACCTTCCGGATACCACAGAGTTTCAGGATTTTCTGAAACCGATACTGCATGGTTCTCGGTTCTGCCGGTTTGCTTTTCCCAGTAATCAAGTACAGAAAATCCTGTCGCTTTTTCTTTTCCAGCAATGCCAACAAGAAGGAAGGAACCGGAATTGTCCGCACAGAAGTTCTGCTTTTTGGGGAGCCAATCAGCACCTCAGAACAACCATTTCGATAAACTCTCTGTACCGTTCGTTTTACAGAAAGCGTTCCGTTTTCAAAATCAATATCATTCCACTGCAAGCCGCATAATTCACCTACACGCAAACCAGTGAACAAGCACAGCAGAATCGCCAGATCAATGGTCAGCCCTGTCTGAAGAAGATACTGTTCCAACTTCTTTCGCTCCTCAGAAGACAACACGTCCAGCTGCTTTTTCTCTGCTTTTGGCATAGTGAAATGCGTTCCATGAATGTGATACTCCTGCACTGCATACTGTTCTATGCTGTGGTAAACCCGCATAATGTCCTGTACAAACCGAGCGGAAAGTCCGCCAGTTCCGCACAATCGGCCGCTTTGCAGTTTCTCATAGACAAAATCATTCAGCTGATGTGTTGTCATATCCGTAAGATACTTTGTTCCGAGACCCGGAAGAATATGATTGCGAATGATGTTTTCATAGTGCGCATAACTGGACGGTTTCACACGTAATTTTGCCGCAGAAAGCCACTGACGAGATGCCTCTGCCACGGTCAATTTCAAAGCAGAAACTGGCTGGCTCTGCAAAACAGCTCGAAATTGTGCCATCTTTTCCTTTACCTCGGAAAGCGTTCTGGCATACACAAATTTGTATTTCAGCGACCCATCTTCCTTATGACCAATCGGGACACGTCCCTCAAACCGACCGTCTTTTCTCTTGTAAATGTTGCTGCCTCTTCTCGGCATTTGAAATCCCTCCTGACAAGTTTTCGGACTGTTCAAAGCAAGAAAACTCCTGCTTTTTCTCCGATTCTGATGATTTATTCATGAATTTTCAGAAATATATACTTTACTTTTTCTGAAAATCTGCTATAATGATAGCAGATTCGATGCTGTTTTGTCTGAAATTTCTGCAAATAAATGGGCGGATTTTACGAAGAAATCTACATTTCATAGAAAAAACCATGCTAGGAAGAAATGCTCTCCCAGCATGGTTTTTTATCGTTCTGGATTTGTTTCCTGATACGTTCTCAGCTTGTATGCGTTGTGTCAATTTCAATTTCGTGTATTTCTGATCTTATCCTGACTTGTTCCCGCATACAGAAAAAAGGCATCTCAGCTACCTTTCAAATATTCTCCAAAAAGAAAAAAGTGCCGAGAAATCAGCACTTTTTCATCTATTATCCTTGCTTCCTTGACATCAATACCACGCACTCAACGTGCCCCGTTCCCGGAAACAAATCCACCGGCTGCACCTTCTGCACTGCATACCCCATTTCCTGTAACACCGCACAATCTCTTGCCGCCGTTGCTGGATGACAGGAAATCATAACAATCCGTTCCGGCTGCATCTTTGCCATGGCATCCAACGCATTTTGGTCACATCCCTTTCTCGGTGGGTCTACCACAATCACATCCGGCTTTAGCTGTTCCTGCTCCAACTTTTGTGCGACTGTTCCAGCATCTCCACACAAAAATTCTGCATTCAAAATTCCACTCTGCCGAGCATTTTCCTTTGCATTTTCCACCGCCTGCGGTACAATCTCTACCCCCAACACAGACGCTGCCGCATCTGCCATGGAAAGCCCAATCGTTCCTGCTCCGCAATATAAATCCAACAGTCGTTCTGTTCCTTGCAATGCCGCAAATTTTTTTGCAATTCCATACAGTCGCTCTGCCTGCTCTGTATTGACCTGATAAAAAGCATGCAGGGAAAGGGAAATTCGGTTACCGCAAAGAATATCTGTAATCCCCTAAAATTACATTGGTGCGAGCCGGATTGCAATTCATCACAATGCTTTTCACTTGCGGAAAAGCAGCTGTTAACCGTTCTATCAAACCTTTCAATTGCCGCTCAATGGGCTTTCTCACAATCAGACAAACCATCAGTTCCCCGGTATGCCATCCCTGTCGCAAATAAATATGCCGCAAGATGCCTGTTCCAGTTTCCTCCTGATAAACAGAAATGGATTTTTCCGCTACATATTGCAAAATCACATCTAAAACCTGCTGAAACAACACTGGCTGCAACTGACAATCTCGTACCGGAATTACCCGATGGCTGCGTTTCGCGTAAAAACCACAGACTGGTTTTCCATCTGCCCCGACAGCAACTGGATATTGTGCCTTATTCCGATAATGCGAACGCTGTCCTCCACCAACAATCGGCAAAAATTCCGGATGCAGCTTTCCAATTCGATGAAACGCATCCTGTACCAATTTTTCTTTCCACTGCAATTCTGCTGCATAGGAAATATGCCGAAAAGTACATCCACCACATGCCGGATAAGGGCAATCTGATTCTATTCGACAACTTGCCGGCATTTCCATCTCTTCGATGATTCCAAATGCATATTGCTTACAGACCTTTACAATTTTCACACGCACTTGGTCGCCCGGAGCAGTATGCGGAACAAAAACCGTCATTCCCTGAATATGACAGACACCATTTCCCTCTACTGTTAAATCGGTAATTTCTGTTGCATAACTCTGATTCTTCTGAAGCACAGATTCTCGATTGGCATTAGATTTCAAAGCAGTTCCTCCATTTTTCACGCAAATTTCTTTCTTACTATGATACCATGTTTTCTGGAAACTGTCAAACAAAAAGATTGCAGCACATGAACAAAATATAATTATTTCTTTCTACTATTTCATTCTGTATATACGATTCTGTTTCTAGCAGCGGATTCAATTTTAACAAGACAAATTTCATCATCCGTCTGTATCATGCTCCACATTCAACAGTATTTCTACTCCCCCGAAATTTTCAAACAAAAAAGTGGCATTTGAAAGAAACACGATCATTTCTTTCAAATACCGCATCTTATTATTTATGGTTCTGTTTCTGGCAGTGTATCTAATTTTAACAAGATAAATCTCATAATACTCTGCACATCTTTTTCATCCACAATTTCTGTTTCGTCTATTTGATTGCAATTCGCATTGACTAATTGGATTCTTGTCATTGCAACCAGCCCTGACAGATATTTTCCCAAGAAAATTGCATCTCTCAAATCTACAACGCCATCTGTATTACAATCCCCATAATTATAATCATATGCCAGTGTTGTAGAAGTTTCCGGAATTGTTGTCATAGTCATTGTCGTGGTCTGTAAGGTTGTCGTTGTTGTTTGTTCTGTTTCTTCTGTTGTAACTGGCATAAAAGTCGCAAGCGGTGTATAGGAATCTTCAAAACCCGTATCAGAAGAAAGTAAAATCAAATCCCAATAGTAAAAATAATACTCTGGGTCGTCTTCATAATAGGAAACCCCTACCGCAAAATATTCGTAATTGGTATTCAGAATATTTTTTCGATGTCCGGCAGAATTCATCCAACCATTGACAACCCCTTCTGGTGTATCATATCCAGCGGCAATATTTTCTCCTGCAAAACAGTTCGTATCAATTCCATAATCTGTCAGAATCGTATACCATGCATCTCCATTTACACGGCTATGGGCATACGATTTTGTCAATTCATCTGCACGCTCTTGACACATTTTCTGCAAAAGTGGTGCGGTCTGCAATGGCTCTAGACCATTTTTCATCCGCATCGCATTGATGTTTGCAGAAGCAATGTCTACAAATTCATTCACATCAAAAGGAGCAGCTGCATCGGTATGCAAAACTGGTTTCGGCAACAGAAAACAAATCGTCATCCCGAACAGCAATCCAAAAACGAACTTTTTCATCCAACACAACCCCTTTCTTTGTCTATTTCTCTTTTCATTTTATCATATCTGCACATTTTTTTCAACATTGAAACTGTTAAGATTGTAACATAATTGCGAGAAACCAAGTTATTTTTTATCAAAAAGCATCCATGAATTTGTTACAAAAAAGCCGTCATTCTCTTTTTCCTTTCGAGATTGACAGCTTTTTCATTCCTTTTTCGATTTCTCTAATATCAATTCTTTCCACTTCTACCATTATCCATGCAAATGCCACAGCAACAACTGTCAAGCAAATAGCAGCACCATTCCCTATTCTATGCATCCTGCATGTCCATTGTTCTTGAAAGCACCTAAAAAATATTTTTAATGCATCCATTTTTTAAACGCTACCGCATTTTTTCTTTTCTGCTTCGTCTAATACTGCTTCCGCAGCTGCATATTTCTGCAAGCGTTTTTCGATGTCCGGACTATCTGCATCAAATCGAGTTCGTTCACTGTTGTGGTGCAAATCTGCTCGTTTCACTGCCACGGCAATCGGATTTCCACATAACGCCCGCACATAATCCAAATATGGAACGGCGGGGTCATGCGTCAGCAGTTGTACTGCTTCCAAGACCGTTTCTGGAAATCCAGCTGCCCGTAAATCTTCCATCGTCCAATCGGTATCTTCCACGACATCATGCAGCAGTGCTGCACAAACTTCCTCTTCAGTCTGCACCTGCAATGCTACTTCATAGGGGTGAAAAATATAGGGCATTCCGGCTTTGTCCACTTGCCCCGCATGGGCAGCGTAAGCAAGTTTTAATGCTTTTTTCGTTAATGGTGTATAGAGCATCGTTCTTTCTTCCTTTCAGATTCATTTTCATTTATACCGGCAGTGGCTGCATCCAAGGCACAAAATTCCGAATCAAACAATATGCCATGCAAATGCAAACGGAAACAATCGGAAACCAATTTCCTTTCGGCAATAACTGCACCGATTTTCCAAAGCAACGCAGCACTTTTTGCAGATACAACAACAGCAATACCACCAACAAATAACAAAACGCTGCATTATTGTGCAGTGCCTGCAAAGGATGCCCGTGCAGCAACGCCAACACAGTTCGTGTATTTCCGCAGCCAGGACAATAAAAATGCGTAACGGTATAAAAAACGCAGGGTGGAAAATATAGTTGTACGAAATCAAAAATCAAGTGCCGCCCCAAAAGAACCCCCATCAGGAAACCAATCGGTAAAAACAGCCAGATCCATTTCTCTGCTGCGTGCCATCTTTTCTGTTTGATTTGTTGCTGCAAATGATCTCCGCTCCTTTCTGCTGAGAAATAGAAAAGGACTGCTTTCCGTAAAGTAAAACAGTCCCCTTTTTCATTTTGTTCTTGCTTAGTTCAGCATATCAGCATACTGGTCGCCAAATGTGTCAATCAACTGCTGTGTTACCGTTGTCTGATACCAATCGGTTTGTGCAACGATAATTGAAATAATTGCCAAAACAGATGCAATGATTCCCAAAACCAAACCAGCTGTTCCCAATCCACTCTTTGCTGGATTTTTCCGGCTCAAAATAGAAAACACAATTGCCAAAATTCCCAACACCAAACTCAGCCCAGGAACACAGCAACAGCAAACTGCAATGATACCCAGCACCAAGGAGGCAACTGCCATACCATTTTTATCCGTTCCGCCCGGTGTCATCCCATTTTGTAATGTCGGATCTGCCATCTGTCCATAACCCCTTTCCTGAAAAAATGATGTTTTTATTATACACGAAAATCGAAAAAAAGTCAAGTGTTTTTTGTGAAAAATAGAGAAAAATATGAAATATGGACTGATTTTTAACTATTATTTATTTTCGTTTGGGCACAAAAATATTCAATGCTTTCTGACAGTTGGAGATTTCATTGACTCGCTGATTTCCGCCATACTCTCCGTCAATCGTCCACGCAACTTCTTCTTCATCCAAATTGGTAATGGTCACATGTGATGCCCGAAAATAATCAAAATACTGCCGCTCTGCTCCCAGCTGAAAATTTGCCAGCGATAAAATCAACTGGTGGAACTGCACCAAATCAGTCGGCTTCCGAATCAAGGTGACTTCAAACAGCCCATCATCCCATTCTACATCGGACAGGGACAACAGCTTTGCAACAGAAGTTGCATTTGTCACCATGCCATAGAGATAATCGTTTTCCAGTATTGTTCCATCATATTCAATCCGCATCTTTCGTGCTTTAATGGTCGGCAAATGAGCAATACCATTCAGCAAATAAGCAGCATGTCCCAATACATTTTTATAATTCTGCGGTGTCTGGTAAGAAATTTCTGTCAATGCTCCGAAGGCTGCTACATAGGTAAAATAATGCTCGTTGAATTTTCCGATGTCGCAGCAAAGCGTATTGCCGTCTAAAATGCACTGTACAGCTTTTTCCGGTGTAGTTGGAATCTGTAAGCCTCTCGCAAAATCATTCGTAGACCCTGCCGGAATATACCCCACTGGCAGCGGATTTTCACTGTTCATGCAGCCTTGAATCGCTTCATTGAGCGTTCCATCTCCGCCGGCACAGACCAGCAAATCAAATTC
>OHEF01000628.1_pt1 | contig 14060 bp, 10 predicted proteins | sample 1567171 | NCBI WGS metagenome assembly OHEF01 (sample SAMEA3879576, study PRJEB24766) | human gut metagenome | biome: human-associated habitat; feature: feces | place: USA | collected 1985/1987
TTTAGACGGCTACAGCCTCTCTGTTTATAAAGATGCGGATGACTATAAGGATGTCAGTGATATTTTGACGAACAATCAGGCAGAGATCACTGATATTATCCGTGCAGTGATTCAAAGCCATTCTTCGGATAACATTTCAGAAGATGTGATCAAAAAAGAGGCGTTAGAGCAGATACAGCAGCATTTGGATTCTAAAGCTGTGAAGAAGGTTATGTTGACGAATTTCATGTATCAGTGATAGACAGCGAGAAAAGTAATGGTTTCTTTTCTTTGAAATTTGTGCTATGATATTATAGTTGCAAAGACAATATATGTTTTTGATAATTATAACAGGGATGTGAGGTGAAGAGAATGGGAGACACCCTGTCTCAGGAGGAAATTGATAATCTGCTCAGTGCATTGAGTACCGGAGAAATCAATCCGGATGAATTGGATGAGCGTTTCTCCATGTTTGGCCCATCGGATGATGCCGATTCCGACGACAATGATTTGTTAGAAGAAGATGCACCGGAGAATTCTGAGGATTTCATAAACTGCTTCGAGCAGCTCCATGAATTATTGGAAGAAGCTGAAGATAATGAAACAAAAGATAAAACTGCTGTGTCCACAGCTTATATTTTTGATTGTGACATTCTGTATATTTATGCCATCATCTTTATTTCTTGGCAATATTGATCAATTTGCAGTGGGATTCGCGGCACTTATACCGCTTCTTATGGCAGCGTCGTTAATTACGGCAGTAGTTGTTATACTGATAGGTCTGATTGTGCCAAAGAAGATATGTAACATATACGCAGCGGTCATATTTGGCGGTGCACTTGCTGCTTATGTGCAGGGAAATTTCCTTAACCCTGATTTCGGAGTCCTTAATGGAAGGCAGATTCAGTGGAGCCAGTTTAAGGTTAATGGAATTATAAGTACAGTTGTATGGATAGTACTTATTGTTGTTCCGCCAGTTATTGTATGCTTTAAGAAAGATATAATGACAAATATAATAAAGTGGGGCAGCCTGTTTCTTTCAAGCATACAGGTTGTGACACTTGTAGTGCTTATAGTGGCTTCTAAGAGAATTGTTGATTATTCATATGTAGTTACTAAGAATGATGAGTTTGCGTTATCTTCGCAGGGCAATGTGGTGGTATTCATTGTTGATACACTTGATAATGATGATGCACAGAATTATGTTATTGACAGATACAGTGAAGAGCTAAAGGATTTTACTTATTTTGATAATATGATAGGCGGAGGTGCACCAACAGCTCTAGGAGTTCCACTTATGCTTACAGGTTATCAGTATGATACAACACATTCTCTGGCTGATTACAGAAAGAAAGCATATGAAGAAGGTTCGCTTATTCAGGACATGTCAGATAACGGATATGATGTTAAGTTGTATACTTCAAGTGAGTATCTTAATGGAGTTAATCAGGAGGCAGTAGCCAATACTGCAGGTGGACAGAAATACAGAATATCAGACAAAGTTCAATTCTTTAAGAATATATATAAAATGTCGGCATTCTATGCATTTCCACAGATTATAAAACAGTATTTCTGGTTTTATGGTGATGATTTTGCAGCATGTCAGGCTCCAAAGAATAACAATATTATTCAATATGAACTGGATGATTCACAGTTGTATGCTGATTTTAAGAATAATGGCGGTATAACAGTTGATGCTGGAAATAAAACATTTACACTGTATCATATGGTAGGGGCACATGCACCTTATGAGATGAATGAACAGTGTGTAGATGTGGGGGAAACAGAGACTTCTCTTGATAAGCAGATAAAGGGTGTGTTCAGATATATTAATGAATATATGCAGCAGATGAAGGATAAAGGTGTGTATGATAACAGCACAGTTATAATTACAGCCGACCACGGCGGATATGGATTGTATGAACGTCCTGCTGTATTTGTGAAAATGGCTGATACTCATAATGATGTAATGCAGATTAATTCAGATTCTGTAACATTTAAGAATCTGTATGCTACTTATGGCAAAGCAGCACTTGGACAGAAGAGTAATTATGGAAATACGCTTTTTGATATGGCTGGTGTTTCTCAGTCAAGATATCATGTAGCACCATGGGATGTGTCAAAAGGTATGTACCCGGCAGATGAATATCTTAAAAACAGAGATTATTCGGTGTTCAGAATAGAAGGGGACGCTGTAAATCCACAGATATCTGTAATTAAAGATGAGCAGCAGATGAAGAATATTAATAATTAATGATGAAGCAGCAGCTATAGCCAAGGAAGGTTTATAGCTGCTTACTTTTATACTGGTAATTTAGTTTATTATCTGCTATAATCCATTCTGTTCACGCAGGTGGACAAAAATATGACCGAACGAATAAACTGTGAGAGGGGATGTTTATGAACGAGAATAATCAGCTGGTTCGTGCCTTAGGGCTTAAAGAATCAATTAGTATGACAATTGGAACTGTTGTAGGTGTAGGACTTTTCACCTGTGGTTCAGCACAGATAGGAAGTGTAGGCTCATGGATAATAGGATTTACATTTGTTGCACTTCTTATATCTATATGGCCATGTCTTATATATGGAGAGATGTCTGCAGCACTTCCTTGTGCGGGTGGAACATATAATTATGCCAAGAGAGGACTTAACAGAGTATGGGCTAATATGGCAGGATGGCATTATATAGTATCTGTTGTAGCTATTGGTGCAGGTGAGACGCTTGCATTTGCCAATTATTTTAAGATTCTTATGGAACAGCTTGGAATAAGCATCGTTAAGCTTGATTCAAGAATTATAGCTATTATCCTTGTTGCAGTTTTCCTTATTCTTAATTTCAGAGGTATTGAGCAGTCAGGTAAGGCACAGACAGCATTTATGTTTTTCTTCTGGGGCTGTTCAGTGTGCTGGTTCCTTTATATGATACCTAAGGTTCATGTTGAATATTTTGGTGGAATAGCAATGAACTCATTGCCTCCATTTAATGAGATGATGTATATATTTGGTCTTGTATGGTGGTGCTATACAGGATTTGAGACATGTGTATCTATGGGTGCAGAGACTAAGTATCCACAGTATACACTTCCAAGAGCATTAAAGATTTCGGTATTTATGGTATTTGCACTTAACGCATTATTCCAGTGGTTTCTTGTAGGTCTTGTACCTAAGGAGTTTTATGGAATTCTCGCAGCGGCAGATGCTCCATATGCAGAAGGACTTAAGGCAGTCGGACTTGTTGGATTTCCTATTATACTTTTATGTATTGGTATTGCATTTGGAGGAGATTTATCTACTATTAATCCAGGAATTGCCGCACCTGCAAGATACATTTATACAATGGCAGAAGATGGCGCATTACCCAAATTCCTTGGAAAGATTCATCCGAAGTTCAAGACGCCATATGTTGCTGTAATTGTGGTTGGTGTTATCAATTTTATACTTATTGCAACAGGTTCAATTAATTACATAGCATCGGTATCGCTTATATCACTTGCTATATGTTATATGATAGGCTGTCTTTCATATATGGGGCTTAAGAAGAAGTATCCTGATATGAAGAGACCTTATAAAGCACCTCTTGGAGTTGTTGGATGTATATTTACAATTGTTGTGTATTGCTTCATGTTAATATTTGCGGATAAGGCAGCACTTATTACATCAGGAATCATAACAGTATTATGTGTAATATTCTATTTTGCATATTCTCACAGAAAAGAATGTGTTATGCCGACAATTGAGGAAGAGATTGGCGTTATAGAAGAGCCGGATGAGCAGACTAAGGCTAAGATGGACAGACAGTACACCATATGGAAGGTATGCACAATTATTGTTACATGCATTGCACTTGGAATCTATATAATTCCAATGGTGCTATAAGGAGGAAATATGAATCGTTATCAGTTTGAAGTACTTACATATATTGAAAAGAACGGGAAGAAAGAGTATCCGATGAGAACTCTTTCAGATACATTAAAGATTTCAGGAACAGCTATATCTAAAGCTCTGGATGAGTTAGAAAATGAAGCTCTTATTAAAAGATGTGAAGATCAGATGGAGATTACTGAAAGAGGTCTTGAGGCACTTGAGCCTTACCGAGTAAAGAGAGCGGTTATTATGGCAGCAGGATTTGGTTCAAGAATGGTTCCTGTTACATTAGACAGACCAAAGCCAATGGTTGCTGTTAATGGAGTAAGAATTATTGATACATTACTTGATGCACTTGTTTCTGTAGGAATTAAGGATATAACTCTTGTAAGGGGTTATAAGAAAGAAAAATTTGATGAGATTCTAGAGAAGTATCCATTTATCAATCTTATTGATAACGATATATATGATAAAACCAATAATATATCATCAGCAATGGCAGCATTAGAACATATTGACCAGTGCTATTTATGTGAAGCGGACCTGTATATATCTAATCCGGCTATTATCACAAAGTATCAGTACTGCAGCAATATCCTTGGCTCTTATTCGTTGGAGACTGATGACTGGAGTTTTAAGCTTGATAATGGACATATAACAGATTATCAGAAGGGTAATACATATTGCTTTAATTATTATGGAATATCTTACTGGACAAAGGAAGACAGTGCAAGATTAAGGGAAGACTTTGCACAGGTATATAATGAAGAGCCGGAGGGCAATGATTATTTCTGGGAGTTTATTCCACTTGTGCTTCGCAAGGAAAGATATGCGGTAGAGGTAAGACCTTGTGAGAAATCAGATATTATGGAGATAGATAATTTTTATGAGCTGGTACAGTTAGATTCTTCTTATAAGGATTATCCGGGACAGGAACAGTAAATGCAGATATAAAGGGAAGGTGAATGTCTATGATATGTTATAAGGGAAAGGTTCTTACAGTTGACAGTAATGATACAGTAGCCGGTTATCTCGTTGAGGATAAAGGAAGAATTGTGTATGTTGGTAATGAACTGCCAGAACAGTATAAGAATGTGCAGACAGTTGAACTTGGAAAGAGGGTGCTGGTTCCGGCATTCGTAGATACACATCAGCATATGGCATCATTTTCTACATTTCACGCAGGACTTAATGTTATAGATGCAGAGTCCAATGAAGAGATTGCACAGATGGTTAAAGAATTCGTGCAGTCAAGCGGTAATAAAAAAACACTTATAGCATTTGGTGCGTCACCATATTCAGTTAAAGAAGGAAGACTTATAAGCAGGGAAGAATTAGATAAGGTATGTCCTGATAAGGAAATCATGGTTGTCAAATATGATGGACATGCGTGCATAATTAACAGCAAGCTTCTTGATAAGCTGAAGGGGAAAGTAAGTGAGTTGAGAGGTTATCACGAAGATACAGGTGAGATGAATCAGGAGGCATTCTTTGAATGTTCTAATTACATTACCAATTCACTTTCTATTATTGAACTGTTTAAGAATATGCAGAGTGCCATTGATTTTCAGGCGTCTCATGGAATTGGCTGTATTCATACTGTAAGTGGTGTGGGTTTTACAGGCAATCTTGATATTACATTTGAAAAAATATTTGCAAAATCCTTAACTAATGGATTTCAGGTAAGAGTATTCCCACAGTCAATGAATGTTGATGTCGCATTAAAGAGAAAACTGCCAAGAATAGGCGGGTGTTTTGAATGTGCGCTTGACGGATGCTTCGGTTCACACGATGCAGCTATGAATGAACCATATATTGATGCTTTAGGCGGTGACGGAGTACTTTATTATGATGATGAAAAGGTTATTGATTTCTGCAAGAAGGCTAACAGAGCCGGACTGCAGATAGAGATGCATGCGATTGGGGATAAAGCATTTGACCAGGCATGCAGGGCACTTAAGGCGGCACTTGACGATTATCCAAGAAAAGATCACAGACATGGAATTATACATGACTGTCTTCCAACTGAAGAGGGAATTAAGATATGCAGGGACTATAATATACAGATGCCTGTACAGAGTGCTTTCATTAACTGGAAACAGGAACCTGATGAGTATCTTGAAAGTATTATGGGTAAAGAAAGAGCAGAAAGACTTAATCCGCTCAGAACATTTAATGAGAATGGAATAGTTGTTTCGTGCGGTTCTGATGCTCCATGTACATCACCGGATCCTATCGTATGGATTGACAAAGCTGTTAATAATATGAATCAGTCTCAGGCAGTATCGGTTCAGGAAGCACTAAGGATGTGTACGTATAATGGATATTATGTAACATTTGACGAGAAAGAAAGAGGAAGCCTTGAGGCAGGAAAGATTGCCGATATGGTGGTTCTTTCAGATGATTTGTATTCAGTTGATAAGAAGGATATAAAGAACATTAAGGTAGAGGGACTTATACTTTCGGGGGAAAAGTATGAATCATGCAGAGAAAATGTAATCAAAGCAGTGATTCGAGGAATGTTCTCAGGAAACATGGCATAAGGAGATATGTATAATGAGAAAAGAAGAGTTTTATGTATTGAACAGTTTGTATAATGGAAGCATTGGAAGAGCCGGCTGCACTTATGATGTTGAGGCGACAAAAGCTCTTAATGACACAGATATTTATAATAAACTTGTAAAAACAGGGTATATTGAAAAAGAGTCTGGTAGTCTTACAAAGACTGGATTAGAGGCGCTTGAACCATACAGGGTTAATAATGCCGTTATTCTTGCAGCTGGCGCATCTACACGATTTATTCCTTTATCACTCGAACAGCCAAAAGGTCTTTTTGAAGTAAAGGGTGAACGTCTTATTGAGAGACAGATAAAGCAGCTTCAGGATGCTGGTATTAAGAATATTACAGTTGTACTTGGCTATAAGAAGGAGATGTTTTACTATCTTGAAGACAAGTATGGTGTAAAGTTCATTATTAATGATTCATTTAATATAAAAAATAATATTGAAAGTCTTTATCTTGCAAGAAAAGAACTTAAGAATACGTACATATGCGTAAGTGACAGTTATTATATCGAGAATCCTTTTAATCAGTTTGAATATCATACATTTTATTCAGGTTATTATGGAAAGGAAACAACAGATGAAGTATATGCAAGAGCTGACGGATTTGGAAAGATAACAAGAATTGCCAAGGATAATAAGATTGATGGATATGTTCTTATGGGACATTCATTCTGGAGAAAAGAATTCTCAGAAGCATTTATTAATCAGGTTGAAGCTGTACGTGAATCTGGGGTTTATAATAACTGCTATTGGGAGATTCTTGTAAAAGATAAGCTGGATGAGCTGCCTGATATATTCTTTAAAGAGTATCTTCCAGGTAATATATTCGAGTTTGACTATTTCGATGAGCTTAGAAAGTTTGATTCACAGTATCTTGGACATACACATAGTGAGATTATAAGGAATATCAAGCTTGTATTCAGATGTGATGAGGAAGATATAATTGATTTCAGGAATGTAAGCGAAGGAATGACCAACACATCATTTATATTCAAGATTGACGGAATTGATTATATATACAGACATCCAGGCGATGGAACAGAAAGTATAATCAATAGAAGAAATGAAAAAAAATCACTTATCACAGCCAAAGAGGTTGGTGTAGATCCTACATACATATATGCAGATGTTAATGAGGGCTGGAAGATATCCATATTCATTCCAGAATTCAGAGAACCTGATTATAATTCTTTTGAGGACTCAAAGAAGATATTGGCTGTTTTAAGAAAGCTGCATAAGGCAGATATAACAGCCGATTATGGAATGAAACCTTGGGAAGATGCACTTGATATGGAGAAGCTTCTTGAGAAGAAAGATCCTGTGTGCTTCGTTCAATATGAAGGACTTAAGAACAACATAGGACAGTTGTATAAGATGACTCTAGCAGATGGAGTTGAAAAATGTTTCTGTCATGGTGATACATATAAGCCAAACTGGATGATAAGACCAGATGGAAGTGTTATACTTATTGACTGGGAGTATTCTGGATATTCTGACCCGGGAATTGATGTTGGATATTATGTGGTTGATGCCATGTATGATTTTGATAAGGCTGAGGAATTCATAAAGGAATACCTTCAGGAAGATTATAATGAGACAACAAGATTTCATTATATGGCATATGTTGCTATTATTGCGTACTACTGGTTTGTATGGGCTATGTACAGGGAATCATGTGGTGCAGACATGGGAGAGGCATTGGAGAACTGGCGAGACATGGCAGTTAAATATGCTGAGTACCTTTTGAAATAAATAATATTAAAAGGACACTGTATTATGTAAGAACAGTGTCCTTTTTTTGTGTGCAAAACATGTAAAATTTATATTGGGTATGTAAAAAAAGTATATCGGATATGTAAAAACACCTTTCAATAATTGATAATAAGTGATATGATTAATTATTATATTGGATGACTCTGACACAATCAATAAAATCTTCAAAAGAGGAGTTATTTATGGAAATATTATCGACAGCCTTAGGTTATGTAATGAATTTTTGTTACAAATTACTGCATGATTATGGATTGGCAATTATATTATTCACTTTGATAAGTAAGATTGTTCTCTTACCTGTATCAATCTGGGTACAGAAGAATTCAATTAAAATGGTTAAGATGCAGCCTGATATTAACAGGATTCTTATTAAGCATTATGGGGATAAGGATGAGATAGCAGAGGAACAGTCTAAGCTTTATAAAAAAGAAAAATATAATCCACTGGCATCACTTATACCTCTTATTATACAGATAATACTTCTGCTTGGAGTTGTTGCAGTTATCAAAGACGGAATTAATGAAGGTGTTGCGAACATGAAGTTCTGTGGCTATGACCTTACATGGATTACTACAAAACAGTGGGGATTATCAATAATAACACCAATTATAGCAGGTGTCTCAGCATGGCTTTTATGTGTTGCACAGAATGCAAGTAACGTATTACAGGCAGAACAGAGTAAGCTTAATAAGTATGGTATGATGATATTTTCAGTAGGTCTGTCGTTATATTTAGGATGCTTTGTATATGCAGGAGTAGCTCTTTACTGGACTGCCAGCAACATATTTGCAATTCTTCAGTTATATCTTCTTAACTGGGCGATTAATCCTAAGAATTACGTTGATTATGAGGCTCTTGAGGAAACTAAGAAAGAACTTGCAGAGATTGAAGCTCTTGGTACGAAAAAAGGTAAAAGAAACAAAGAAGATATTAAGAGAGAAAAAGCTGATTATAAAAAGTTTTTCTCTGTTGTTAATAAACATCTTGTCTTCTATTCAGAGGGCTCAGGTTTCTATAAGTATTTTAAAGGGATAATTGAATACATACTTAATAATACGAATATTACAATCCATTATGTAACAAGTGATCCAGATGATCAGATATTCAGAATTGCAGAAAAAGAAAGTAAGATTAAACCTTATTATATAGGGGAAAAGAAACTTATAACACTTATGATGAAGATGGATGCAGACGTTGTTGTTATGACTATGCCTGATATTGAGAATTATCACATTAAGAGAAGTTATATCAGAAAAGATATTAATTATGTTTATGTTCCTCATGGCATGGACAGCCTTAATATGACAATGCGAACTGGTTCGATGGATCATTATGATTCTGTATTATGTACAGGAAAGATTCAGAAAGAAGAAATAGAAAAAACAGAAGAAGTGTATAATCTTCCTAAGAAGGAGCTTGTTGAGTGGGGATATTCATTGCTTGATGAGATGCGTGAGGATTATGCAAAGATGCCAAAGAAGGAAAATGATATTAAGTCAATACTTATTGCTCCATCATGGCAGAAAGATAATATTGTAGACAGCTGTCTTGAGGACATACTTGATAATCTTAAGGGACATGGTTATAAGATTACAGTCCGACCACACCCACAGCATGTAAGACATATGCCTGAGAAGATGGAAGGACTTAAAGAAAGATATAAGGATGATACAGATATAGAGATTCAGACTGATTTTTCATCAAACAGTACTGTTTTTGAAGCAGATCTTATGATTACAGACTGGTCAGGTATAGCATATGAATATGCTTATACTACATGTAAACCGGTTCTTTTCATTGATACACCAATGAAGATAATGAATCCTGAATACAAAAAGATTGGAATTGAGCCACTTAATATATGGATGAGATATGAAATCGGGCGAGTACTTAAGCTTGATGAAATTGATAAGACAGCTGATACAGCAGCAAAGATGCTGGCAGCTTCTGATACATATAAGGACAGCATAGACCAATTTGTTAAAGAATATGTGTATAATCTTGGAAGTAGTGCATCGGTTGGAGCTAAATATATTATTCAGGAAATTCAAAAAGCAATTAAAAGACATAAGGAACAATAGTAATGTCAGATTATTAGGAGGGGATTATGCAGGCAATTATTTTAGCAGCAGGAATGGGAAAGCGTTTAAAAGAACTTACCCAGAATAATACCAAATGTATGGTAAAGGTTAATGGAGTATCGCTTATAGACAGGCTTTTGCATCAGCTTGAGAAACAACATCTCTCAAGAATAGTGATTGTTGTGGGCTATGAAGGACAGAAGCTGATTGATTATATAGCGACATTGGGAATTAAGACACCAATTTCATATGTTGACAATGCGGTATATGATAAGACAAACAATATTTATTCACTTGCACTGGCAAAGAATTATCTTATGGAAGAAGATACTCTGCTTTTTGAATCAGATGTAATTATTGAGGATTCTGCAATTGATGAACTTGTAAAAGATCCGATAGATACACTTGCCATGGTAGATAAATATGAGAGCTGGATGGATGGTACATGTGTAAAGCTTGACGAATATGATAACATTGTTGCATTTGTTCCAGGAAAGAGTTTTGATTTTAAGGAAAAAGAGGAATACTATAAAACTGTAAATATCTACAAATTCAGCAAACATTTTTCACAGGATATATATGTTCCTTTCCTTGAGGCATATTGTAGTGCATTGGGAGAAAATGAATATTATGAACAGGTTCTTAGAGTTATAACGATGCTGGACACACCTGGAATTAAAGGTATGAGATTATCAGGTCAGAAATGGTATGAAATAGATGATGAACAGGATCTTGATATAGCAACGACACTTTTTGCTCCAGATGATGAGACAAGAATTAACCTTATGCATAAAAGATATGGAGGATTCTGGAGATATCCGGGATTGTTGGATTTCTGTTATCTTGTTAATCCTTATTATCCGCCTAAAAAGCTTAAGGATGAACTGCGTGCGAGCTTTGATACACTTTTGACAGAATATCCTTCAGGTATGGGAGTTAATTCTTTACTTGCAGCTAAGAATTTTGGTGTTCATAAAGACAACATAATAGTTGGAAATGGAGCAGCAGAACTTATTAAGTCACTTATGGAAAGCTTTTCTGGAAAGACAGGCGTTATCAGACCTACATTTGAAGAATATCCTAACAGATATGCTGTTGAAGACGAAGTGGTATTTACACCGGTAAATGACAATTATACATATTCGGTTGAAGAACTGATAGAGTTCTATACATGCAACAAAGTAGATAATATTATTATTATTAATCCTGATAATCCATCTGGTAATTATCTGAAAAAGGAAGAGATTATAAGGTTAATAAAATGGACAGACAGTCAGGGAATCAAGCTGGTGGTTGATGAGTCGTTTGCTGATTTCTCCGATGAACCGGATAATTCTCTTATAGAACAGAAACTTATTGAAACATATAGCAGATTATATGTTATGAAAAGTATATCTAAATCATACGGTGTACCGGGACTGAGGCTTGGAATCCTTGTTTCCTCAGATACAGAAGCGATTGCAGCAATGAAAAAAGATGTTGCAATATGGAATATTAATTCATTTGGAGAGTATTATCTTCAGGTTGCAGAAAAGTATAAGAAAGATTATGCAGCTGCAATGGATAAATTCCGCGTAGAAAGAAAAAGGTTCTATAATGAACTGGAGCAGATATCTGGCATAAGGGTCATCCCATCACAGGCTAATTATTTTATGATTGAGATAACTAATGGAATGACAGCAAAAGAACTTATGATAAAACTGTTTAAGAATCATTATCTGCTTATAAAGGATCTTACATCAAAAGTACATGATGGAAAACAGTATATAAGAATTGCAATCAGAAATGATGTAGATAACAACAAGATGATTGAAGCATTAAAAAAAGAACTTAATTAAAAAGGAGATAAGAAGTAATGTTGACATTATTAAATTTAAATGTAGCAGGTTACATTGACCCATCTGTTATGACTTATGCCATTCAGGCTATTGCCGGAGTGATAATTGCTGTTGGTGCATTTCTTGGTATTTATTTAAGAAAGGCAAAGAAAAAGCTTAATAACAAGCTTGGAATTGATGAAAACAGAAACAAGGAAGTTGAGACAGATGATATCGTTATCAACGAATCAAAATAATAAATGCATTTCCAGGACGCCGTTTTTATACGGCGTCTTTTTCTTGATTTGTTATTGATAAAAGTATAAAATAGTATGGCGTTATATCAATAAAAACAGTGAGGTAATTATGAGTAACAATACAGATAATAATATGCAGGAAATTAAGCCGGATATATTTGATAAGATTATGCATCTGCCGGGTCTGAGGGTGTTTGAACCATTGTATAAGAAGTATAAGGAAGTACTTCTGTATCTTTTCTTTGGAGTACTTACAACAGTAGTGAGTATAGGTTCATATGCATTCTTTAATGTTACACTTGGAATTAATGAGCTTATTGCAAATGTTATTTCATGGGTGCTTGCAGTACTTTTTGCATTCTTTACTAACAGGATATGGGTGTTTGCAGCACCAACTAAGACTGTGGAAGAATTTATGAAACAGTTAGTTTCATTTGCAGGTGGAAGAGTATTAACTCTTGTAATTGAAGAGATAATTCTTCTTGTATTCATTACAATGCTGCATTTCAACAGTATGTTAATAAAGTTTATAGCGCAGGTAGTTGTAATTATACTTAATTATGTTATAAGCAAGCTGCTTGTATTCAGAAAAGATAAGAATAAGAAGTAAAAGGAGAAGGTAATGGAAAAGAATGTATTAGAGTTTCTTGAAAACTCACAGAGAATGTATGGGGAAAAGACAGCGTGTGCGGACATGAATAATGAACTTACTTATACACAGCTTATGAATCAGGCAAAGTTCATAGGAAGCTGCCTTTCGCTTAAGATTAAGCCTACACAGGGAGTTCCTGTGTATATGGATAAGACATGTAATACATTATCTTTATTTATGGGAATTGTGTATGCAGGCGGATATTACTGTATGCTTGATACAACTCATCCGGTTGAGAGAATTAATCTTATATTAGATACGATTCAGGCAGATATTCTGGTTGTGGATAATAAGTCAGCCAAGAAAGCAGAAAAGCTCGGATTTCAGGGCGAGATTATTAATCTTGACGAATTGCTTGAAGAGTATGACGGACAGGCTGTGGATTCAGAGGCTCAGGAGAGACTGGAAAAGATAAGAGAACAGGCACTTGATACAGATCCATTGTATTCAATATTTACATCAGGGTCGACAGGTGTTCCTAAGGGAGTTATTGTTAATCACCGTTCAACAATAGATTTTATTGACTGTTTTACAGAAACATTTGGAATTACTAATGAGGATGTTATAGGTAATCAGGCACCTTTTGACTTTGATGTATCAGTTAAGGATATATATTCAAGTTTAAAGACAGGCGCAACCTTACAGCTTATTCCTAAGATGTGCTTCTCATTTCCAACCAAGCTGCTTGATTTCCTTGATGACAGAAAGGTTACAACTATTATATGGGCTGTATCAGCGTTATGTATTGTAACAACTCTTAATGGATTCGAGTATAAGAGACCATCTTCACTTAACAAGATTATGTTCAGCGGAGAGGTTATGCCTATAAAGCATCTTAATGCATGGAGAGTGCAGTATCCGGATGCAATGTTTGTTAATCTTTACGGACCAACAGAGATAACATGTAATTGTACATATTATATTATTGACAGAGAGTTTGGTCTTGACGAGAAGCTTCCGATGGGAAAGCCATTTGCCAATGAAAGAGTATTCCTGTTAGATGATGAGGATAAGCTTGTTGATGCAGGCAGACCAGGCGAGTTAGGAGAAATATGTGTATCTGGAACAGCTG
>OHEF01000632.1_pt1 | contig 13937 bp, 10 predicted proteins | sample 1567171 | NCBI WGS metagenome assembly OHEF01 (sample SAMEA3879576, study PRJEB24766) | human gut metagenome | biome: human-associated habitat; feature: feces | place: USA | collected 1985/1987
CCATGCAAAGGCTGCCGGAATCGAGATCATAGTAGCGATCAACAAGATCGATAAGCCAAGTGCCAATATCGACAAGGTTAAGCAGGAGCTCTCAGAGTATGAGCTTATCCCGGAGGATTGGGGCGGAAGCACAATATTCTGTCCTGTATCTGCACATACTAAGGAGGGTATCGACAATCTCCTTGAGATGATTCTTCTCACAGCAGAGGTGCTCGAGCTCAAGGCTAATCCTGATAGAAACGCAAGAGGTCTCGTAATTGAAGCACAGCTTGATAAAGGCCGTGGTGCGGTTGCCACAGTGCTTGTACAAAAAGGAACACTCCATGTCGGAGATCCAATCGCATGTGGAAGCAGCTATGGTAAGGTAAGAGCCATGATTGATGACAAGGGCCGCAGAGTAAAGGAGGCTAAGCCTTCTACACCTGTAGAGATACTTGGACTCAACAGTGTGCCTTCAGCAGGAGAGACATTTGTGGCATGCGATTCAGAGAAGGAGGCAAAGGCATTCTCTGACACATATATTTCAGAGGAGAAGAATAAGCTCATCGAGGATACAAAGGCAAAGATGTCACTTGATGATCTGTTCTCACAGATTCAGTCCGGCAACATGAAGGAGCTTGATATCATCGTAAAGGCAGATGTACAGGGTTCAGTTGAGGCTGTTAAGCAGAGTCTTGTCAAGCTTTCAAATGAGGAGGTTGTGGTCAAGGTCATCCATGGCGGCGTTGGTGCCATCAACGAGTCAGATGTTATCCTTGCATCAGCATCAAATGCAATCATCATTGGCTTTAACGTCAGACCGGATCCTGTTGCCAAGGCTACAGCAGACCGTGAGGGCGTAGATATCAGACTTTACAAGGTCATCTACAATGCAATCGAGGATGTATCTGCTGCCATGAAGGGTATGCTTGATCCTGTATTTGAGGAGAAGGTTATCGGACATGCGGAAATCAGACAGATTTTCAAGGCTTCAGGCGTTGGAAACATTGCAGGTTCATATGTGCTTGACGGATTTATGGAGAGAGGCTGCCGTGTCAGAATTAGCAGAGAGGGTGAGCAGATATTCGAGGGAGACCTTGCTTCACTCAAGAGATTCAAGGATGACGTCAAGGAGGTCAAGACAGGCTATGAGTGTGGTCTTGTATTTGACGGATTTAATGATATTCAGGAATTCGATATAGTTGAAGCTTACAAGATGGTAGAGGTTCCGAGATAATCATATATTGTTTATCTTGAATTAATGTAGCTATTCGGATAGTTACGGTTTAATATAAAAAGAAAGCGGGATTATATGAGAAAGAACAGCATAAAAAATATTCGTATCAACGAAGAGGTAATGCGTGAACTGTCAAATATCATACGCGGTGAGATAAAGGATCCGCGTATCAATCCCATGACAAGTGTTGTTGCTGTCGAGGTGGCACCTGATTTAAAGACAGCAAAGGCTTATATCAGTGTGCTTGGTGACAAGAAATCACAGGCTGATACACTTGCAGGACTTAAGTCAGCGGAGGGATATATACGCAGAACTCTCGCAAAGAACATCAATTTAAGAAATACACCTGCCATTACATTTATCATAGACCAGTCTATAGAGTATGGTGTTGAGATGTCTAAAAAGATTGATGAAGTAACAAAAAATCTCAAAGAGGATTAACAAAGAGGATTGATTATGACAGAGATTGATTCTATTTTAAAGGATGCACAATCAGTTGCCGTTTCCGGTCATGTGAGACCGGACGGAGACTGTGTCGGCTCAACACTTGCGGTATACAACTACATAAAGGATTATTATCCTGATATAAAGGCAAGGCTTTATTTAGAGCCAAGCCCGAACATCTTTAAGTTCATGCAAAGAGCAGATGAGATTGACAGCAGCTATGCGGATGATACAGTATACGATCTGTTCATAGCATGTGACTGCAGTGACACAGGCAGACTGGGAAGTGCAGCTAAGTATTTTGAGTCTGCAAAAAGGACACTTTGCATAGATCATCATGTTACAAACGGGGCCTTTGCAGACGCAAATTACATCTTTCCGGATGCGAGCTCAACCTGTGAGCTTGTGTTTGAACTTCTGCCTAAGGAGCGCATTACAATACAGATAGCAGAGTGTATTTACACAGGCATGGTGCATGATACAGGCGTGTTCCAGTATTCATGCACTTCAAAAAAGACTATGGATATAGCAGGCTCCCTGATGGAGATGGGCATTGATTATTCAAGGATAATCGATGATACATTTTATACAAAGACATTTGCTCAGAACAAGATTATGGGGCAGGCACTTTTGAATGCTGCTTTGTATCTGAATGGTGATGTTATATTGTCTGCAGTATCGCGCGCTGAGATGGAGAAGTACGATGTGCTTCCAAAGCATCTCGACGGTATTGTAAATCAGCTGCGCGTGACAAAGGATATAAAGGTTGCTGTATTTCTCTACGAAAATGAGGATGGTACCTACAAGGGCAGCCTGCGCGTAAACGGTGATTACGATGTGGCAAAGGTTGCGTCGGTATTTGGCGGCGGTGGACATGTAAAGGCTGCAGGATTTACGATTGAAGGACCACTTGAGGTGGCAACAGACCGCATCCTTACGGCAATTAAGGATAATATTTAGGGAGAGATTCTTGGGCAGATGGTTAATGGAATAATCAATGTATACAAGGAAAAGGGCTATACAAGCTTTGACGTTGTGGCAAAGCTTCGAGGCATATTCCACCAGAAGAAGATTGGTCATACAGGTACACTTGATCCTGATGCGCAAGGCGTCCTTCCTGTCTGCCTTGGAAAGGCAACCAGAGTGTGTGACCTTTTGACAGATAAGGACAAGGTCTATAAAGCTGTGCTGCTTTTAGGACAGGAGACAGATACACAGGATATTTCAGGGCAGGTCTTAAATCAGGCTGAGGTCAATGTGACTGAGCAGGCGGTGTATGATGCAATATCACAGTTTATTGGCAGACAAAAGCAGGTGCCGCCAATGTATTCGGCTCTAAAGGTCAATGGGAAAAAGCTCTATGAGCTTGCCAGGGAGGGCAAGGTTATAGAGAGAAAAGCCAGGGATATCGAGGTGTTTGATATCAAGGTTGAAAGCATTGATTTACCGGAGGTTACGATGACGGTGCACTGTTCAAAGGGCACATATATCAGGACGCTGTGCAATGACATCGGAGAGAGGCTGGGTTGCCATGGCTGCATGAAGTCACTGCTTAGAGTAAGGGTAGCAGGCTTTGACTTAGAGCATGCACTTACACTTTCACAGATTCAGTCAAAGGTGGATGAAGGCTGCTTTGATATGGTGATGCCTGTTGACGGAGTATTCGAAAATCTGCCGGCAGTGCATACTGCTTCAGATGCTGATAAGCTTGTCAGAAATGGAAATAAAATTCCGGCAGTGCTTACGGATTATTTAAAACACAGTGCTGACTCTGATATAAGATACAGAGTATACAATCATGAGGGCATATTTGTCGGGGTGTATTCGTATCTTGATGAGACCGGTGAGTTTAAGCCGGTTAAGATTTTTATGGAATAGAATAGTATACAGATATTATGGAATATATAAGCAAAACTCTGGATTTTCATGTCAAGGAGCCGTCCGTCATCTCGTTTGGAAAGTTTGACGGGCTTCACAGAGGACATGAATTTCTGATGGAAAAGCAAATTGAACAGAGCAATCTGCATGGCTACAAGCGCATCATATTTACATTTGACATTCCTCCCAAATCGGAGGTACTTGGCGTTGAGTCAAAGGTTATAATCACAAACGATGAAAAAGAGTATGTGTTTGAAAAATCAGGTATTGACTATCTGATAGAGTGTCCGTTTGTGCCACAGGTGATGACGATGGAGGCGGATGCGTTTGTCAGATGGATAGTTAAAAGTCTTAATGTCAAGTGTATCATTGTCGGAGATGATTTCCGTTTCGGGCACAACAGGGCAGGAGACCATCGGATGCTTTCTGCGATGGCAGGAGAGCTTGGATACGAGCTTATTGTGGTGGACAAGATAAAGGATGGAGACAGGGATATAAGCAGTACATATATCCGCGAGGAGATTGCGGCAGGACATATTAAAAAGGCGAATGAACTGCTGGGATATCCCTTTTTCATAAAAGGAAGAGTAGTGCATGGCAGAGCACTAGGCAGGACTATTGGCATTCCGACAGTCAACCTTTCAGTGCCGCACGATAAGCTGCTTCCACCAAAGGGAGTGTATATGTCAAGAGTTCTTGTCAGGGACAACTGGTACCTTGGTGTAACCAATATAGGATGCAAGCCTACTATAGAGGGCAAAAATCCAATAGGTGCAGAGACATATATCATAGATTTTGGGCAGGATGTTTACGGACAGGATATCATGGTAGAGCTTCATAAGTTCGTAAGACCTGAGATGAAGTTTGATTCAATAGAAGCGTTAAAGAGCCAGATGAGTGCAGATATCAATTATACAATCAATTATGCAGGCAGTCACACATTCTAGTGTGGCTGTTTTTTTGCAAAATTACCCAAAATAACGAAAAAATGACAAATATTACGGAAATATTACGGAGAAATATTGACATTTTAACAATTTGTGATATACTCGTAAACATGGGATTATGGATAGCATGAACTGGAGGCTATATGAAAAATAAATTAAAATTAGGACAGGCAGCAGGCGTTGTAGCGTTTGCTATTATTATAGGTGCTGTATCTATGAGTTCAAGCAGCACAGTAGATGCCAGAACATCATTAAAGGAAAACAGAACAGTCAATGCGGGGGTGGCCCTTGGTCTGACAGAGGCGGCAGATGCCACAGAGCTTCTCACAGCAGGGGTTACATCGGCTCTTACTTATTATGGAGCTGACGTATCGGTAGCGCAAAACGACAGCAATGTTGTTACTGCATCTGCTCAGGGTGCACAGGTTGGCAATACTGCACAGGAGACAGAACAGGCAAATGAGGCATCCCAGACACCGACAGCCGCACAGACCTGTGGTTACACAAATCTTGGTATGTCGGTTATCAGCAGCGGAAACTTAAATATCAGACAGGAAGCTTCGACAGACAGCGAGGTAATAGGAATACTTACCAATCACAATGCCTGTGAGCTTCTTGAGGATGCCGGAGAATGGTACAAGGTCACATCAGGCAAGGTGACAGGATATGTAAACAAGCAGTATCTTGTGACAGGAGATGAGGCAGAGGCTATTGCAGAACAGGAGATTAAGACGGTTGCCACAGTAAATACGGAAACACTGAATGTGCGTGCAGAGAAGTCAACAGAGGCTGCGGTGCTTTCGCAGGTTGGAAATTCAGAGGCATTCACGGTTAATTCTGTCGCTGACGGCTGGGTTGAGATAAGTGTGGATGATTCGGTAGGATATATATCACAGGATTATGTGACACTGGCACAGGCACTTCCTACAGCAAAGACAATAGAGCAGGTGAAGTATGGTGACGGCGTATCAGATGTAAGGGCATCTGTTGTATCGTATGCGTTACAGTTTGTCGGAAACAGATATGTGTGGGGTGGTACAAGCCTTGAGAAGGGAGTTGACTGCTCAGGCTTCACAATGAGAATTCTTGGAAAGTATGGAATCTCATTACCGCATTCATCAAGAGCACAGCCTTCATACGGCACAAAAATCAGTGCATCTGAAGCAAAGCCGGGAGATTTATTCTTCTACGGAGGTGGAAGGAGTATCTCACATGTTGCAATTTATATCGGAAACGGACAGATTGTACATGCCAGCAACAAGCGTGATGGAATCAAGGTTTCAAATGCATATTACAGAAATCCGATTTGTGTCGTAAGATATTTGCCGGATTAATAAAAAAACAGTTTACAACAAATGCTTACTATGCTATACTGCATAAGTGTGGTTTTGCCCATGTTCGGTAGTTGGACACTCCGACCTATTGCTGAGCATCATACAGTTATCAGGGCGCATTATAATATAAGGAGGATCAACAATGATCGCAAAGGAAAAGAAACAGGCTATTATCGCAGAGTACGGTAGAACACCAAATGACACAGGTTCACCAGAGGTTCAGATTGCAATTCTTTCAGCAAGAATCGCAGAGTTAACTGAGCATTTCAAACAGAACCCAAAGGATCATCACTCAAGAAGAGGAATGTTAAAGATGATCGGTCAGAGACGTGGATTACTTGCATACCTTAAGGAGATTGATATCGAGAGATATCGTTCACTTATCGAGCGTTTAGGACTTAGAAAATAGTATTTTCTTTAGAGCGGAGTAATTATTATTCCGCTCTATTATTGTTTTTATTATTGTTTTTTGAAAAGCAGAAGTAAGCCGAGACCACTAAAGAGTGCATGAGCATACATGTATTGTTTAGTAGTTTCGGAAGAGGAATACACTTCTGCAAAAGAATTTTTAAGGAGAATTAATATGTACAAAAGTTATTCAATGGAACTTGCCGGCAGGACTCTTACTGTAGATATCGGAAGAGTAGCAGCTCAGGCAAACGGAGCTGTTTTTATCAAGTATGGTGATACAACAGTCCTTTCAACAGCTACAGCATCTGACAAGCCACGTGACGGTGTGGATTTCTTCCCACTCAGCGTTGAGTTCGAGGAGAAGATGTACTCTGTAGGAAAAATTCCGGGTGGTTTTAACAAGCGTGAGGGAAAGGCATCTGAGAACGCTATCCTTACAGATCGTGTAATTGACCGTCCTATGAGACCTCTTTTCCCAAAGGATTACAGAAATGATGTTACATTAAACAACCTTGTCATGTCAGTGGATCCTGAGTGCCGTCCTGAGATAGTTGCAATGATCGGTACAGCTCTTGCTGTTCATATATCAGATATTCCGTTTGACGGACCATGTGCCATGACACAGATGGGACTTGTTGATGGAGAGTTTATCGTAAACCCTTCACAGAAGCAGTGGGATGAGGGCGATTTACAGCTCACAGTTGCTTCTACAAAGGAAAAGGTCATCATGATTGAAGCAGGAGCCAATGAGATTCCTGAGGATCAGATGATTGAGGCAATCTACAAGTGCCACGATATCAACCAGACAGTTATCGCATTTATGGATCAGATCCGTGATGAGATTGGAAAGCCAAAGCATGAGTATGAGAGCTGTGCTATTCCGGAGCAGATGTTTGAGGATATCAAGAAAATTGTTACTCCTGAGCAGATGGAGGAGGCAGTATTCACAGATGAGAAGCAGAAGCGTGAGGAAAATATAAGAGCTATCACAGAGCAGTTAGAGGAAGCCTTCGCTGACAATGAGGAGTACCTTGCAGTACTTGGTGAGGCTATTTACCAGTATCAGAAGAAGACAGTCAGAAAGATGATTTTAAAGGATCATAAGCGTCCGGACGGCCGTGCAATCAACCAGATCAGACCACTCGCAGCAGAGGTTGATTTGATTCCTAGAGTTCACGGCTCTGCAATGTTTACCCGTGGACAGACACAGATTTGTGATGTTGTAACACTTGCTCCTTTATCAGAGATTCAGAAAATCGACGGACTTGATGCAAATATCACAACAAAGAGATATATGCATCACTATAACTTCCCTGCATACTCTGTAGGAGAGACAAAGGTATCACGTGGACCGGGACGTCGTGAGATTGGACACGGAGCACTTGCTGAGAAGGCACTTGTTCCTGTACTTCCAAGCATTGAGGAGTTCCCATATACTATCCGTGCCGTATCTGAGACATTTGAGTCAAACGGCTCTACATCAATGGCTTCAACATGTGCATCATGTATGTCACTTATGGCTGCAGGTGTTCCGATTAAGGCTATGGTTGCCGGAATCTCATGCGGACTTGTAACAGGCGATACAGATGATGATTTCATTGTACTTACAGATATCCAGGGTCTTGAGGATTTCTTCGGAGATATGGATTTCAAGGTAACAGGTACACATAAGGGTATTACAGCTATCCAGATGGATATCAAGATTCACGGACTTACAAGACCTATCGTTGAGGAGGCAATCGCGAGAACACGTGAGGCACGTCTCTACATCATGGATGAGGTCATGAGCAAGGCAATCGCTGAGCCTAGAAAAGAAGTAAATGAGTGGGCTCCAAAGATTGAGCAGATTACAATCGATCCATCAAAGATTGGTGATGTTGTCGGACAGAAGGGTAAGACAATCAACGAGATTATCGACAGAACCGGTGTCAAGATCGATATCACAGATGATGGCGCTGTTTCAGTTTGCGGAACAGATAAAGAGATGATTGCAAAGGCAATCGACATGATTAAGATTATCACAACTGATTTTGAGCAGGGACAGATCCTTGAGGGAACAGTTGTAAGCATCAAGGAGTTTGGTGCTTTCATTGAATTTGCTCCTGGCAAAGAGGGAATGGTTCACATTTCAAAGATTGCAAAAGAGAGAATCAACAGAGTAGAGGATGTACTCACACTTGGAGACAAGGTGAAGGTTGTTTGCCTTGGCAAGGACAAGATGGGAAGAATCAGCTTCTCTATGAAGGATGTAAAAGAGGATTAATTAATATACGTTAAAGTATAACAATAATATCCAGGTAAAGGGCTGCACGCAGGTGCAGTCCTTTTAATATATGAAATTATAGTAATGAGGTTTGAGTTAGGACAGAACAGGTGCGTTTGTGTATGGGTTCACGTAGTGATTAATACTATGATATGAGGGTCAAAAGGTATTTTGCCCCTTTAATCATACTATGAGCGAAGCTGTGTCATATTGTGAAAACGAATCATATACTAAATTAAAAAATAAAATAATAATGAAAAATGCGAAATATAGTATAAATGCAAATCTGGTATATAAAAATGGATATAGTGGTAAAAATGTCAATATAGCAGTGCTTGATACGGGTGTGTTTAAACACAAACAGCTTGATGGGTGTATAAAGCACTTTATGGATTTTGTGGGTGGAAAGGAGACATGTTATGACGATAACGGGCATGGTACACATGTGTGCGGTATATTATCGGCTGCAGATATAGGCATGGCTCCGGGGGCAGGACTATATGTGTTTAAGGTGCTTGATTATCTTGGCATGGGGCAGACAGCGGATTCAATTCGTGCACTTAAGTATATAAAAGAAAACTGCGTCAGACTTAATATAAAAATACTCAACTTCTCTGTAGGATATCTGCCATGTTCTGATACAGCAGAGCGTATTAAGATATTGAAGCTGATAGATGAATTGTGGGATATGGGAGTGGTAGTTGTTGCAGCAGCGGGCAACTACGGCCCGGCACCGTTTTCTGTAACTGTGCCGGGAATTTCAAGAAAAATAATAACAGTCGGAAGCTTTGATGATATAAGAAGTGGCAAAGGTCCTACCGACTGTTGTATTGTAAAGCCTGAGATTCTGGCTCCCGGGCATGATATCATAAGCCTTGGAACGAGAGATGGCACATATGTAAGGAAAACAGGTACTTCAATGGCTACACCGATTGTGTCAGGTGCCATAGCACTTCTATTGGAAAAAAATCCAAATATGAGACCGGAGGCGGTTAAGCTAGCACTGTATAATACATGTGACAGGGCAGGGGATAGTCACAAAGGCTCGTGGGGGATTATAAATGTTGATAAATTGGTGGGAATATTATAATATGTATTAGAGATTTATTATAGATAATATAGGAAATATTAGGTTGTATAATTGTAATTTCATGGTAGGGCTTATATGAGAAAAATATTACAAAGACTGCTTTCAAAGCTTTTTATAGTTTCGACAATAATAATCATACAGATGATATGGTGGTTCTTTTTGTTTTATACGGCCTCTGTTGCCAGCAGGGTGTTTCAGGATCTGATGTATGTGGCAGCTATATTGCTTTCGCTTTATATTGTCAACAGGCGGATGAAAATGTATATAAAAATGTCATGGATATTTTTGATACTGAGTGTTCCAATCGTTGGTATTCCGTGCTATTTCTTTTTCGGAAGACCGGAGCTTACGTCGAAGACACAGAAAAGAATGGCAAGAATTGTGGAAGCATATGCGCCGCTTCGGCCTGAGAACGAGCTGCTAAATGAGACTCTCAGACAGACAGATATGGATGCATACAGACAAAGCAGGCTTATCACTCAAAATCAGAAATATCCACTGTATGCGGAGGACTGCACAGAGTACTTTAAATCAGGTGAGGAGGCTTTTGAGAGCATTTTAAAAGATTTAAGGTCAGCTGAAAAGTTTATCTTTATGGAGTATTTCATAATCGGCAGTGGCGTTATGCTTGATCAGATACTTGATATACTCAAAGAAAAGGTAAAGCATGGAGTTGTGGTGAGAATCATATATGATGATTTTGGCAGCATAAATGCCATTCCGCCATATTTTATAAAGGAGATGGAGAGCATCGGAATACAGACCAGACGCTTCAATCCATATAAGCCCATGCTTTCAGTAATTATGAATGACAGGGATCATAGGAAGATACTGGTGATAGACGGACGTGTGGCGCATACCGGTGGTTACAATATAGCAGATGAGTATATCAACAAAAAAATCAGGTTTGGTTACTGGAAGGATGCCGGTATCCGTGTGGAGGGAGAGTGTGTAAACAGTTTCACAACGATGTTCCTTGAGATGTGGAATTATATCAATAAGGACAATGCTGTGCATGATGAATATCTGAATCCACACAATACCTTCAGCCAGTCAGAGGAAAGCGGTTTTGTCCAGCCGTTTTGCGATTCTCCACTTGAGCATGATGATGTAGGAGAGAATCTTTATGTGAGTATCATCTCAAGAGCTAAAAAATATGTTTATATTTTTACACCGTATCTGATACTTGGAACGGAGCTGTCGCATGCTATGATATCGGCAGCCAGGTCAGGTATTGATGTGCGTATTGTTGTACCTAAGATTCCCGATAAAAAGCTCATTTATCTGCAGACAAAAGCCAATTTCAGACCTCTTATCGAGGCGGGGGTAAGGATATATCTGTACACACCCGGCTTTATACATTCAAAGTGTATTGTGGCAGATGATGATACTGCGATAGTTGGCACATGCAATCTGGATTTCAGGAGCATGTACTGGAATTTTGAGGATTTTGTATACATGTACAGGACTCAGTGCATCGGAAAAATAAAAGAGGATGCGATAGAGACGTTTGCGGTTTCAGAGGAGGTGTATGAGGAAAGCACAAATGATATCTCATTTGCAGGCAGGCTGCTGCAGAGTATTTTGCAGCTTTTTGCACCGCTTTTGTAAATGTGACTGTAAAGCGTCTGATAAAAATCTGTTGAATAATGTTACAAGTTGTAATATAATAATCCAAGCGATTGCATAAGCAACGCACGAAGAAACTGAATATGTAGCATAAAGGTGTCGGAGCAGACAAGCATTTGAATCTGATTTATGACAGGCGATGTGAAGCTGGCTCCGGTGAAAAGGGAAACAGGTGCAAATCCTGTACGAACTCGTCACCGTAATTAAGGAGTGACGGCCGATAGGTCACTGGGCAACCGGGAAGACGGCCGAAGCAATGATATATAAGCCGGGAGACCTGCCTTTGTGTTGTACGGAAACAATAGTGTTTCAAGCCACGAGTAACTGGCTGTACGTGATGAAATAATTATAATTACAGACAAGGTTATGATAGCCGTATAGTCTGGGTTAGAAGGATTTTGACATGTATAGCTCTTTGACATAATAGTACAAAGAGCTTTTATTTTTGACGCTTTAAATGTTTTCGTCTTACATATTTAAAACATGTGCAGCTTAATAGCTGCAAGGAGAATGAAAAGGAGAAAACATGAAAAAGAAATTAGTAGTAGTACTGATGGCAGCAGTTATGGCTATGACAGCAGTGACCGGCTGTGGCAGCAAGGCAGATGATGCAAAGAATGATACACAGGCATCTAAGACTTCAGAGAGTGAGACAAGCGCAAACGCGGATCAGGAGGCAGCAATGCATGTGGCAGATTTAATCGATGCAATCTACGTGCAGGAGAGAACAGATGATACAGACAAGCAGTGCAAGGAGGCTAAGGAGGCCTGGGACAAGCTCACAGACGCACAGAAGGAGCTTGTAGAGGGAGAAAATGCTGATCCTGACTATTTCGGCAGAGATACAGGCGATGCTTCAAAGGATGATCCGAGAAACCAGGATGATATCGGCGAGAACGAGATTCTTGTAGTAAGCTTTGGTACATCTTTCAACGACAGCCGTGTGGCTGATATCAAGGGTGTGGAGGATGCAATAGCAGCTGCAAATCCTGACTGGTCAGTCAGAAGAGCCTTCACAGCACAGATTATCATCAATCATGTACAGGCAAGAGATGACGAGAAGATTGACAATATGGATCAGGCACTTGAGCGTGCAGTCAAAAATGGTGTAAAGAATCTTGTGGTACAGCCTACACACCTGATGCATGGCGCAGAGTATGATGAGCTTTCAGAGGCTGTAGAAAAGTATAAGGATAAATTTGAGTCTGTAAAGATTGCAGAGCCACTCCTCGGTGAGGTTGGAAGTGATGCAACAGTTGTAAATGAGGATAAAAAGGCCGTTGCAGAAATTCTTACAGAGGAAGCAGTAGAAAAGGCAGGCTATGACAGCCTTGATGCTGCAAAGGAAGAGGGCACAGCATTTGTATTTATGGGACATGGAACAAGCCATACAGCAAAGATTTCATACAGCCAGATGCAGAGCCAGATGACAGCTTTGGGTTATGAGAACGTATTTATCGGAACTGTAGAGGGTGAGCCGGAGGATACATCATGTGAGTCTGTCATTGAGAAGGTGTCAGCCGCTGGCTACAAGAACGTCATTCTTCGTCCGCTTATGGTTGTTGCAGGAGACCATGCCAACAATGATATGGCAGGAAGTGATGATGATTCATGGCTTTCACAGTTTAAGGCATCAGGAAAGTTTGATAAAATCGATACACAGATTAACGGACTTGGTGAGATTGAGGGTATCCAGAAGCTTTATGTTGAGCATACAGCGGCTGCCATGAGCAAGTAGCAGTTACTTAAATGTATAGTGGGGAAGCTATAAAATAACAGGAGCAGTATATCAGACATGAGAAAATTATTCAGAAACAAGTTTACTTATATCGTTGCAATGACACTGGTTTGTGCCATGAGCTTGGCAGCCTGCGGCAATAAGAATGCAAAAGCTGAAACAGAAAGCAAAAAAGCAGTGCAGGATGCGACAGAGAGCACAAAAAAGGCTGAAAAAACAGAAAAGATAGCACTTTCAGATGGTACATATACAGCAGAGTTTACTACAGACAGCTCAATGTTTCATGTGAATGATGCATACGACAACAAAGGTACACTCACCGTGAAGGATGGCAAGGCAACAATACATGTTACTCTCACATCCACACACATTGTCAATCTCTTTTTGGGAACAGCAAAGGATGCCTCAAAGGACAAGGCTGAGCTTTTAGAGCCAACTGTAGAGACTGTCGATTATGGCGATGGCACAACTGAGGAGGTCAATGCGTTTGATATACCGGTTCCTGTTTTGGATGAGGAATTTGACCTTGCACTTATCGGTACAAAGGGCAAATGGTATGACCACAAGGTAAAGGTCTCAAATGCCACACCTGCGGACGCAGATGCAAGCGTATCTGAAAGTGCAGGAAAAGAGCTTCCTGACGGAACATACAATATCAATCTCGATTTCGAGGGCGGAAGCGGTAAGGCGAGCATTGCATCACCGGCTGAGGTGACTATAAGCGGTGGAGCCGCTACTGCAACAGTGCAGTGGAGCAGTCCAAACTATGACTATATGATAGTTGACGGACAGAAATACATGCCTGTAAATATAGACGGCAATTCTGTATTTGAAATTCCGGTTAAGCTTGATACACCTATGCAGGTTATCGGAGATACAGTTGCTATGAGCAAGCCGCACGAGGTTGAGTACACACTCACCTTCCATTCAGATTCTGCTACAGAGGTGCTTGGTGAGGATGGAGAATAATTAAGCTATGCATGGAAG
>OHEF01000643.1_pt1 | contig 13580 bp, 10 predicted proteins | sample 1567171 | NCBI WGS metagenome assembly OHEF01 (sample SAMEA3879576, study PRJEB24766) | human gut metagenome | biome: human-associated habitat; feature: feces | place: USA | collected 1985/1987
ATGACATCCGTCACCTCATCCTCTACCTTAACTTCTTCGAGGTTCTTTTCTGCCTCTGTGACCGCCTCATAGAGATCCGGCCAGAAGTTCTCGACTACTGTCTTCCACGGAACACTTCCATCTCCAACCCTGTCGAGCAAAGCTTCCATCGTTGCCGTAAAGTTGACATCCACGATGCTCGGGAATGCCTCTTTCATCATGTTGTTGACCACCTCGCCGAGCTCTGTCATGTAAAGGTTCTTGTTCTCCTTTGCCACGTAACGGCGGTTGATGATCGTTGTGATGGTCGGCGCATACGTACTTGGACGGCCGATGCCGAGTTCCTCAAGCATTTTGACAAGGGATGCCTCGGTGTAGTGTGCCGGCGGCTGTGTGAAGTGCTGATTGCCATCCAGTGCACGCAGTTTTAATGCATCGCCCTCGTGCAGTTCCGGCAGATTCTTATTTTCAGATTTATCTTTATCGCCCTTGTTATCTCTGGTTTCTTCATACAGCACGGTGAATCCATCGAACTTCATCGTAGAACCGCTTGCCTTAAATAAGCAGTTGTCTGCATCAATATCCACAGAAACGGTATCCATCAGAGCATCTGCCATTTGGCTGGCGATGAATCGTTCCCAAATCAGGCGGTATAATTTATATTGGTCAGTTGTCAGGCTGCTTTTCACCTGCTCCGGTGTCAGTTCCGGCATAGACGGACGAATCGCTTCGTGGGCATCCTGTGCATTTTTCTTTGTCTTATAGACCCGTGGCGTTGGCGGCAGATAAGATTCTCCATAGGCAGAGAGAATGTAGTCTGCTGCTGCCTTTTTCGCCTCGTCTGAAATTCGCAGGCTATCGGTACGCATATAGGTAATCAAACCCACTGCACCCATGCCTTGAATCTCCACGCCTTCATACAATTCCTGTGCGACTTTCATGGTTCGCTTGGACTGAAAACTCAAGCGGTAAGAGGCTTCCTGCTGTAAGGTCGATGTGATGAACGGAGCGGATGGATGTTTTTTCGTCACCCGTTTTTTCACGGACTTTACAACAAACGGGGCTTCCTGTAAGCGTGCAACAATTGCATCTGCCTGCTCCTTGCTGGAAATTTCTGTTTTATCAACTTTCTTTCCGTCTACAGCTGCTAGCTTTGCCGAAAAGACTTTTCTAGAAGCTGCTGCGGAAAGCTTTGCATCAATCGTCCAATATTCCTGCGGCTGGAATGCCCGAATTTCATTTTCTCGGTCAACAACCAACCGAACAGCAACCGACTGCACTCTTCCGGCAGACAGACCACGCCGTACTTTTCTCCAGAGGAACGGGCTGAGCTGATAGCCGACAATTCGGTCTAATACACGCCGTGCCTGCTGGGCATTCACCAAATTGATATCAATTCGATGGGGATTTGCCATCCCTGCTTGTACGCCGCTCTTTGTGATTTCATTAAAAGCAACCCGATTATTATCCTGCATATCCAGATGCAGCATCTGGGCGATATGCCAAGAAATCGCCTCTCCTTCTCGGTCAGGGTCGGTTGCCAGATAAATTTTATCGCATTTTGCTGCATGGGATTTCAACTGTTTGATGACGTCTTCCTTGCCCTTCATATCCACATACTTTGGCTCGAAGTGGTTTTCAATATCCACACCAAACTTTGACTTTGGCAAGTCCCGGATATGCCCCATAGAGGCAATGACATCAAAATCTTTTCCTAAATATTTTTGAATGGTTTTCGCCTTTGCCGGCGATTCTACAATCACCAAATTTGACATATTCTTTTTCTCCTGTTCCGCTTTGCCGCATTCCGATGCGACATAGTTCTAAACGAACGGGTTTTTCTCAACATACACAATAATACTGCCCCGGCTGCCGCTGCACCAACTGTTCAATCGCCAGTTCTGTCAGACACGCTGCGACTTCCTCGGCATCTTCCTGCAACATCAAAACCATCTGGTCAATGTGCAAGGGCGATTGCTCAAACAGCAGTTCCATAATGCTCTTGGATAGTGGGTCTAAGGTTTCCAGCACAGAACGGTCAACGGTTGGAGCAGATTTCTGCTCTTCTGGAATGGATGGCGAGGACGGTTGTGTTTTCGGCTTTGCAGACTTTTTCGGCGGTAATTCCACCGCAGCGGTGGCTTCTGAGAAATCCGAAGATTTCAACTGATTCTGTTCTTGTTGCTCTAAAACGGCTTGCATTGAAACTTCTACCAACCGCTGTTCACAGCCATGGTCATATTCTTGCAGGATGTCCTCCGGTGCAAAAACCGGAATCGCACCCTCTCGCAGGTATTTTACCACACCTGCATATTGATTGTCAAATATGTCCGCTGGCGGTAAACAAAAAACAGGCTTGCCCTGTTCCATTGCCTGTTCCGCCGTAATCAACGCTCCGCTGCCAATTGGTGCTTGAATCACCAATGTTCCGCCACTGACACCCGCTAAAATCCGATTCCGCATCGGAAAATTCTGCCGGGATGGTTCTGTCCCCGGCAGGAATTCTGACAACAGCAAGCCATTTCGCATGATATATTTCTTTGCGGAAGCATTCGGCTTGGGATATGGCACATCCAGACCGCAGCCCATCACGGCAACCGTCTTTCCACCGGAAAGCAAGGCTGCCCGATGGGCAACCGAATCCAATCCAACTGCAAAACCACTGACCAGCAGCATTCCACTCTTTGCCAGACACCGACACAGCAAATCCGCTGTGCGGATGCTGTATGAGCTGGGCTTTCTCGTTCCAACAACGGTCAAAGCTGGATAATCACTCAGCACAGAAAGCTGCCCCTGATAGAACAGCACTACCGGCGGATTGTAAATCTGGCGGAGCGATTCCGGATAATTTTCATCATCGTATGCCACCAGTTCAATCCGTTTTTCCGCACAATTCTGCATCAGTTTTCCGATTTGCTCATTTGTGATGGAACGAATGCTGCGTTGTTCTCGCTCGTGAATAAAAGGCAGGTCTGTTTCCGTCTGCAAGACTTGCCGTACTTTCTGCGGTGTTTCATACTGTTCTAACAGTTTCCAGATTTTCCGGCTGCCTGCCCCGAATACCAACAGCAGCCACAGCCAATCATAGATACTTTCCTGTTCCATGTGGATTCCCTCATCTTGGTTTTGTCATTTCCCACATCATAATTCCAGCTGCCATAGCAGCATTCAATGATTCCATATAGCCTTTCATTGGAATGGTAATCCGGCGTTCACACTGCTGCACAACGGATTCCGGCAATCCGTTTCCCTCGTTTCCAATCCAGACGGCACAGCCGTTGCCCAGTTCACAAAGCCCCACTTGTTCGGCATCGCCCTGCACCACAGAGGCACAGGAAACAATGTTGGCAGCACGCAGGCTCTGCAAAACAGTTTCTGCATCCGGCATCTGCATCACTGGCACATGAAACAATGCTCCCATCGTTGCACGCACGACTTTTGGACTATAAAAATCGCAGCTCTGGCAGCAAATCACACCGGAAACGCCCATTGCAGCAGCAGTTCGCAGCAGCATTCCCATATTGCCAGGGTCTTGCAGCTGGTAGAGTACCAGATACGTTCCCTCTGCAACGATTGGAACTTGTTCCGCCGGCATCTGACAGATGGCAAACACGCCCTGCGGATGTTCGGTTTCCGTCAACTCCATAGCAAGTTCATTTGAAATAAGCAAGCGTTTTGTTTCTCTCAAATCAGCCTCTAAAGAGCAAAATTCTTCCTGATAGCGTTCCCACGCTGCTTCTGTCAGGAACAGATGGGTCAGTTTCCTTGAAAAATGCACGGCATCTGTGACCAGCCGATACCCCTCTAACACAAACTGCTGGTTTTGGGTTCTGGCTTTTCGCTGCCGCACCAGTTTCCGGTAAAGCTGAATGGAAGGGTTGTCCTTTGCAGTAATTGCGGTCATGCGGAATTCCATTGCGGTTCTGCCTCCTGTCTGCTGAAAATTTCCCTATATATAACAAAACACGCCCCGTTTTTTCAAAAAAAAACCGGAGCGTGTTCCAAGCTTGCCCCTTAAAGAGCAGCCTTTGCCTTTTCTACAATCGCAGTGAAACCTGCTGCATCGGTGATTGCAATTTCAGACAGCATCTTCCGATTCAGGGTAATGCCAGCCTTCTTGCAGCCGTTCATGAACTGAGAATAGTTGATCCCATTCAGCTTGCATGCAGCAGAAATTCTGGTGATCCAGAGCTGACGGAATTCTCTCTTCTTCTGCTTTCTTCCAACATATGCATAGTTGCCAGACTTCATAACGGCCTGTTTTGCCATCTTGAAGTGCTTGCTCTTTGCACCAAAATAGCCCTTTGCGAGCTTCAGGGTTTTATTTCTTCTCTTGCGAGTCATCATCGCACCTTTAATCCGTGCCATTTGCTTCTACCTCCGAATATCTATGTGTTTCTCTTTTCTCGATTGACTGTCCGTTCTGCGGATTGTATCTTAGAGATACGGCAGAAGCTTCTTCAGTGCCGGTGCATTGGTTACATCAGCAATACCAACGGTACGAGCGATTCTCTTCCGCTTGGTGTCCTTCTGGGTCAGTCTGTGTCTTTTATTGGTCTTCTGATACTTTACCTTTCCGTTTGCAGTAACCTTAAACCGCTTCTTTGCACCGGAATGTGTTTTTGTCTTAATCTTTGCCATTGCGAGTTCCTCCTCTTACTTGGATGCCTTCGGTGAAATGAACATGACCATACTGCGGCCTTCCATTTTTGCCGGCTTTTCAACAGTACCAACTGCTGCACACGCTTCCTTAAAGCGATTGAGCAGTTCTTCTCCGAGCTGCGGATGGGCAATTGCACGCTTACGGAACCGAACAGAAACCTTCAGCTTATCGCCGCCCTCCAGAAACTTCTTTGCCTGATTTACCTTTGTTTCAAAGTCGTGGGTATCGATTGCAGAAAACATCCGGATTTCCTTGATGGAAACCACTTTCTGATTCTTTTTTGCTTCCTTTTCCCGCTTCTGCTGTTCAAAGCAATACTTGCCGTAGTCCATAATGCGGCAGACCGGCGGGGTTGCCTGCGGGGCGATTTTTACTAAGTCCAGATCCTGTTCATACGCAAGTTTTTGTGCATCTCTTGCGGACATCGTTCCGAGCTTTGTCCCGTTCTGATCAATGACCAGGATTTCTCTATCCCGGATCTCTTCATTGATTTGCAGCTCTTGTTTGCTGATAGCCAGCACCTCCAAACATATTATTTTCAAACAAAAATAAAATGCGTACTTTTCAAAAAAAGTACGCATCATTCGACCTCGTTTCCACCAGTTTCCGCACCGATTCTCACAAACCGGAACGAAACAGGGAATATTGACCGTTTCGACAACAGCCAAACGGTGAGAACGATGATGCTCTGCTTTGTTTTCTCTGGGTATTATAACAGAGTACCGAAAAGATGTCAAGCGTTCCGTTTTAAATTTTACAGAAATTTCACATCTTACGCCGCCTTTCTCTGGCTTTTTCTTCCAGTTTTCAGCTTCTTTCTGATTTTGGATTGACGAATCCCGTTCTTTCTGGTATAATAAAACCAGAATGTAACAGCGTGAGTTCTTTTTTATCTATGAAATCTATAAACCAAAAGGGAGTCTTTCATATGCTACAACTTGCAGCCGTGTTCAGCGACCATATGGTTCTGCAAAGAGAAAAAAATATTGTTGTATTCGGCATCGGCGAAGTCGGTGCAATTATCACCGTTTCCATTCCGGAACGAAAATTATATGCTTCTACCACCGTAAAAGAAGACGGCAGCTGGCGGCTGCAATTTCCGCCGCAGCCTGCTGGAACAGGGCTCAGCCTATTCGCAAAAGATAGCCATACAGAAATTCATTTTCAGGATGTTGCCATCGGGGAAGTCTGGCTGGCTGGCGGACAATCCAACATGGAATTTCCGGTGAAGAATGCTGTCAACGGAAAGTTGGAACTTTCCCGCTGCGAACGCAGCCGGGTTCGCTATTATCATGTACAGAGAAGTGGCGTGATGCATGCTGCTTATTTCCAGAACGAACGGAAAAACCGCTGGCAGATGCCAAACCCGACTAATGTTGCGGAATGGTCTGCCGTGGCATACCTTGCCGCAAAGGAACTTTCACAGAAATTGGGCGTGGTTGTCGGAGTCATTGGCTGTAACTATACCGGCACTTCTGCCAGCTGCTGGGTACCGTCTGCCGACCTGACCGGACACACTGCCTTACATCCGTACTGGGCAGCTTACCTGTCCGCCTGCCGGGGAAAGACCGATGCAGAAATGGCAGCAGATTACGCCGCATATCTGGCATACCAGAATGCATGGGAAAAACGGATGACTGCCTGTTATCAGGAAAACCCAAAAATCAAGTGGAATCAGGTTCTGGAACGCTGCGGTGAAAACCGCTATCCAGGTCCAATGGGCAGCCGCAATCCGTTGCGTCCATGCGGCTTATATAAAACCATGCTCTCCCGAATCATGCCGTATACCCTACGGGGATTCTGGTATTATCAGGGAGAAAACGATGACAACCGTCCGGACAGCTATGCACAGCTGCTGACTGTCTTAATCAACCGCTGGCGGAAAGACTGGGGCGACGAAACCATGCCGTTCCTGATTGTTCAGCTGCCAATGTTCAGCTACGAAGGGGAAGAATCCCGTACAAACTGGGCTGAACTGCGGGAAGCACAAATGCAGGTATTCCGGACACTCCGCAACACGGGGTTAGCTGTGACAATGGACTGTGGCGAATACAACAACATGCATCCAGCTGACAAGCGAACCGTGGCACACCGTCTGGCTCTGCAAGCCCTGTATCGGGTTTATCGGGCGATTCCGGCGATGGATGCAGAAGCTCCGTACTGTAAAAATGCATATGCATCTGGCGGTGCATATATTCTGCAATTCTCTCAGCCTGTTGTTGCAAAGGACGGCGAAGCAGCCGTATTTGAACTGGCTGGAACGGATGGCGTTTACTATCCGGCGATTGCAGAATTTCGGGACAACTTTGTTCGCCTGACTTCTCCAAATGTGCGAATTCCAGCATCCATGCGGTACGCTTGGCGGAACTGGTGTGATGTCGGCGTTTACGGAAAGAATGGTATTCCAGTTGCCTCCTTCCGCATGCCAAAATAATCAACCTCAAAAGAATGTTCGCAGATCTGAAATGTGGGAAGTTGTATGGTCTGTTTGTTCGAAGGTTGTCCACTTCTTGAACCACTCCGCCAGCTTCCATTTGATCCGATAGCGTTCGGGATGATAGAGCACATCTTGTTCAGCATCGGAAAAATAGGCTTTTGCCTGCTCATCCTGTACAGCAACATCTTCTGCCACTGGAATACATAATGGCGGATACATCACACACCACCAATTCTGTCCGGCAGCTGCTCCAATGGTAATGCGAATGGCTTCGTATGTACCAGCTGGCATTGTTAAATCTTCATAGGTACGTTCTGTAAAGGGCATCGTCACCAACTCGGCTTTGACTGGATAGGAATATCCCTGCTCCTGCACGACCTGTTGTGCAATCGTTTCCATTTCATGCAGGTGGGCTTTTGCAGTGGTTTCCAATGCTTCCCGACTTTCTGACTGGCTGCTGCCGAACAGCGTTTCAGAGGAGGCTAACAGGGCATCTCGTACTTGATACTTCAATTGCTGGTCGGCATCGCTGTCGGAATTTGCAAGGATATGCATCCGCAGAACGTGCTGCTGTAAATCAGAGACTGTTTTTTCTGCCTGAAAGAGATTGCCAAACAGCAAGGTCAGCAGGCAGCCAATGAGCAATGCGATTTCCCAAAGTTTGATGGTTCGTTTCATTTCTTTTCACCTCATCAAAAGCATGGGCAATCTTTGCACGTTTTATACACAAGGGCAAAAAAATAACAGCTGGTTTTTGAAAAAAATTTATGTAGAGCGACTAAGAGAATTTTTAGTCGCTTTTTCATGCAACATTTTAACGCTAAAAGGGTTAAAAAAAGTTTCTAAAAGTGTTGACATTGATGAAAAAATGTGATAGAATATAGGAAGTAAGAAATTCACACTAAATTACATCAAAATACGATTAATAATTTAATTGCATGTTTTGATAGCAATATAAGGTATGATTCTTAACTATACTATGGAAAAGAGGAAAATATAATGGGATTTTTCGATACTCTGAATTCTACAGCTAATTCTGTAGGTAATTATTTAAGTTCGAAAGCTCTTGAACAATGGGCAGCTATGTGCAAAAAAGCAACCGATGATAAACTTTTAGAATGGTGGGATGCGAAACAATTCGATCCTGAAGTTGATCAACGCCTTAAAGATGTGGCTGAAAAAGAATTAAGAAGAAGACATTTAATTTGAATGCCTTAGCAAAATTGTAAAAATAGAAAATCATACTTATTCTATCAATTTAGCATAAGTATGATTTTCTAAATAATAAAAAGGAGTGCATTTATATGTCACAAAGTAAGGAAACATTAATTAAAAGATATGAATCAACAGCAGATACATATCAAGAAAAAGGCAACCGTGAATGGGCGTATGCAAAGAACGACCTCGGCGATGAGCATTATGGGAAGGCAAAAAAAGCCTATGAGAAAGCAAGAATTAACAGAGAAAAGGCTGAAAAATTGAGAGAAGAAGATTGAATTCACACAAAGAATTCGACAAATTCTCAATGAAAATTCTTACTACAAAGCGACTAAAAAACTTTTGGTCGCTTTTGTATGATAGATACGTGCCTTTTACTTTCAAAAAAATAACAGCTGGAGAAACACCAGCTGTTATTTTTTTATGTGTTTTACGATTTTCGGTAAATCGTGTCTTTTAGCACTTGCCGATTTGCATCGCAATCTACTCTTAAAACCGACTCTCCGTCAACATCATCCCCATAAAAGGTGTCATCTGCTGGAATCTGCTGCGTTTTCAACTGATAACCGATCAACAAAAACGGTGCACGCAACGTATAACCATAAGATTTTCCAACAGATAAATTTGTGGATAGTTCCGGCAATGCTGTCACAAAAATTCTCGCCATGGCAACCGGATTGACTGCTGCCTTTTTCAGAACCTGTGTCATCACAGTTCGCTGTCTGCTTGCCCGTTCAAAGTCTGCATTGCCAACATAACGGATTCGGCTGTAAGAGAGTGCTTGCTTGCCGTCTAACTTCTGTTTACCGCCACAATCTAACAAATCATCGTTCCGGTCATCCCCCATCAGCTCATTCACTTCACTGATGAGAATTTCGTTGACGGCATCTGCTTCTTCATCAGTGAGGTCTAACTTCACCCCGCCGACTGCATCAATGACATTCGCACAGGCTGCAAAGGAGATCAAAATATAATCATCAATTCGCACGCCATAGTTCGATTCGATGGTATCCATCAGCAACCCTGCTCCGCCATAAGAATACGCTGCATTCAGCTTGCCATATCCATATTCATCATCAATATAAACATAGCTATCTCTCAGAAAAGAAGTCAGGGTCAATTCTCTGGTTTTCTTGTTGATGGACGCTAAAATCATGGAATCGGAACGCCCTCGTTCCTGTGAAAGATCTCTGGAATCCGTTCCAATCAACAGCACATTACTGACATAAGCAGCATCCATAACATCCGAGATATTCGCACGATTTTCTGCGGTTTCCCGATGCATTCGCAAGATTCCAATCAAGGAAACAGCGGAATACAGCACAAACACAATGATAATCACCCATAAAACCGCCCGAATGGCTTTCCCTAAAATGCCGCCACTGATTCGACTCTTTGGGCTTCTGGTACGAGCAGCTTTCTGACGAACCGGCTCTGCCGGAGCAGTTCGCTGGCTTGTACTTCGCTGTGAAGAAACTGGCGGCTTTTGCGGCGGTGGTGCAGCTTGCTGCCGCTGCGGACGTGGGGAAGCAGTTGTTGCAGTTCCCCGATAGGAAGAACCGGAATGCTGCTGTCCGCCAGCATAATTCTGCCGAGGGACATTGTTATAAGCGTTATAATGCGGTTGCTGCGGTGCATTGCTGTAGCTGTTGTTATACGGCTGTTGTGATGCATTGCCATAACCGTTGTTGTACGGCTGTTGCGGTGCATTCCCGTAACCGTTGTTATATGGTTGCTGCGGTGCATTCCCGTAACCATTGTTGTATGGTTGCTGGGATGCGTTCCCATAACCATTATTATACAGCTGCTGCGGTGCGTTCCCATAACCATTGTTATACGGTTGCTGCGGTGCGTTCCCATAACCATTGTTATATGGTTGCTGCGGTGCATTCCCATAACCGTTATTGTACGACTGCTGGGATGCATTGCTATAATTGCTATTATAGGGCTGTTCCCGATAGGATGCCGCTTCCTGTTCCGGTGTCATCGGCGTTCCGTGTAATTCCTGTTTTTCTCTGCGGTATGGGTTTCGATCCCGATATTCCGTCTGTACCGCATCTAATTGCTGGGTATCCAGCTGATCTGTGGAGCGTTTCGCTGCAATTTCAGAGGCAGAAACGAATTGTGTTTCCTCTGCATCGGTATTGCGTTGTTTTCGCAAATCCATTTCCTCCTTTATTTCAAGCGGGTGGTCAACAAGGTCAACCCTGTCATTACCAACTGGAAGAATAGCAAGGTTTGTGACGTAATATTATCATACCCATTGACCAGAATATAACCAATACAAATGGACAGTCCCAAAATAACAGCAATCACCTGTAATAATAAGCCTGTCGTTGCTGCCCGTTTGATGCTTCTTGCTTCCAGCAGCAGACGAGCCGTTCCAAAGAACGAACCATCATGAATCGTGGAAGCACTCACATCTTGCAGCGGAGCGGTTTCTTTTTCGTATAAATCATTATCGGCAGACGGCAGAATCTTCAGCATACTATCCGGCACACCAAACAGTGTTGTCAATCGCTGCAATGTGATACAACTATCCACACTCTTGACAACAACAGAAATCTGCTCTTCTTTCAACCGCTGCATTTGACGTTTCACCATCGGATCAGCGGTAATATCAATCACAAACATCCCTGCCACAACACCGCTGACAGACAAATACAAAACATCTTGGCTACCGCTGGTCATTTCCAGTTCCCGTACCTTTGTCGGCATACCTTCAACATGATGAGCCATCATCATTTCCCGATTGCCCAGCAGCACTCGGCGATGACGAATCCAGCCACAAATTCCGAGGTTATCCTCATAGGAACAATCCTCTACCTGATAGAGCATCCCACCGTCTTTTTCTTCCACCAACGCTGCAAACGCATTCTGTAAAATGCTGTCAGCAGCATAAACCATGCTGGCAGCATCCAGCAATGCTTCTTCCACTTGGAAACCAGAGAAGTTCTTGATGCCACTGATGGTAATCGACTGCTTCGGGAAGAGCGTTGCTGCTGGAACTAAAATAGAATTTACGTCATAAAAATCGTCTACGCTCTGATAGCCCAGCAATGTACAGCCGTGCGGACAAAGCCGCTTCGAGGCACGGTCTAATGGCAGATTCACAGTCAATGGAATTCCGGCACTGCATCCGGCAGTCAGAAGCATTGTCAAAACAGAACAGAAAAATGGAATATTTTCTGCTGGTGTTTCCAGAACGCCAATGCGGATTCCTGTGATGGCAGCTGCCAGCAACAGGGAAATTCCAGCCACAATCGGTGCTAATTTCTTGCTGAATCGATCTGCCAAATCGGATGCATACGTATGGCGGAGGAAATCCGACATCTGTTTTGTTTTCCGGATGGTTGCTAAAATCGGATAATCCTGCACCACCCCACGGGTCAATTCTTCAGCTGCGGTTTCACTCTGCACACAGGTGACAATATACTTTTCAAAGTTTTTCGTCAGCAGGGCAAAGTTCCGAGTTGCACGGCGAATGATGAATAATTTCCCGATGGAGTTCATCAGCAAAATAAAGCTGGAAACGGGCAAGAAAATATGCACTAAGTTGTGCTGCATGGGCTCTGGAACAAAAATCGTTGCCAGAACGGTCAGCAGACACGGAATCAACGGCATTGCTGCAATCGTGTCGCTGTCTGCCTCTCGATGGAACAGCTTTCGCATTCCATTGATGACCGTTGGAAATGTAATAAACAAAATCAACAGCCCTAAAATCAGATGCAGGAAACAATATCCCCGTACCGTCATCAGCTGTGACAATGCCGGATACAGGAGCGTATAACTTGATTCTCCGATGGCAAGAAATGCACCGATTATGGTCAATACTGCCAACGATACTGTCCGGAAAAAGACGGCGTTCCGCAACAAATTGATGTTGACCCGAATTTCCGCTTCCTGATTGGGAATAGATTTTGGTTCTGGCGGAACAGGCTTCTGCACTTTCACCCGTGGCGTTTTTTCTTTCTTTGGTTTTCTCGGTTTTTTCGGCTGTTCTGGTTCAGTATAAGTGCTTTCCTGAACCACAACTTTCTTGAATCTTGCTGTATAAGACTCGTTTTCTTCTGGCTGCGGTGTCGGTTCTTCTGTCGGGTCAAATCCGCTTGAGCCTGGGATTTTTGATTCCGAATCATCCCACCATTCTGAATGAGAGGATTCTTCTGTCGTCCAATTGGTTTCCAGCGGTTGTTCCGCTGGTGCATAACCTGCTGCAAATTCCGGTTCTGAATTTGGCACGTTATTTGTGACAGGCTCTGAAGTGGGCTTTTCTACTGGAATTGGTTTTTGTTTCTTTGGTTTCTTTTCTTTTTTCTGCCGTGCTTTTTTCTGCTTTTTTGGTTTCTGTACTGGAGCTGATTCAACTGGTTCTGATTCTGTGACAATTGGTGATTCTTCTAATTGGGCAAATTCTTGCATTGGTGGCGTATATGGTGCTTCCGGCTGAGCAGATTCCTGCACGGATGGTGCATACAATTTCTCCGGTTGCGTATATTCTTGCACAGGTGGTGCATACAATTTCTCCGGTTGCACAGATTCCTGCACAGGTGGTGCATACGATTTCTCTGGTTGCACAGATTCCTGCACGGGTGGTGTATATGACCCTTCCGGCTGGGCAAATTGCTGCTTGGACGGATTTTCTTTTTTCTTCCGTGCCTTTTTCTGCTTTTTCGGCTTCTGTACCGGAGCTGGTTCAACTGGTTCTGATTTTGTAATAATTGGTGGTTCTTTTGATTGTTCAGGTTCTTGCACAGGCGGCATATAGGACATTTCCGGCTGTACAGGCTCTTCCTGCACGGGTGGCATATACGATTCTTCCGGCTGCGTAGATTTCGGTACAGATGGCGTTTCTTTTTTCCACCATTCCCACCATTTTTTCTTTTTCGGTTTCTGTTCCGGAGTTGGTTCAACCGGTTCTGATGTTGTAAAAGCCACTGGTGCTTCCTGCACAGATTCTTGCACAAGCGGTGTGTATGGCTTCGGCTCTTCTACCTTTTGTACAGGCGGTGTGTACGGCTTCGGCTCTTCTACCTTTTGTACAGGCGGTGTGTACGGCTTTGGCTCTTCTACCTTTTGTACTGGCGGTGTATAGGGCTTCGGCTCTTCTGCCTTTTGTACTGGCGGTGTATAGGGCTTTGGCTCTGCCGATTTTTGCACAGGCGGTGTATACGGCTTTGGCTCTTCCACTTTTTGCACAGACGGTGTGTACGGCTTTGGCTCTTCTGCCTTTTGTACTGGCGGTGTATAGGGCTTCGGCTCTTCTGCCTTTTGTACTGGCGG
>OHEF01000650.1_pt1 | contig 13441 bp, 9 predicted proteins | sample 1567171 | NCBI WGS metagenome assembly OHEF01 (sample SAMEA3879576, study PRJEB24766) | human gut metagenome | biome: human-associated habitat; feature: feces | place: USA | collected 1985/1987
ATAGTAATGGATATTAATATATATATTTATTATAGAAATGGAGATTAATATGTTTGATGATAATATAGAAGAAAGATATTCGCTTGCAATAGAAAGAATATCAGAGATTAATAAAGATGATGAGCTGTCAGATTATGGTGCTGGCAGTTATGCTGATTATTTTAAAAATGTATCGGCGTTTATACTGCTTATGGATAAGCTCAAGAATGATATAGCTGGCAAAGCATTTGATAACGCTTCATTAGAGGAGCTTGGCGAATATAACAGGGCTTTATATAAAGATGTGACAGGAGAAGCCTATAATACAAGTTATGCTAATCCAAGAGTTAGTGTTAGGTGCTTTGGAGAGCAGTGCGGAAGATTATTCTCAATGGTATATATGGAAATCAGGGGTCTGATTGTATATATGTATGAGCGAAGATTAGCAGATGCAACAGCACTTATTGAGCTGTTTATTGAGCTTTACTGCATAGTTAAGGACTGTGCGGCTGATAATACAGAGGCTGATTATAAGCATCTTAAGGAAGCAGTCTACTGGTATGTAAGTGATTACAGTGATGACCATATTGAATACAGGATAAGGGAACTTATAGACCCATCACTGGATTTTGCTGTAAGAATTATTATGGACAGCGATTTGAATGATTTAAGATATCTGTACAGATATGGGGAATATATTACTGATAATGAAATTAAAATGGCACAGCATTTGAACTCATTATCTGAACAGCAGATAAAAGATATGGCGGCAACATTTACAGAAGGATACCGAAAGGGATTTATTCTTGGCAATAAGCCGTTAGAGAAGAAGCAGACTGTCAATATCAGATACTGCGTAGGCTTTGAAAGACTTGTAAGAGAAGAGATAAAGCAGTTTGAGGCAATGGGGCTTAAGCCTACTATATACAGGGCGGCAGTTAATTCAATTAACAAGCGTATGCATATTAAGATAGGCTATTATGGCGCAAGTCCTAATAAACAGATGGAATTTGACCATAGATTTGATAATGCACTATATCTTGACGGAGATTTTGTTGAGAGAAAGCTTGGTGCATTAAAAAATGCGTATGAAAAGCATAAAGAGCTTGCCGATGTACACGGCGGTCCTGCTGTTATGGAAGTATTTGGTGAGAAGCCATTTGAGCCAGATGATGCTAAAGAATGTTATCATCTTGATGATAAACAGCAGAAGCTTATAGTCAAATATAATAATGAATCAGGAGCTATAGTTAATTCATATATTAAAGGCGAGGAGAGAAGCTTTACTATAATAGCTTATCCATCACCAGAGGCAGGCGATAAGTTCACTGAGATTTTTGATGAGATTGTCAAGATAAATACTCTTGATTATGACAAGTACAAGGTTGTCCAGCAGAGAATTATAGATGTGCTTGATACAGCAGAGTATGTCAGGGTCAAAGGCTGTAACGGCAATGAAACGGATATGAAAGTATCTATAATGAAGGTTAATGATGGCAGTAAGCAGACAGTATTTGAGAACTGTCTTGCAGATGTTAACATACCTCTTGGTGAAGTATTTACATCACCAGTCCTTAAGGGAACAGAGGGCGTGCTTAATGTAAGCAAGGTATATCTTAACGACATTAATTTCAAGAATCTTAAGGTGCATTTTAAAGATGGTTTTGTCACGGATTATATGTGTGATAATTATGAGGATGAGAAGCGTTGCAAGGATTTATTTAAAGAAAATGTCCTGTTTAACCACAATACACTTCCAATCGGTGAATTTGCAATAGGAACTAATACTACAGCATATGTGTCAGCGAACAGATATGATATTGTGTATCTACTTCCAATTCTTATTGTTGAGAAAATGGGACCACATTTTGCACTTGGTGATACGTGCTATTCAAGGTCAGAGGATGTTGCAGTGTTCAATCCTGATGGCAAGGAGATAATCTCAAGGGATAATGAGGTGTCTTTATTAAGAAAGAGTGAGCCTGACAAGGCATATTACAATTGTCATACAGATATTACAATTCCATATGATGAAATTGGAAGAATATCAGTTGTAGACTATTCAGGAAAAGAAACAAGCATAATAGAAAATGGAAGATTTGTGCTTTCAGGAACTGATATGCTTAACGAACCGTTTGAAGATTAAAACAGACATTTGTTCAATAACACGGTTTATGTTAAATTCCTTGACGATATATCTAAAACAAAGTAGAATATTATAGGTATTGTATTATATTATCTGTTTAATTATCCAGATGGATGATTTATCAGATAATATGAAATTATAAGTGATTTAATATTATTTTAAGATGATAGTTGTATTTCTATCAGAATGGAGGAAGTTAAACATGGCTTTAGTAGGAATAGTTATGGGTAGTGATTCTGATATGCCTGTTATGGCAAAGGCAGCAGACATATTAGACAAGTTAGGTATCTCATATGAGATGACAATTATCTCTGCTCACAGAGAACCAGATGTATTCTTTGAATATGCGAAGACAGCAGAACAGAAAGGATTCAAGGTTATCATTGCAGGAGCAGGAATGGCAGCACATCTGCCAGGAATGTGTGCGGCAATATTCCCTATGCCAGTTATTGGTATTCCAATGCACACAACTTCTTTAGGTGGTAGAGATTCGTTATATTCAATAGTACAGATGCCAACAGGAATTCCTGTTGCAACAGTTGCTATTAATGGTGGTGCTAATGCAGGTATTCTTGCAGCTAAGATTCTTGCGACATCAGATGAACAGCTTCTTGAAAGGCTTAAGAATTATACTAAGGAATTAAAGGAATGGTGCTTATAAAGCATACATAGTTATTCGCAGATAAGCTGCGTAAGAATGGAGGATTACAATGGATTACAAGAATGCTGGTGTTGATATCGAAGCAGGTTACAAGTCAGTTGAATTAATGAAAGATGCGGTCAAGTCTACATTCAGACCAGAAGTGTTAGGTGGTATCGGTGGATTTTCAGGTGCATTTTCACTTGAGAAGATTAAGCAGATGGAAGACCCGGTTCTTCTTTCAGGAACAGATGGCTGTGGAACAAAGGTTAAGCTTGCTTTTATTATGGATAAGCACGATACAATCGGTATTGATGCAGTTGCAATGTGTGTTAATGATGTTGTATGTGCAGGTGGAGAACCTCTTTTCTTCCTTGACTATATTGCATGTGGAAAGAACTATCCAGAAAAGATTGCAACAATCGTAGGTGGTGTAGCAGAGGGCTGCCGTCAGTCAGAATGTGCACTTATCGGAGGTGAAACAGCAGAACACCCAGGACTTATGCCAGTAGATGAATATGATGTTGCTGGATTTGCTGTAGGTGTTGTAGATAGAAAAGACCTTATAACAGGTGAGAATATTAAGCCGGGCGATACACTTATCGGTATTGCTTCAAGTGGTGTTCATTCTAATGGATTTTCACTTGTAAGAAGTGTATTCACAATAACAGAAGAGTCACTTAATACATATTATGATTCGCTTGGCAAGACACTTGGAGAGGCTTTACTTGCTCCAACTAAGATATATGTTAAGACTATGAAGTCTATTAAGAACGCAGGAGTTCGTGTTAAGGGATGCAGCCATATCACAGGTGGCGGTTTCTATGAGAACATTCCAAGAATGTTACCAGATGGTGTAAGAGCTGTTGTAAAGAAAGACAGTTATGAAGTTCCTCCAATCTTTAAGATGTTACAGACAGATGGCGAGATTGAAGAAGATATGATGTATAACACATTTAATATGGGTATTGGTCTTGTACTTGCAGTAGCCCCTGAGGACGTAGATGCAACTATGGAAGCTATTAAAGCTGCTGGTGAGACACCTTATGTTATCGGTAATATTGAAGCAGGTGAGAAGGGAGTAACTTTATGCTAAGAATAGCTGTTATGGTATCTGGAGGTGGAACTAATCTTCAGGCTATAATTGATGGTGTAAAGGACAAGACAATTACTAATACACAGATTGCTGCTGTTATAAGTAATAATGCGGAATACCAGCTTATTGTGTATCACCTAAGGATTATGCTACAAGAGATGAATTTAATAAAGCACTTCTTGAAAAGGTTAATTCGCTTAATGTAGACCTTGTTGTGCTTGCGGGCTTCCTTGTTAAAATTCCAGAAGAAATGGTACACGAATACAGCCATAGAATTATTAATATCCACCCATCACTCATCCCATCTTTTTGCGGTGTAGGCTTTTACGGGCTTCACGTTCACGAAGCTGCACTTGCCAAAGGTGTTAAGGTTACAGGTGCAACAGTGCATTATGTAGATGAAGGAATGGATACAGGAGAGATTATATTCCAGAAAGCTGTTGAAGTTAAAGATGGTGACACGCCAGAAATTCTTCAAAAGAGAGTTATGGAACAGGCAGAATGGAAGTTACTGCCTGCCGCTATTAACAAGATAGCTAATGAACATGATAACTAGAAAGACTAGATTATATTGGAGGAAGAACAGATGAAGGTTTTAGTTGTAGGCAGCGGTGGACGTGAGCACGCCATATGCTGGAAGATAAGCCAGAGCCCTAAGGTTGATAAGATATATTGTGCACCTGGTAATGCAGGTATTGCTGAGGTTGCGGAATGTGTTGATATTAAAGCTATGGAATTTGATAAGCTTGTTGCATTTGCTAAGGAAAATGCAATCGACCTTACTGTAATTGGTATGGATGATCCACTTGTTGGCGGTATTGTTGATGCATTTGAGGCAGAAGGTTTAAGGGTATTCGGACCTAGAAAGAATGCAGCTATACTTGAGGGTTCAAAGGCATTTTCTAAGGACCTTATGAAGAAATACAATATACCAACAGCAGCATATGAGACATTTACATCTGCTGATGAAGCTAAGAAGTATCTTGAAACAGCTAAGTATCCTATCGTTCTTAAGGCTGATGGTCTTGCACTTGGAAAGGGCGTTCTTATATGTGAAGACAAGCAGATGGCACTTGACGGTGTGGACGAGCTTATGCTTGACAAGAAGTTCGGTTCAGCAGGTAATACAATTGTAGTAGAAGAATTTATGACAGGACGTGAAGTTTCAGTTCTTTCATTTGTTGACGGTAATACGATAAAGATAATGTCTTCTGCACAGGATCATAAGAGAGCCAAGGACGGAGATCAGGGGCTTAATACAGGTGGTATGGGTAACTTCTCACCATCACCATTTTATACTAAGGAAGTTGATGATTTCTGCAAGGCACACATATATCAGGCAACAGTTGATGCGATGAAGGCAGAGGGAAGACCATTTAAGGGTGTTATATTCTTTGGACTTATGCTTACACCAGAAGGTCCTAAGGTACTTGAATATAATGCAAGATTTGGTGATCCTGAAGCACAGGTTGTTCTTCCAAGAATGGAGAATGATATAATTGATGTATTTGAAGCGTGCATAGACGGAACATTAGATAAAATAGATCTTAAGTTTACTGATAATGCGTGTGTATGCGTAGTTCTTGCATCAGACGGTTACCCACTTGAGTACAAGAAGGGCTTTGAGATAACAGGTATGGAGAATTTCAAGGGTAAAGATTCATACTTTTTATTCCACGCTGGTACTAAGTTCAACGAAGAAGGCAAGGTTGTTACTAATGGTGGACGAGTTCTTGGCGTAACAGCATTAGGTGAGGATTTAAAGAAAGCCCGTGCTAATGCTTATGAAGCGACAGAATGGGTTAATTTTGATAATAAATATATGCGTCACGATATAGGTAAAGCTATAGACGAAGCATAATTGTTAATTGAATGTGTTTAAGTAACTCCCGCCACATATAATGGTGGGAGTTATTGTGTAATAATTGTAATAATGGAGGACAATGGAATGAAGATTACATCTGTAAAAGGTACTAATGATTATCTTCCTAATGAAGTAGAGATAAGAGATTATCTCCAGAATGAAATATTAAAAGTATATGTAGAGAATGGTTTTGAACATATAACAACTCCGGTTATTGAAGATATTGAAAATCTTGATAAGAGTGATGGTGGAGAAAACCTTAATCTTATATTTAAGATTATGAAGAGAGGCGACAAGCTTGACAAGGCACTTGCAAGCGGAGTTACTTCACAGAATGAAAATGTTCTTGCAGATATGGGCTTAAGATATGACCTTACACTTCCTTTAAGCAGATATTTTGCTAATAATAAGGATAAGCTTACACTTCCAATGAAGTGTATACAGATGGACAGAGTGTACAGGGCAGAACGTCCACAGAAGGGCAGATTAAGAGAATTCGTACAGTGTGATATAGATATTATAGGTTCTGACTCAAGAGATTCAGAGGTTGAGCTTATACTTATAACAACTAAGGCACTTAAAGCTATAGGAATGAAGAACTTTAAGGTTAAAGTTAATGACAGACGACTTTTAAGAGCATTTCTTATGGACTGCGGATTTGAAGAAAGCCAGCTTGACAGTGTATGTATAACATTTGATAAGATGGATAAAGTTGGTCTTGAGGGCGTTAAGAAGGAACTTGAGGAGAAGGAATTCGCAGAAGCAGCTATAGCCAAGTTTACAGGATTTCTTGCAAATGTAAGTAATCCACAGGAGATTTCTTTAGAGTCAGTTAAAGATATTCTTGTAGATAAAGCACCAGCAGAAAGCCTCGAATATATTATGAAGTCAGTTAATGAGCTTTGTAATGGTGAGTTCGATGTTGTATTCGACCTTTCATTAGTAAGAGGACAGGGATACTACACAGGAACAGTATTTGAAGTTGAAAGCATTGACTTTAAGGGTGCTATTGCAGGCGGTGGAAGATATGATAACCTTATTGGCAAGTTCTTAGGACAGCAGGTAAGTGCAGTAGGATTTTCTATCGGATTTGAGAGAATATTCTCTATACTTATGGAACACGGAATTGACCTTCCTAATAAGGGCAATAAGATAGCAGTAATGTATGATGAGGGCGAGCTTACAGCAGCTTATAAGCTTGCAGAAAAGTACAGGGCAGAAGGCAAGATATGTTCGCTTTATGTTAAGCCAAAGAAGATGGGCAAGTTCTTAGGAAAGCTTGAAGAAAGAGGTTATGCAGGCTTTATTAATGTAAGTAATGATGACGGGATAAGTTATTTTGAGAACTAATAATTAAAATAGAACTTCGGGTAATCTATGAACAAACTGGATATAGATTACCCGAAGTTTTTACATACGTCTGTATAGAAAGAGTGTTACAGACGGCTGTGTCTGATGTAAAAAGTTTATCGGAAAGACTTAAATGCCTTACGCAGTTAGTTCCTTGCCTTGGCAAGTGCACTGTCTATAGCTGATAACAGCATAGTTGCTGTATATTTACTGCTTGCATTGTAGGTGATATTATCTGTTGAGCCGTTGTTGATAACGGAGGTCTTTATCTCATCAAATGAAGAATTAAGCATAGGATACATAGTCTGCACGGACTCTGAAAGATTAACCATTTCGATATTGTTGATATTGTCGGAGTCAACTGTAACCTGAATATCTATAGGAGTACCATTAAGAAGTATTGAGGAAGTGTATACACCTGGTGAATATGTAGGACAAGATGTATTCTTTTTTACTGTGTCAGTGCTGGTGCTTATATTAACACCTGTACTTTTGGCAGCATCTGAACTGCTTCCGCCAAATATAAATATTGCCGCTAATATAATAAGAGCAGCAATTACGCATACCATAATTATCAGTTTCTTAAGTGGAATTACCACAATCCTGGTTGAACCGCTCATATATCCCCCTCATATAACACACATTTATTTTGATAAAATATATGAGCATTCATATATAAATAGAACTTATATATGGTATACTTAAATGAGTTTCATTGAATAAAAATGTGCACGGAAATGAGGATTATTATGTCATTACAACTTATACTTGGAGGATCGGGTGCTGGCAAGTCAACATATTTATATAGTTCAATAATAGAGGAGTCGATTAACAATCCAGACACAGATTATATAATTATCGTGCCAGAGCAGTACACTATGGCAACACAGAAGCGTGTAGTTGAGCTTCACCCACGAAAGGGAATTCTTAATATAGATGTCATAAGCTTTGAAAGGCTTGCTTATAGAGTATTTGAGGAGGTCGGGGCTTCTGACTATCCGGTTCTTGATGATACAGGAAAGAATCTTATAGTAAGAAGAATATTAGAACAGCACAAGAAAGAACTTCGATTCTTTAGTGGTAATATATCCAATACCGGATTTGTGGCTGAGATGAAATCAGTCATATCAGAGATGTTACAGTATGATATAACTGTTGATAAGATAGATGAAATTAATAAAACTGTTGATAATAACAGTCTGCTTGGAATGAAATTAAGTGACATTAATGTTGTTTATAGTGGATTTAGGAATTTTATAAAAGATAATTACATTACATCAGAGGAGATACTTGATCTTCTGTGCAGGAAAGTGCAGGAGTCAGAAAAGCTTAAAGACAGTGTGATAGCACTTGATGGTTTTACTGGCTTTACGCCTGTACAGTACAGGCTTATTGGTCTGCTTCTTGATATATGCACGGATATTAAGGTGGCACTGACTATAGATACAAGTGAGAAGGTTAATGTCAATGAGGGCATTGAGAACCTTTTCTATATGACTAAGGATACAGTGGCACATTTGTATAAGATATGTGATGAACAGCATATTAATATAGAAAATGCTGTGATGATTGATGATGATAATATATCACGTTTTAAGTCGTCAAAGGAGCTTGCATTTCTTGAAAAGAATATATTCAGGGCTGGAAGCAGGCATTATAATGGTCAAGTAAATGATATAGCTTTGTATGCAGGGACAACGCCGAAGGACGAATTGCAGTATATAACAGGAAAGATACTTGAGCTTACACGTCTGTCAGGCTACAGATACAGTGATATAGCGGTTGTTACAGGTGATATTGGTGTGTATGGAAAGCTTGCCGCTAATATATTTTCCCAGAATGAAATACCATTTTTCTTAGACCAGAAACGTCATATAACAGATAACTGCTTAGTGGAAATGATTACCGCAGTACTTGATATTATCGAGAAGAATTATGCCTATGACAGTATGTTCAGATATCTAAGAACAGGATTTACCCAACTTACAAGAGATGAGATAGATATTCTTGATAATTATTGTCTTGCGGTTGGCATAAAGGGCAGGAAGCAGTGGAACAATGAATGGATAAGAAAGTTCAGGACAGGAAGGGAAGATACAGACCTTGGACTTCTTAACAGATTAAGACGCGAAGTCATTACTCCAATAGATGTTCTTCACAAAGATATTAAGGAGGCAGATGGAAATGTAGCTGCCATTACCAGGGCTTTATATGAATTCATAGCCGGACTTGATTGTGAAAGAAAGCTGTCATCTATAGATGTGGATAGTGAAGAATATGGACAGATATATAAGAAGATAATAGAACTGTTAGATAAGATAGTTGAATTATTAGGCAGTGAGAAGGTTACATTAAAAGAATACAATCATATTATAGCATCTGGATTGGAGGAGATTAAGATAGGACTTATACCTCCGGCTAACGACTGCGTTGTAATAGGTGATATTGAGAGAACAAGACTTGATAATATAAAGGTAATGTTCTTTGCGGGCGTTAATGATGGGTATGTTCCAAAAAAAAGCGACAACAGAAGCGTTCTTTCAGAAACAGACAGGGACAGGCTTAAGGGTATGGACGTATCATTATCAATGTCAGTCAGGGAAAAAGCGTTTATTCAGAGATTTTATTTATACCTTATTATGACAAAGACATCAGAAAAGCTTTATATAACTTATGCACGCAATGGCATGGATATGAAAGCGGTTCTTCCTTCTTACATAATAAGAATGATTAAGAAAATGTTTCCGCTTGTTAAAGAGTACGCAAGAGAGGATACATTTGCAGAACACGCATATATACGAATTCCAAAAGCAGACATTGTATGGAGCGAGGGCAATCTTAATAAAGTGCTTGCAGAGGGAATTGCACTTGAATTATATGGAAGGGAGCTTACAGGAAGCGTAACATCATTTGAACAGTTCGCTTCGTGCCAGTTCGCATATTTCTGCCAGTATGGACTTGGGCTTAAAGAGAGGGAAGAATATCAGTTTGCGGTTAATGACTTTGGTACAATTCTTCACGCTGTAATTGAAGATGTGTCAAAAAATATAAAGCAGAACAATAAATCCTTCGTGCTTTTAAGTGATGAGGAAAGAAGCCAGATGGTATCAGAGAGTATCAATGCAATAGCTGAGAATTATGGCAATACGATACTTAAGGACTCAAGCCGTAATGAGTATCTTATACAGAGAATGAAGAATTACGCTGACAGGACACTGTGGGCAATTGGAAAGCAGCTTGCTGACGGAATATTCAGGCCAGATGCATTTGAGAAGGGATTTCTTACACAGATAGAAGAACTTCCGCACGATGTACTATTTTATATGAAGGGCAAGATAGACCGGATAGATGTGTGCGAGGATGACGAAAATTTATATGTCAAAGTCGTGGATTACAAGACAGGACAGTCAGATTTTAATCTTTTAAAGACATATTATGGCTTGAAAATCCAGCTCCTTACATATATGAGGGAAGCAATGATATATGAAAAGAAGAAATATGGTGACAAGAATATAATTCCAGCAGGGCTTTTATATTATAATATTCAGGACCCGATAGTTGAGGCGAAGAAAGATGATGACGAGGTCGAGGCACTTATAAGAAAAGAATTAAGAATGAAGGGCGTTGTTAATTCTAATAAGAATATTATAAGTATGATGGATTCAACAGAGGGTTCATCTGTTAATATTCCTGTCAGTTACAATAAATCTGGTGAACTTGATATGCGATACAGCAGGGTTATGACAACTGATGAGTTCGATAAGCTTGGTGAATATGTTGATAAAGAAAATGTCAATAACGCAGGAAAGATACTTAATGGAAGCATTAATATCAATCCGTATATTAAGGGTAATGAGAACAGTTGTACTTATTGTCAGTATAACAGTGTGTGTGGATTTAGCACAGATATGCCGGGTACAAGTTATCGAAGACTTTCCAATTTAAGCAAAGAAGATATATGGAAATTAATAGATGAGAATAACAGCGGTGAAGCGTACAGCAGTAGTAAAGAGCATAACAGTACAGAAAAGTATAACGATAGTGAAGAATATAACAAAGAAACTGACAGTAATTCAGAGGTGTAATGATGGCAAAGAAATGGACTGATGAACAGCTTAAGGCAATAGATACTAAGAACAGGAATATACTTGTGTCAGCCGCCGCAGGTTCAGGAAAGACAGCGGTTCTTGTTGAACGAATTATCAATATGATTACAGGTGAGAACAGCACAGATATAGACAGACTTGTTGTTGTTACATTTACCAAGGCCGCCGCGGCAGAGATGAAAGCAAGAATAAGAAACAGGCTTGATGATATGCTTGACAATAATGAGGCAGATACCAATCTTTTAAAGCAGATTGCACTTATTAACAATGCACATATAACAACAATAGATAGTTTCTGTCTGTGGATAATAAAAAATCATTTTTCAGAGATTGAATTAGACCCCGGTTTCAGGGCGGCAGATAATGGAGAGATTACACTTCTTGAGAATGATGTAATGCAGGAGCTTCTTGAGGACTATTATACAGAGGCAGATGAGGATTTTATTAATCTTGTAGAGGCTTATGGAACAGGACGTAATGACCAGAATATAGAAGAACTTATTAAGAAAATATATAATCTTGCACGAAGCAATCCATGGCCTTCTGAATGGTATAAGGAAACGCTTGATATGTATGAAGCACCAGATAATTCTAACAACAGGGCGATAGCTGACCTGTATGAAAGCATTATCAATTCGCTGAGTGATTACTGCCGCAAATATGAATATATGATTGAACTTTGCCAGCACGTAGACGGTCCGGTGTCATATCTTGATGCAATCAATTCAGATTATATGAATATCAAAAGAATACTTGAAGCACCAGACTTTGATGACCTTTCGGTAAGAATAAGAAAGACGGTATTTGACAGATTAAGCAATAAGAAAATGCCTGATGCGAGGGAAGATTTAAAAGAATATGTCAAGAATGAAAGAAATAATTTCAAGAAATATATTAATTCTCTTATCAGTGGTGTGTTCACAGCAGATATTGATACATTAATGGAAGATGTGAAAGCTAATGCACCAATGATTGCTATGATGGTAAAGCTTGCTAATGATTTTGCACAAAGAATGTCAGAACAGAAAAAAGACCGTGGAATAATAGATTTTAATGATATGGAACATCTTGCACTTGATATTCTTGTAAAGAATAATGCTGGTATTATTGAGTATACCAGGACAGCAGATGAACTTGCAGAGGGCTTTGATGAGATATTAATAGACGAGTATCAGGATTCCAACCAGTTACAGGAAGAAATACTTACTGCTGTATCAAGGCAGAGAATGTCCGATTATTTCAATAATGTATATATGGTTGGAGATGTTAAGCAGAGTATATATAAGTTCAGACTTGCGTGTCCTGAGTTATTTATGAGCAAGTATGATAATTATTCATCGCAGAATGATAACTGCAAAGATACAGCACAGTATAATGACTGCGAAGATACATCATTTGGCGGTGGTGAGCAGAATATAAGTTCTTGTAAGATAGAATTACAGAAGAATTTCCGAAGCCGGGAAAATGTACTTGAGTGTGCCAATGATGTGTTCAGTCATATTATGAACAAGAATTTTTCAGGAATCGGGTATGACGAATCGGTAAGGCTTAATGCGGGGTTTCCATATCCTGAGTACAGTGACAGCAATTATGGTGATGGTGCCAACAAGAGTACAGACGTTATTCTTATATCTTCAGAGAATGAAGAAGAGGCGACAACAAGAGAACTTGAGGCAGACAGGCTTGCAAAGCTGATTGAGGGAATAGTTGCTTCTGGTGTAAATGTATATGATGCAGATAAGAATATATACAGACCGGCAGAATACAGGGATATTGTAATTCTTACAAGGTCAGTTACAGGTTGGGCAGATACATTTGCAGATGCCCTGATGGACAGGGGGATACCGGCGTATACAGATTCGTCAACAGGATATTTCAGCGTGCGTGAGATACAGGTAATCTTAAGTATGCTTACAATAGTAGATAATCCGGTTCAGGAGATAAGCCTTGCGGCGGCGATGATGGCGGGAGGCAGCACGGTCCTCTCAATGGTGTTAGTCATCTGCCTGATTGGGCTCCTGATTGCGTCACCGTTTGGGATTTTCTTCTCCGGTGAGGATAGCGGCACCGGATATACGATGCCGGAGGCTGTGACGATGCTGAACACGGAGTTTACAGACCGCATCGAGCAGATCAAGGCGGAGAATCCGCATGATGAATTGGATATGGACAACGCCGGCAGCGCCGCCATGATCTCTAACTGGCGGGATGTGCTGGCTGTTTATGCTGTGCGGACAACGACAGATGCATCGTCGCCGGA
>OHEF01000659.1_pt1 | contig 13232 bp, 13 predicted proteins | sample 1567171 | NCBI WGS metagenome assembly OHEF01 (sample SAMEA3879576, study PRJEB24766) | human gut metagenome | biome: human-associated habitat; feature: feces | place: USA | collected 1985/1987
CCTGATCGCTCACGCATCCATCCATGGAAATACTGCCCATGCGGCGAAGACCCTCAAGGGTAAATTAGAGAAAAAAGGCGTACAGGTCAACATCTGTGATCTCACTGTGACAGATCTTTCCTACGCTGTTGCCAGTGCGTTCTACTGCGGGAAGTTGGTTTTAGCCAGCGCCACCTATGACGGAGAACTGTTTCCGCCCATGAGGGAGTTTTTGGAACATTTACGGACAAAGGGATTCCGAAACCGCCGGGTTGGCCTTATTGAAGACGGCTCTTGGGCACCTGCTGCCGCGCGGCTGATGCGCACCAAATTGGAGGAGATGAAGGATATCCACCTTTACGAAACGGTAGTGTCTCTGCGTGGTGCATTGAACCAAACCAGCGAAGCGCAGATGGACGCTCTGGTGGCTGAGCTCTGCGCAGAATAAGCTGCAACAAACCGCAGCTATTCTCGTACAGATGATGGTCTTACTCATCTGCTTTATGTCCCAAGGGCAGAGTACCGTCATCTCAGGTTGAGGTCACGATGTGGTGTGGGGCGAGACCGGAGTCTTGAGAATACCCAAACAAAGGAAAGGAGCTGACAGATATGGCAGCTATGAATATGAATCAGGAGCAGTTTAAGCAGTTGATCCGGGAGGAAAAGCCTGTTTTGGTGGATTTCTGGGCGCCCTGGTGCGGCTATTGCCGGAGGATCGGCCCTGCGTATGAGAAGATTGGAGAGGAATACGCGGACAGCCTCGCCGTCGGCAAGATCAACATTGACGAGGAGCCGCGGCTGGCGGGGGCCGAGGGGATCGAGGACATCCCAACTCTGGTGCTGTACCGGAACGGAAAGGCCGTGGATTCCATCACCGCGCCCGGCTCAAAGGCAGAGATCGACCGTTTCATTCAGGAAGCCTTGGCGAAATAACGGAGGGTTCAGATATGAACAACAATCATGTTTATGATATGCTCGTGGTGGGCGGCGGCCCGGGCGGCTACACCGCCGCCCTGTACGCGGCACGGGCGGGGCTGGACACCATCGTGCTGGAAAAACTGTCCGCCGGTGGGCAGATGGCCCTGACCGAGCAGATCGACAACTACCCCGGCTTTGAGAACGGGATCGACGGCTTCTCTCTGGCGGAGAAGATGCAAAAGCAGGCGGAGCGCTTCGGGGCACGCAGCGAATACGCAGAAGTCCTCCGCATGGATCTGACGGCGGTTCCCAAGCTCGTGGAGACCAGCGAGGGGATCTTCCGGGGGAAAACCGTGGTGCTGGCCACCGGCGCAGACCCCAGAACGCTGGGCGTTGCCGGAGAGACGGAGCTGTTGGGCCGGGGCGTGGCCTACTGCGCCGCCTGCGACGGGATGTTTTACAAGGGCAAAACGGTGGTCGTGGTGGGCGGCGGCAATTCCGCCGCGGCAGATGCCCTCCTTCTCAGCCGCGTGGCGAAAAAAGTGATCCTCGTCCACCGCAGAGACACCCTGCGGGCCACCAAGATCTATCACGAGCCGCTGGCACAGGCCGAAAACGTGGAATTCCGTTGGAACAGCGTCGTTTCCGCGCTGCTTTCCGGGGACAGGCTGACCGGCGTCCGCCTGCGGGACACCGTCACCGGTGAGGAAAGCGTGGTGGACTGCGACGGCGTATTTGTCAGCGTGGGCCGACAGCCCGCCACGGCGCTGGCGGTGGGTCAACTGGCGCTGGACGGCGGCGGCTATATCGTGGCCGGAGAGACCACGGAAACCAGTATTCCCGGCGTATACGCCGTGGGCGACGTGAGGACGAAGCCCCTCCGTCAGGTGGTCACCGCCGTGGCGGACGGCGCGGTGGCAGTCCACATGGCGGAGAAATATATCGCGGAAAACCGATAAGGGAGGTAGATTGAAAAAGCCATGTTTAAGGTCAGGCCGGATACGACCGCAGTGGGGATGCCGACATATCTGCAAGGCAAACTGCCAGAGTGATGGCAGATAAGATAACCCATGTAAGATCGGGAGATATGTTGTCTCTCCATATCCAGTCCACGCAACAGTGAGCAACTGAACACAAAACACAGCCACAGATGTACTCTGCGGCTGTGTTTTTATGCGTAGTATTACCGCGTGACAAGCGGTTTTACTGTGACGGCGTCACATAATTTGAGAAAATCGGCTTCGAGGCAGCTTTTGGAGCACAAGCCCTTTGTGGTTGTTGACAGAGAAAAAAATATAGGTATAATAAAAGCAAAATAATAAGATTCATTCTTGCATTTGGAGAGTTGGCGGTATGCCAAAATACGCAGAGGAGATATTGGCCGCCGTAACGGAGCTGCAGCAGCATCCCACGGCGGAGCAGGTGTTCCTGGAGATGAAGAGGGAGCATCCCCGCATCGCTCTGGGTACGGTATATAAGCACCTGAACGGTTTGGCGGAAGAGGGGCTTTTGCTCCGCATCACCGAGCCGGGTTCGCCGGACCGGTACGACCGGACGGAACGACATGATCACCTGATTTGCAGCCGGTGCGGGAAAATCACGGACGTTCGGCTGCCGGATATGCAAGAGCGGATCCGGGAGGCACTGGGGCAGGAGATCCTCTCCTATGACCTCAGGATCCGGTATATCTGCCCCGCTTGCCGGGAGCAGGAAAAAGGCAATATTATGGAGGAGAAGCATCATGAACGCTAACGTATCGAAGCTGCTCAACGAGCAGATCAACAAGGAGTTCTACTCCGCCTATCTGTATCTGGACTTTGCCAACTACTACGCCGCCGTCGGACTGGACGGCTTTGAGAACTGGTACCGGGTACAGGCGCAGGAGGAACGGGATCACGCCATGCTGTTTTATCAGTATTTGCAGAATAACGGCGAGGACGTCACCTTTGAGGCTATCGCAAAGCCGGAGTGGGAACGAGGCGACCACATGGCCCCGCTGAAAAAAGCCCTGGAACACGAGATGCTGGTCACCGCCAGCATCAATGCCATCTACGCCGCCGCATACGAGGTCAGGGACTTCCGCACCATGCAGATGCTGGACTGGTTCATCAAGGAACAGGGCGAGGAGGAGAAGAACGCCGCTGACCTCATTACCAAGATGGATCTGTTCGGCGGTGACAGCAAGGGGCTGTATATGCTAAACAGCGAGCTGAAGGCACGGGTCTACACCGCGCCCTCGCTGGTGCTGTAAGCCCCGCGTGTCTGCGGGCTTTCGCATCAGGCAAAAGGCAGACTACATACAGGTGGTCTGCCTTTTCTTCCACCAGATGGTTAGAATTGAATAACTATGTATAAAACAGAAAGGACTTCAGAACTTGAACAAGGAAAAGGAGATCGAAACCGTTACCCTCATGGTGCGCCGGTATTGTTGTGGCGTGCATTGGACAAGGGGCGAGGCGCTTTGTCCGGCGTGCAATGCACTGCTGGAATACGCCAGAGAGCGGCGGGACAGATGCCTGCACGGGAAAATTTAGTGGCACTTTGAATCCTTTCCGAGAGGCACAATGGCGTTTCTTACTACAACTGCATCGGCACTGTCTCTTTTCTCACAGCTGTTTATGCTTCTGTCCCGGATGGCGAAGCTGTTCGGCGTGTTCGCGTAAGGAAGGAGGCGGCTCATGCAGAGTATCCTTGAACAGATCACAGATTGGCTCAAGAGCATGATCATCAGCGGTATCATGGGAAATCTTTCAGGGATGTTCGATTCGGTCAACCAGCAGGTTGGACAGATCGCAGGCGATGTGGGAACCACACCGGCGAACTTTTCACCTGCGTTTTTTTCTATGATCCGTAACATCTCGGAATCCGTGATCCTGCCCATTGCCGGAATGGTGCTGACTTTCATCGCCTGTTATGAGCTGATCCAGATGCTCATCGAGCATAACAATCTGGCAAATTTCGAGACATGGACATTTTTCAAATGGGTCTTTAAGACCTTTCTGGCAGTGACCCTGATCTCGAACACATTCAATATCACGATGGCTGTCTTTGATGTGGCGCAGCAAGTGATCTCCCGAAGCGGCGGTCTGATTTCCGGCAGTACGTCCGTCAGCGATGCGACCCTGACAGCGATGCAGGCCACACTGGAAGGCATGGACTTGGGACCGCTGCTGGGACTGTATTTGCAGACATTTGTGGTTCAGGTCACGATGCTGGCATTGTCGGCTATTATCTTTGTTATCGTGTATGGCCGAATGGTGGAAATATATCGCGCGTCCAGAAGCGCCGCTTTTCATCCAAAGGCGGTGCGCGGACATTTTGGGAATCCGGCTTTAGCAAGCCGGTAAAGAAAAGTATCAAAGACGTGAAAAGCGTCACTTTAGCGTCATCCGATTTACCCCGGAGGGAAACCACAAGGGGGACAATAGCGTATCGGAAAAATCGCAAGTTGGGGAAACCATCTACCCACGACTGAGCGGCAAGACGTAACATTGTGAATGAGGAACAAGGCTAAACTGCTTCAAGGGCAGTCCGAGGCGGGATACTCGACCCGGCGGCGCAGGATGGTTGTATTCGCCGTATGTCACAGCGGAATGTGACAGGTAGACACAAACCGCACGATACTTATGACAGCCAGCCGCAATAAGCGGAAAAGGACGAAAACCCATTACCGACATCACAATACGCTTTTCCCAAAGTGTCTAACTGGAGATTGCCTAAACCGGAACGCCGGAACTATCCGGCTATGTGTAATGCCGCAAGGCGATAAATTTCAAGGGGTAAAAACCCAAGAAAGATGACGCTGAATATCCGGCATGGCAACGGAGCCTCCGTAGTAGTCCGAGGGCGGGAAAGCCGTCTACATGGCGAAGGGAGGCAGGATGTCAACCAATTCATAAAAAGGAAAGGTGCGTGAGGCATTATGCGAAGTCCTGAAAATGTGTTGGAAAGCCTAAAATCTAAGGCGTGTAACAAGAGTTACAAGTACGAGCGTTTATACCGCAATCTGTACAATCCACAATTCTATCTGCTGGCATATCAGCGGATACAGGCGAAACCAGGCAACATGACAGCCGGAACAGACGGCAAAACCATTGACGGCATGGGCATGGCAAGGATAAACACCCTCATAGGAAAAATGCGGGATTTCAGCTATCAGCCCAACCCGGCGAGAAGAACGTATATTCCGAAATCCAATGGGAAAATGCGTCCTCTGGGAATACCGTCATTTGACGATAAACTGATACAGGAGGTGGTACGGCTCATCTTAGAGAGCATTTATGAGCCAACCTTTAGCGACTATTCCCACGGTTTCCGTATAAACAGAAGCTGTCATACGGCACTCAAATATGTGCAGAAATATTTCACGGGAACAAAGTGGTTCGTTGAGGGGGATATAAAGGGCTGTTTTGACAACGTAGACCATCATGTGCTGATTGCTATTTTGCGAAAGCGGATTGCAGACGAACATTTCATCGGTCTGCTCTGGAAATTCCTGAAAGCTGGATATATGGAGGACTGGAACTACCACAATACTTACTCCGGCACTCCGCAAGGCTCTATCATCAGCCCCATCCTTGCAAACATCTATATGAACGAACTGGACAGCTATATGGCAGAATACGCAGAGAAATTCAACTGCGGAAACCGCCGTAAAATCAATCCTGCGTTCAAGAAGAAGTTAGATGTCTGCCGGGGAAAAGAGCAAAGGCTTAAAAGAAATCTCTCTAAAATGAGCGAGGAAGAAAAAGAGGGCTTAATTGCAGAAATCCGGGAACTGCGGCGTAGTCTGAAATCTATACCGTATAGTGACCAGATGGACGACAGCTATAAAAGGATTTGCTATGTCCGATATGCGGATGATTTTCTAATAGGAGTTATCGGCAGTAAGGAGGACGCGGAACAAGTAAAACAAGAGGTAGGATGTTTTATCCGGGAAAAACTTCATCTGGAAATGTCCGAAGAAAAAACATTGATTACCCACGGGCATGACTTTGCAAAGTTCTTGGGATACGAGGTCACAATCGCCAAAGGCGAATATAACAAAAAGACCAAAACGGGAGCTACCAGACGAGTAAACAACGGAAAAGTCCTGCTCTATGTTCCCCATGACAAATGGGTTAAACGACTATTATCTTACAATGCCCTCAAAATCAAATATGATAAGCAGAATGGAAATAAGGAGGTTTGGGAGCCGGTCCGGCGCACTCGCCTGTTGCATCTGGACGATTTGGAAATCCTAAACCAATACAATGCAGAAATCCGTGGATTGTACAACTACTATCGGCTCGCAAATAACGTGACCGTACTCAACAACTTTTACTATGTAATGAGATACAGTATGCTCAAAACTTTTGCCGGAAAGTATCGGACACGAATTAGCAAAATTATCCGCAAGTACCGTCAAGGGAAAGATTTTGTTGTGGAGTATCCGAAGAAAAATGGCAAAGTGGGTAAAGTGCTGTTCTACAACAACGGTTTTTGCCGGAATACCAAAGTGGAAAGCGGCAATCCCGATATAGTAGCAAGAGTAGTTGAGAACTATGGGCGCAACAGCCTGATTAAAAGGCTACAAGCGAACAAATGCGAGTGGTGCGGCGCAGAGAATGTACCGCTCGAAATACACCATGTACGAAAACTCAAAGATTTAAGTGGCAGAAAACAATGGGAAATCGCCATGATTGGGCGTAAGCGCAAGACAATGGCACTCTGTATTGACTGTCACGATAAGTTACACGCAGGGAAATTAGACTGACATCTGGAGAGCCGGATACATCGAGAGGTGTAAGTCCGGTTCGGAGGGGAGTTCTCGGAAACCTGTCATAGTGATATGGCAAGGCACCGGGTTCTTACCCTACTCATGGTAAGCCTTGCGCCGATTCCGTTCGCAACCTTTGGAAACCATGAGCAGAGCCACACCGGTCAAAACTATCTACGCTCCCTGTTTGCACTGGGATTCCAGGGCTTTCTTATCATGATCTGTGTAGGCATCTATGCAGTTCTGATTCAGAACCTGTCCTTTTCGGATAACATTATCAGCAGCATTTGGGGCGTTATGGGCTATACGGTTTTGCTGGCATTTACGCTGTTTAAGACGGGAAGCCTCGCGAAATCCGTGTTTGCAGCGCACTAAGAGAGGAGGAATGAGTCATGGCATCTTATATTTCTGTGCCGCGAGACCTTTCAAAGGTCAAAACCAAGGTCTTTATGAACCTGACCAAACGGCAGATTCTCTGCTTCGGAGCCGGTGCGCTGATTGGCGTTCCGGTTTTCTTTTTACTCAAATCCAGCGGGAATCTGAGCCTTGCCGCACTTGGCATGATGGCGGTGATGCTGCCGCTTTTCTTTCTTGCCATGTATGAGAAAGACGGTCAGCCGCTGGAAGTGGTGGCAAAGCACTTCTATGAGGCAAAGTTCAAGAGGCCGAAAACGCGGCCTTACAAAACAAAAAATTACTATGCACTGCTGGTTCAGCAGGCAGACGTGGAAATGGAGGTAAATCGCATTGTTCAAAATTCTCGAAAAGCTGACAGCGAAGAATAAAAAGCAGGATGACATCCGAATGCCGTCCCATCTGTCAGCCGCAGAGCAAAAACAGGTGCAGACGGTGATTGACCGTGCAAGGGGTGACAGCACGGTTCCGCACTCAGCTCAGGATAGCATTCCCTTTCAGCGGATGTTCCCGGATGGTATCTGCCGTGTGACGGACAACTACTACACCAAAACCATCCAGTTTCAGGACATCAATTACCAGCTGGCACAGCAGGAGGATCAGACGGCTATCTTTGAGGAATGGTGCAGCTTCCTGAACTTCTTTGATTCCAGCATCCGCTTTGAGCTTTCTTTTATGAATATGGCTACGGATGCCTCGAATTTTGAGAAGATGGTGCGTATCCCGTACCAGAAGGATCATTTCAATCCGGTGCGTACGGAGTACAGCACCATGCTGCGCCGCCAGCTTGCCCAGGGCAACAACGGCCTGACCAAGACGAAGTACCTGACGTTTGGCATTGAGGCGGAATCCATGAAACAGGCAAAGCCGAGGCTCATTCACATCGAGATCGACCTGATGAACAACTTCAAACGCTTGGGTGTCCGGGCAAAATTGCTGAACGGCAAGGAACGGCTTCATCTGATGCACGATATGTTCCACATGGGTGACCATGATCGATTCAATTTCGATTGGAAGTGGTTGCCGGAGAGCGGGCTGTCGGTAAAGGACTTTATTGCACCGACCGGTTTTGCCTTTCCGAAGAACCGTATTTTTCAGATGGGCGGGATGTATGGCTCCATGTCCTATCTCCAGATCACGGCTTCCGACCTGTCGGATCAGCTGCTGAAGGATTTTCTGGATATGGAATCCAGCCAGATCGTGACTATGCACATTCAGTCGGTAGACCAGAATAAAGCAATCAAATCCATCAAGCACACCATTACGGAGCTGGATCGTTCCAAGATTGAGGAACAGAAGAAAGCTGTCCGTTCCGGATACGATATGGACATCATTCCGTCAGATTTGGCAACTTACGGCAAGGACGCAAAGGCACTGCTGAAGGAATTGCAGAGCCAGAATGAGCGTATGTTCCTGCTGACCTTTCTGGTGATGAACACCGGCGAGACGGAGCAGGAGCTGGAAACCAATGTGTTTCAAGCTTCCAGTATCGCGCAGAAGTACAACTGCAACCTGCGCCGTCTGGACTTTCAGCAGGAGCAGGGGCTGATGAGCTGTCTGCCGCTGGCACAGAACCTGATTGAGATTCAGCGCAGCATGACTACCAGCAGCACGGCAATTTTCGTTCCGTTTACCACCCAGGAACTGTTTCAGACCGGGAAAGAGGCTCTGTACTATGGGCTGAATGCTCTGTCCAACAACCTGATTATGGTTGACCGGAAAAAGCTCAAAAACCCCAACGGGCTGATTCTGGGTACTCCCGGTTCCGGTAAATCCTTCTCTGCCAAGAGAGAAATCGCCAATGCGTTCCTGGTGACGGATGACGATGTAATTGTGTGCGATCCTGAAGCCGAGTACACGGCACTGGTGAAGAAATTTGAGGGGCAGGTCATTAAAATCAGCCCTTCCAGCACGCAGTATATCAACCCGATGGACATCAATGCGAACTATTCGGAAGAGGATAATCCGATTGCCCTGAAAGCAGATTTCATCCTGTCCCTGTGTGAGCTGATCGTGGGCGGAAAAGAAGGCTTGCAGCCGGTAGAAAAGACGGTCATCGACCGATGTGTTCATCAGATTTACCAGACCTATTTTGAAAATCCGGTGCCGGAGAACATGCCGGTGTTGCAGGACTTGTACGAGGCACTGCTCCGGCAGGATGAAAAGGAAGCACACCATGTGGCAACGGCACTGGAAATCTATGTGACCGGTTCGCTGAACCTGTTTAACCACCGCACCAACGTAGATATCAATAACCGGCTGGTCTGCTATGACATCAAGGAGCTGGGCAAGCAGCTGAAAAAGATCGGTATGCTGGTGGTGCAGGATCAGGTCTGGGGGCGTGTAACCGCCAACCGCAATGCCGGTAAAGCCACCCGCTACTATATGGACGAGTTCCATCTGCTTTTGAAAGAAGAGCAGACAGCGGCTTACAGCGTGGAAATCTGGAAGCGATTCCGTAAATGGGGTGGTATTCCCACCGGCATCACCCAGAACGTAAAAGATCTGCTTTCTTCCCGCGAAGTGACGAACATTTTTGAGAACAGCGACTTCATTTATATGCTGAATCAGGCAGCCGGTGACCGTCAGATTCTGGCGGATCAGCTGAATATCAGCCCGCACCAGCTGTCCTATGTGACTCACTCCGGCGAAGGCGAAGGACTGCTGTTCTACGGAAATGTGATTTTGCCGTTCGTTGATCGTTTCCCGACCGATCTGGAACTGTACCGGATTATGACGACAAAATTAACCGAAGTTCAGGAAGCAAAGGAGGCGTAAGCAATGGCTGGCAAGAAAAATCCGAATCTCGGAGACAAGCTGCGGCAGGAGCGCGAGGGTGCGAAGAACACTCTTCGCGATTCCAGAAGCAAAACCGCAGATAGCAGTACGGGAGACGGCGGCAAGAAAAAAGCGGAACACCGAAGGCAGATTCGTCACGAGGCCGATCTTGCTAGGATGCGCAGTAAGAAGCTGAAATCAGAGCAGGAAGTAAAAGCGAAAAAGAATGCAGCAGCTTCCGGGAAAAAAGGCGGAAAGCCAAAGAAGCCGGGAAATCTTGCGGCAGATGCACTTTCAGCCAAGGCACATCAGAGTGTGCGCAATGCCGACCAGGATAATAATTCTGGTGTGGAGGCAGCGCATTTTACCGAAGGCTCAGCGGAAGGTGCAGCCCGTGCTGGTTCCCGGTTCCAATATGGTCGAAAGCTGCGGCAGTACAAAAAGCTGGAGCGGTTGGAGAAAAAGGCAAATAAAGATGCCGTAGATTCCATCTTTGCGGAACGCATGAAGTCTGATCCGCAGGCTGGTTCCAATCTCTTTTCCCGATGGCGGCAGAAGCAGGCCATCAAAAAAGAGTATGCCGCTGCGAAGGCAGGTGCGGCCGCTGCGGAGAACACAGCATCTGGCACAGCCAAAGCTGCGCAGGGTACTGTCAGTATAACGGAAAAGGCATTTCAGTTTGTGCAGAGCCACTCGCATATCATCATCGGTATCGCAGCCGTGGGACTGCTTGTTTTGGTGATTGCCGGGTCGGTTTCGTCATGCTCCGTCTTGATCAATGGCGGCGGCAATGTGGTGCTGGGGACTTCCTACACGGCAGAAGATGAAGATTTGAAAGGCGTGGAGACGGATTATACCAAGCTGGAAGATAAACTTCGCAAACAAATCGACCGCATTGAAACCGACCATCCGGGCTATGACGAGTATCGCTACAATCTGGCAGAGATTGGTCACAATCCCTATGAGCTTGCATCTCTGCTGACCGTAGAATTTGAAAACTATACGAGAAGCCAGGTGCAGGCGCGGCTCCAGAGTATTTTTGAAGCGCAGTATGAGCTGAAGTTGGAGGAAAAGGTGGAAATCCGGACAAGGAAAGAAACCCGTGTGGGCTATCGCTACAATCCAATCACCGGAACCGGACACACCTACACCTATCAGGTGACGGTACAGTATGAGTATAAAATCCTCAATGTAACACTGCTCAATCGGGGCGTTGACTATGTTGCAAGAAATTCCGGACTTACAGATGACCAGCTGCAACGATACGAAGTCACACTGGAGTGCCGGGGCAATCGGGATGACCTGTTTGCAGGCATAGCCTTTGCAACGCCGGATGGCGCGGGTTCCAGCGGAGAATACCAGGATTACGACATTCCGGGCGAAGCTCTGACGGATGAAAAATTCCGGAAGATGATTACCGAAGCAGAGAAATATCTCGGTTATCCCTATGTTTGGGGCGGCAGCTCGCCGAGTACCAGTTTTGACTGCTCCGGTTTTGTAAGCTGGGTCATCAACCACTGCGGCAATGGCTGGAATGTAGGCAGGCAGACGGCCAACGGTCTGATGGGAAAATGCGACATTATCCCGAAGAGTGAGGCAAAGCCCGGAGACCTGATCTTCTTCCAGAAAACCTACAACACCAGTGGCGCATCCCATGTGGGCATTTATGTCGGCAACGGGATGATGATTCACTGCGGCAACCCAATTTCCTATGCTTCCATTGAGACGAACTACTGGCGGCAGCATTACTACTGTATGGGAAGAATTCGATAAAAACAGGGCGTTTATTCGTCCGGAAAGGAAACGATATGAGCTTGAAACTGGAAAAGATTGCTGCGGAGCGGGAGAAAGCCCGCAGAAAACGCGATGAGTGGGAGGAGCGCAGAAAGGAATGGGACAGAAAGTACCACGAACAGGAAAACAGCGAAATCTGTGAAATGGTACATGCCCAGAGCCTGACCCCGGAACAGCTGGCAGTCATCATTCAGATGGCGCAGGCTGCGGTTCCAAACCCGGAAAACATGAAACTGGACGAGAAAGAAACGGAGGATGTGGAATGAAAAAGATGATGGCAATGCTGCTTGCCAGCGTGATGGCGGCAGGAACCTTTACGACCACTGCATTTGCCTATACGGGCGATGATGTGCAGAAGAACACATCTGTCAGTACCGCTGCGCAGGAAGCGGATGCAGCAGGAAGCGCAAATGCAGGGAAAACGGACAATACCGACAGCATCGAAATCGACCCGGACATGCAGGTGCTGCCGGATGGCTATGAGGTTTCTACGGATGCGGATGGGAACCTGATCGTTACGGTGGGCGGCAAGGAATACAACATCGGCAGCGAAAAGTATCGAAAGCAGATGGGTACAGTGGTGCCGGGTATCACCAGCCTGCATTTTCGTTCCGGTCCCGGCATGGATCAGGAGATTATCGGATATCTGCATTCAGGCGATACGGTGGAGATTGTCGAAAAATGCGGTGACTGGTATAAGGTGAACTTCAACGGCAAAACCGGGTATGCACATGGAAAGTACCTGAATGTCACGGATTCCACAAAAGACAGCAGCATGTTCAGTGAAGATGCGCTGAAGCTGTTTCTGGATCTGATGCAGAGCGGAATGTCATCCGAGGATGAGACGGAATCCAGTACAGCTTTGACTCCGGAAGGAAATATGACGCTGGTGGATGATATCGGTGAGGAAGAAGATAAATCCAGCCAGCAGTTCATCACGCTGGTGACAAAGGCGGGCAACACCTTCTATCTGATTATCGACCGCGATAAAGACGGCAACCAGAATGTGCATTTCCTGAATATGGTGGATGAGGCCGATTTGCTTGCTCTGATGGATGAAGAGGAAGCTGCCAAGTATCAGGAGAAGGAACCGGAAGTCACGGAACCTGCGGAAACCGAAAAGCCGCAGGAGACGGAGCCTGCACCGGGAGAGCAGAAAACAGAGAATACTCAGAAGAAAGCATCTCCGCTTCCGATGATTATGCTGCTTCTGTTTGTGATTGGTGCAGCCGGTGTCGGTGGTTATCTTTATATCAAGATGAAAGGCGTAAAGCCTACATCCAAGAAAAATCAGCCGGACCCGGATGCGGATTATCACGATGAGGATGAAGATGCGCTCCAGCTGCCGGAGGATGACGGTGACGAGGACGAAGAAGTGGATGTAAACGAGGATTACGAAGCGGAATCGGATGATGAACCTGTCTAATTAACGCAGCGTTGACCGTTGGGGCGGCTGAGAAGCCGTCCCTTTTACATAGCTAAATGGTTTGTGAATGAATTATTTTGAGCTATGAAGCTATGGAATCTGTGGGCGATATCTGATAAAATAAAAAGTAAAAACAGCTCAACAACTCGGAATTTGTCGAATTGA